>OLPF01000028.1_pt1 | contig 151839 bp, 146 predicted proteins | sample 1673121 | NCBI WGS metagenome assembly OLPF01 (sample SAMEA3136756, study PRJEB25190) | human gut metagenome
TCCCTTGGTTTCGGAATGGCCGGAAACCCGCACCGCCGCCACTTGTCCGGAAGCGTCAATGCCCACGCACAGGTACACCGGGCCGCCATAGCCCTTGCTTTCCATTTCGTAGACGTACCCGGCCGTGCGGTCGCCGTCCAAAGCGCGATAGACCCCGGTGATGCAGTCCTCAGGCGTTACGCCCATGTCCTCAAAAGCGTAATCCCCCAGGGCCTCCCGCCGGGACGCGTCGATTTTCCGGCGGGTATTGATTTCGATTTTGTCCTTTGTCAGGCCGTTTACCACGCTCAACAGCACCGCCGCCACCATGCACAGCAGCATCAGCCGCAGGGCGGGCCTTATTTTTTCCGCCATGGTTTTCCGCTCCTTCCCCCCGGCCGCAGAAAGCGGTCGATCATGGGCGTAAACAGATTCATGAAGAGAATGGCGTAGCTTACGCCGCCGGGCATGGCCGCAAACCGGCGCAAAACGAAGGTCATGACCCCACAGCCCAGGCCGAAGAGGCACTTGCCCGGGCCCGTGCGGGGAGAGGTGGTATAATCCGTGGCCATGAACCAGGCCCCCAGCATCAGTCCGCCGGAGAGCACCTCCCGGGCCGCCGCCGAAAACGCGGCCTGTTCCGCAGGGAAGAGCAGGTTCAAGCAAAACACCCCAAAAAGCATCGTCACGGGAATCTGCCAGGTGATGATGCGGCGAATCAGCAGATAGATTCCCCCCAGCAGAAGCAGCAGCCGGGCGATCTCGCCGATGCACCCGGGCGCCCGGCCCAGCAGCAGATCCCCGAAGGAATAGGCCGCGGTCAGGGGAGTAGCGGCGGTGACGGCCTCCACCCCGCGCAGGGGCACGCCGAAAGCCGCGGCGGACATATGATCCGGCCAGGAGGTCATAAGAATGGCCCGGGCGGTGAGGGCGGGATTCACAAAATTGCATCCAATGCCCCCGAAAAGCATCTTGACCAGCACAATGGCCAGCACCGCGCCCACCGCCGGCATCCACAAAGGCATGGAAACCGGCAGATTATATGCCAGAAGAAGCCCCGTGACCACGGCGCTCATATCCCCCACGCTCTGGGGCCTTTTAGCCCAGCGGGCATAACAGAATTCCGCCGCCACGGCGGAAAAAACGGAAATCAGAATCACCAGCGCCGCCCGCAGGCCAAAGCGGTACACCCCCGCCAGCCCAGCGGGCAGCAGTGCGCCGGACACCTCCAGCATAATGCTCCGGGTACTGCGCCGCCGACGAATGTGGGGCGCGGCCTCCAGAGAACCTCTGCTCATCGTCTGCATCTGTTTCGTCCTTTCAGCGGCCCGCCCGCTTGGCCACGCGAATCATTTGGGCCAGGGGCAATTTTGCCGGACATTCATAGGCGCAGCTGCCGCATTCGATGCAGTTCAGCGCACCCTCCCGTTCCACCGCCTGGCGATAGCGACCCTTTCGGGCCAGGGCGTACAGTTCCATGGGCGCAAGGTGCATGGGGCAGGCACGCAGACAGCTGCCGCAGCGGATGCAATTGCCCAGGCCCTGGAGATTTTCCTTTTCCGGGGGCAGCAGCACCACGCCGCCCCCGTCCTCGTCCTTTCTGTCCAGCCCCGCCTTTTGCCGCTCCAGCTTCCGCCGCGCCCGCATGTCGGTGATCCGCTCCTTGTCCAGCCTCCCCGGCAGCCCGTTTGCGTCCCGTATCACCCCCGCCAGGGTCTCCAGCGCCTTGGCCAGCGCCGCCGCGTTCCCACCGTTGAGCATGTCCAGGATGATCTCCCCATCCTTGCGCTTGTGCCTTCGCAGCTGCTCCGGGTCCTCCCGCAGCGCCCGCGCAATGCCCTCCAGCATCAGCCCCGCCGCCTCGTCCAGCCGCGCCAGCTTCTCCGCCTCCCGGCTGGCCTTTTTGTCAATGGCCTTCTGCTCCGCCCGCGCCGCGACCTTCCCGCGGAATTCCCGCCGCTTTTCCGTCCAGTGATTTTTCCGCCCGTGCTCCTCCACCTGACGCACGGAAACGCCCCATTTTTCAGCGATTTTCGCATAGGACAGATTGCCGCCCATATAATCAGTTTCGATTTTCTTCCAGTCCCTCGGCATTTTCTGTCCCCCTTCGCGTCCCCTCCCACGCCCCTATTTTCCCATGCGCCGCCCAGGGAAAAAACCCCGCCTTTTTCGCATCAAAAAAAGGGACTGTCTTGCAACAGTCCCTTCTCTTATACCTCTTCCTGTGTGGTATCCAGTTCTATGATGATCCTGTGGTTTTCCACGTCCACCGTTTTCCGTACCGGCCTGGATGTGCCATCTGGATTCAGCAGCCCGGCTTCCCGCGCTTCTCGGCTACCGATGGTCACGTTGTAGCTTGTAACATGCCCGCCGTTTCCTTTCTGTGCCCGCAGTTTCACTTGTCCTTCTCCTTTCTGACATCACCGTGGGCAAATCCATTTATGGCCGGTAGATGCCCAAGTAATCCTTTAGCGCGCTTTGCAGTAGCTGGGAATAGTTCACCTTGCGCTTTTCCGCCGCATCATTCAGCCATGCCGGAATGGTCAGCGTCTTTTTCACCGCCCTGTTCTCCTGCGCCTCCCGGAAAGGCGTCATCCAAACGGTAACGGGCACCAGCATTTCCCCCGGCGCCACCTCCATGGGTTCCAGTACCGGCTCGGGGATTTCCTCCCCGTCCTGCTCCATGCCGTACAGGTGCAGGCTCATGGCCTCCTGCGCCATCCGCAGGGCGCTTTGAAAATCGTCCCCCTCCGTCAAGCATCCATCCAGCTGCGGAAAGCGCACGCTGTATCCGTCCTTCTCTTTCTGAAAAACAGCCATATACGTGTAGCTGCTCTGTTTTTCCTTCATAAAAGTTTTCTCCTTCCTGTCGCTTTGCGGGTGGGACTTAGTCCCACCCGGCTTTTCGCTTGATGTCCCGCTCGGTCCCGGGCTTCAGGTCGCCCTTGTGATCCGGTACCGTTAACCGTATACCGTCTTTCACAAACTGTTTGTGCGATCCTGTCTGCCGCACTTCCGTCCAGCCTTCCCGCTTCAGCCTGCGTATGGCCTCCTGCGCCTTCATGGGCATCCCTAATCCCTCCCGTGGACCTTGTTCTTCTCTCGTTTACATCCTTATTATAGCGCATTTTATACGTGTTGTCAATGCGTATTGCGACGTGTATTGTTGCTATTTTTCATATTTTCTCCCCGCGCCCACCGCCACCATACACTTCCCCCACCCGTCCATGCGCTTGCACCGCCTGCGCATGTAGGCCAGCTTCTCCCCCTGCCCACTGAACCGCAGCTGCACATCGCACCCCGCCATCCAGCCCTCGCAAGTGATGGTCAGCGGCGTTTCGCAACGCCAAAAAGGGCAGACCACGTCCACCCCCTTGCAATGCTTCTTCCCGCTCATGGGCATCGCCTCCGCAGCCGTATCCGCAAATAGACCCCCGGTATCCAGTCCGACGTGTACGGCTCCACCGCGCCCACCTTGTACCCCGGATACAGTTTCCCCATGATCTCCGCCGCGCTCCCCGGCATCTCCTGGCACAGCCTGCGCACCCGGGCGTTGCTCATGCGTGTGCGGCTGACGGTGGTTCTGGGCTGCCGCAGGTTCTTGGACGCGCTCCAGGCCCGCCGGTGCTTCTCCTGCTCCAGCTTGGTGAAATACCTCGCCAGCTCCATCAGCCCGTTGTCTTCCTCCGGCTGCAAGCGGTCGCAGTTGGCATACCCCCGGCCCCATTTCTCCTCCAGGGCTTCCCGGCTGATGCCCCCGGTCATCATCAGGTGGACGTGGATGCGCCGCTTCTCCCCGTCTCCGCCTTCTTCTTCGATGACGTATATGTATTTCATCTCCGGCAGCCCCGCCTTCTCCCGCATGCGCTTCACCGCCCGCAAGTAGTTCCGCACATCCTTCCGCGCCTGTTCGTAGTCCGGCGGCGTCCCCCGGTAGGTCAGCGTCACATGCAGGTCATTCCGCCCGAAATTGGCATCCATGAGCAGCGCCAGCCGCCTCCGTGCCCGCTCCCGGTTGTATCGGTTCTGCCGCTCCCGGCTCATGGCCTTCCTTGCCGCTTCCGCCTTGGCCCGGTCGCTCCTGCCCAGGATGGGGTACACCGTCAATACCAGCGTGTCCCCGGCTTTCTCCGTCTTGGTGCAGTAGTGCATCCCGCCCACCCGCTCCCGGTAGGGATCGCCGCCATACAGCCGCTTTTCCATCTCCGTCAGCTCTCCCACACAGAAAAGCTCCTCGTATTCCCTGGGCACGCGCTTCCTCATGGCATCCTCCGTGCTTCCTCCCGCTCAAGGGGGCAGGCCCCCGGCGCGGAGCCTCCCCCTGTGCAAGGGAATCCATCTGTGCGATTTGTTACTACCTCATACAAGCCTTTTTTGCGGCCTCCCCGCCGCCGCAAAAAAGGTTTCTATTATATGTAGACACTCAGCAGATTTCCCGCAGCGTCCGCAGCATTTTCTCCCGCTCCTCCTGGCTGATGCCACTGACCACGCCCGCCAGGTCATCCCCGGCGTACACCGCATAAACGCCCGCTTTCCCGTCCACCCGTGTCATGCGCAGCAGCTTTCCCTTGCGCTTGCACGGTTCCAGCAGCGCTTCCCACACATAGGCCATGGAGCCGTCCTCCAGCTCCGTCACCCGCACCGTGCCGCTCTGGATCTCCACTTTCAGGCAGACCTTCCAGGCCAGCGCCTCCCCATCAATCCTCGCGGGGATTCCCTTCAGCGCCTCCGCCAACTCGCTCCCGTCGCCCACGCTGCGCCAGGCCACCGCCTCCGCGTCCTTGCCTTCCATCTCCATGAGCGCCGCCGCGCCCTGCTCCGTGAGCCGCACGTTTTCGTCCACCGGATACATGGCCCCGCCGCTTCCGATCCACTGCTGAATCAGGTTCGCCTCCTGGCCCGTCCGCTCCCGGGTATTGCAGAGAACGCACTGCCGCGCCTCCTTCACCACTTTCCCGATCTTGCTCAACCTCATGCCCATTTCCCTCCCAGATACCTTTGTATTTCCTCCCGCGCCGCGTCCCAGCCGTGGCACAGGGCCGTTTTGTATCCCTGCCGGGCCAGGGCGTCCATCCAGGCCGTTTGCTCGGTGGAAACCCGCCCGCCGTCCCGGCGCTTCAATTCAATGTACAGCCCGTGACACCCCTCCCGGGCCACCGGCAGGAACATGTCCGGCACCCCCGGCTTCACCCCCGCCGCCTTCATCCGGGCCGCCTCGCTCTTGCTCCGCTTCCCCCCGTTGGGGATGGCGTGAAGCAGCGCCAGCTCCGGGTGAGCCCCGCTCTCCAGCGCCGCCCACCGGAAAAGACAGGTCTGCTCGATTTCCTCGCATGGGCCTTGCATTGCTCTGGTCATGGCGCGCTTTCCTCCTTTGGTGCAAAATAGCTGCAATAATCATTTTCATTAACGTTTCTGCGGTTGCACGGCCCGTGGTGACAGGTCAATGTTCCGGGTTCCCCGTACAGTTGCGTCAATTTTGACGGCTGCCTGCTGTGCCTGCACCTTTTGCACCTTCCTGTCTGCGTGGTCTGCACCAGCTGCCGCAGCTGCTCAAGGTCGTATTCCTCGCCCAGGATGTTCTCAATGGCATTCAGCCTGCACCTCAAAGCAGATGGTCTCCCCGTCCTGGCCGTACACCTTCACCGGGATGCTTTCCACCTTCCGCAGCCTTTCCAGCAGCTCCCTGTCCTTCAAGTCTTTTACTCCTCCACGTCTGACCCTGCGCCGATCTCCGCGCATACCGTCTCCCAGAAGTCCACTTTGCTCCGCAGCGCCTCCAGGTCCCTTTCCGGCGCTTTTCTCCGTTCCGCCCGCGCCAGGTTGTTCCGGGTCACCTCCAACTCCCTGCGTGCCCGCTCCCGGGCTGCCTGTATCTCCATGCTGCACCGCCTCCCTGTGTCATGCTTTCCCCAGCCCGCAAACTTGCATCCTCCGCCCCAATGATTCCAAGTACGCTTGGAATCATCTTCCCTGCCCGCCCCTTTGCAACTATTTTTAGTTGCATTTTCTCCTGGTATGTGCTATACTATCTCTGCCAGGAGGTATTGCCATGGGACAAAAGGAAAAACTGATTCAGCGTCTAAAAACGCGCCCCAGGGATTTCACCTTTGAAGAAGCTGAAACGTTGCTTCGCTTCCTGGGCTATACCCGTTTTGACAAGGGCCGCACTAGCGGTTCCCGGGTAGCCTTTATCCGGGAAGGCTCCCCGCCGCTGCTGCTCCATAAGCCTCACCCCCGCAAGGAACTGCTTGCCTACCAGGTCAAGCAGCTTCTGGAAACCCTGGAACAGGAGGGATTGCTGTGAATAACACCATGACATACAGGGGCTATCTGGGCTCCGTGGAGTTTTCGGAAGAGGACGGACTTTTCTATGGCAAGGTGCAGGGCATCCGCGCGCTGATCTCTTATGAGGGAAGCAGTGCCGCCGAGCTGGTGGCGGACTTTCATACCGCCGTGGATGACTACCTGGACCTGTGCCGGCAGACCGGCCAGGAGCCGGAAAAAGCCTATAAAGGCTCCTTCAACGTGCGCATTTCCCCGCAGTTGCATCAGGACGCTGTGCGCTGCGCCATCTCCCGCAATACCACCCTCAACGCCATTGTGGAGCAGGCATTGCAGCAATATGTTCCTCACACCTGATCGCTCCCTTCTCCGCCCGGGCTTCGCGCCCGGCTTTTTTATTGCGCCTCCTCCACCTCCCGGATGCGCTCCACGCCTTCCCGGAAGTTGATCTCCAGCCCCATCCGCTCCCATACTTCCCGGATGATTTCCTCGCTGTCCAGGGCTGTGCATATGATCTCGTCCGCCCGTTTCAGCAGCCGCCAGGCGCGCTTGTGCCCAAACCCGTATACCTCTTGGGCCGCCAGCAGCACCGCCGCGTAAATGCTGTGGAAGCAGTACTCAACCGCCTGGTTTCTCGCTTCTTTCTCGCTGTTCGCCATGGCCTTTGCCAGCAGCCGCTTCCGCTCTTCCAGGTCCCTGGTCGCCAGGATCGCCGCCGCTTGCCGCTGCTTCTCTGCCTTCTGTTCCCGCTCAGCTTTCCGCCGCATCTCCCGCAGGGATTGCTTTTTGTTCATGGTTCTTTCCTCTTTTCCGCCAGCTCCCGGGCTGCTGCTTCCTCCCGCTCCCGTTCCTCGCGCATCATTTCCCGTACTCTCTCCATGGCCTCCACCGTCTCGCCCTGGGCCTGTTCGTAGCCCTCCCGGGCGCATAGCAGGCTGAAATTCGTGGAAAAGCACCGCGCCTGCGCCTCCAATAGCGTCAGACAGTGCTCCAGCGCCCGCCGCCTGGTCATGCCTTGCATGCTTCGTCCCCTCCGTATTTCTCCGCCATCACCATGCGGTAAATGGCGCACGCTTCATAGTTTTTCTGGCATACGCTTTCCATCTGCTCCTTCATGTCCACCAGCCGCCCAAACTGGCTAACCAGCGTACAGCCCGCCATATGCCCCTCGCAGTGGATCTCCCGCTCCCGCAGCCGGTGAAAAAAATAGAAGGGGCACCGTACCTTCGACGAAGCGTTACTCTGTGACATGCTTCGCCCTCCTTTTGCTTCTCTTGGTCCAGTTGTCCCGGATGTACGCCGTTACTTCCCCGTGCCTGTCCCGGTCCGCAAATTTCGCGTCCTGCTTTTCCCGCCGGGCGCGGCTCCATGCCTGATAGGCTTCACAGCTCCCGTGGCACTCCGCGCTCCTGTCCGGGCATCCCGGCACGCAGGGCGGCACATCCTTGCCGCCGCCGTCAAAAAGGTAGCTCGTCCGGCTCCACCTGGGTGTATCCGCTGCTCCCGGCTCCCTCCGGGCTTCCCGCTCCGTCTGCCCTTCCCGCTCCATGGGCCTGCTCCTCCTGTCTGCCTCCCAGCATCTCCAGCTTGTGCACCGTCACTTTCATGGCCGCCCGAGGTTTCCCGTCCCGCTTGCTCTGATAGGCCTCCGCCCGGGGCATCCCCCGCACAAGCACCTTGCTCCCCTTGCGCAGGTATTGCTCGCAGATGTCCGCCAGCCGCTCCCAGGCGTCGCAGGTGTACCAGTGCGCCAGAGCCTCCCCCTGGGCATTCTTCCCCGCCTGTACCGCCAGGGAAAAGCTCACCACCTTTTCCCCGCCGTTGGTGTAGCGCACGTCCGGGTCACTGCCCAGGTTCCCGATCAGCGTGATTTCTTCCATTTTTCCAGCGCCTCCCGCAGCTTCCCGTTTTCGCTCTCCAGGCTGTCCACCGTGCGCTTCAGGCGCACCTTGTCCTTGTGCAGCCCCCGCAGTTTCCCGGCCATGTCCTCCCGCTCCCCGGCCCAGGTCCTCTCCCGCTCCCGGAAGGTTTCCAGCAGCTTGTCCAGCTCCGCCCTGGGTTCCTCCGCCTGACCCCGCAGCTTCTCCAGCTCCGCCGCCAGGCGCTGCTTTTCCACCCGCTCCGCTTCCAGCTCGTCCCGCAGGTATTTCCTTTCAACCTCCGCCGTTTCCAGCGCCTGATCCAGCGCCCGCAAAATGTGCTTCATGCCCATGCTGTTCCCGCTCCTCGTCCGTTTTTCTCGCCGCCCGGTGATAGGCGTTCCTGGATGCATACCCCGCCGCCCGGATGGCCTTGTCCATCTCCATCCCAGCATTCATTAGACTCCGGGCCATGTCCACCCGCTCTTGCCGGTGGATCGCAAGCCCCGCCTGGTAGCGCCACTTCTCTTCCCGTGGCCGTTCCCGCCTTGGTTTCTTCTCGGGCGCGGCCTGCTGCCTGGTTGGTGGTTCCGCCTGCTTCTGCGGTTTCTTCGCCCCCGGCGGCTCTTTCCGCTGTTCCCGCGACGACGCCTCCCCGGTTGCTCCCGCGTCCTCCAGTTCCATGACCCGCCGCCCAAAGCGGCATCCGGCCCCGCAGCCGCTCCGGCAGGCCGCCGTGCTCCCCATAGCCCGGGCACACAGCCCCCGCCGCGCCTCACTCAGGCTCATTTCCTCCACCGGCACCTGGGACGGAAGATACATGTTTTCCGTCCTGTCCCGGCTGTCGTTCCATTCGATGTGAATGTCCGTGCTTCGCATGTGCTCACCTCATGGGCGCTTGGCCTCGTGCCACCCCGCGCCCAGGTTCCTGGTATCCTGCCCCGGCAGGATACGCTTGCGCCCTTCCCGCTCCCGTGGCCGCAAGCTGCCTGCCAGGCTTTTCAGCCACGCACCCAGCCCGCGCCGCCCCGGGCGCCGCTGGGGCGCTTCATGATACCGGCAGTACCGGCCCTGCTTTTGCATGTCCATCATAAGTCAATCCTCCGTGAAGCTTCACCGCCTCCGACGCCTTGGCCGCCTCCACCGCCAGACGTTCCCGTCCCGCAGCCACATTCATATCACCCCCAGCGCCGCCGCCGTCATGCCGCCCATGGCCAGCCCCCACAGCAGCGACATCACCAGTACGTCCCGGCCCCGTACCGCCCAGGGGTCCCGCAGCAGCGGCCTTTTGTATTTCGCGCCCCGCCGGTGGCGGATATATCTGCTTTCCATGGTTGCCTCCTATACGTAGTGCTTGTATCCCTTCCGGCGCATCCTGGCCGCGTGATCCATTTCTCCCCGGTTTTCGATGTAGTCCGCCAGGGACCGCACATCCACCCGCGTGCCCTCGCAGGCGCTTTTCAGCCGCCCATCCTCCAGCATGGCCGTGATGGTGGTGGGGCTGCGACTGATAATCCGCGCCGCCTGGCTCTTGGTGCATGCCTCCCCGTGCTTCTCCACCATGGCCGCATGCCGATCCACCACCCGGGACGCCAATAGCTCCGCCAGCTGCTCCGCCGGCAGCGTGATGGTCGCGCTGATGGTTCTTTCCTTCATGGCTCTCCCTCCTTTGTGCTACCTTATGCAGCACGCTTACGCCGTTTGCTTGGCTGCCGTTCTCTTTTCCGTTCGCTCCTCGCGCTTGTACAATGGTCTTTGAAAGGAGCGTGTTTTCATTTACCCCAATTCTCGCATCCGCTTCCGTGTCGCCTGCCCCCGCGACTTTGGCAAGTCCTACCGGATGGAGCTTGACGTGGCTATGGCTCCCGATGGCGCCATCTATTATGGTCTCTGCAACGGCTGTGACTTTTCCTGTGAGAATTCTAATTGCTATGCCTGTATAGCTCGCGTCAACCAGTGGTCGGCTGACCATCAGTGCCAGCAATTTTTCCCCTGTCCTTTTGCCTATCCTGAATGATTTCCGCCAGCGCCAGCAGGTACCCCGCTATTTCCTCCATCCAGAAGAACGTCTGTTCCTTGCTCAGTTTCGTGCCCATGATCGTCTCCACGCCCTGATGCAGTTGATCGTCCCTGACCCACGAGATTCTGTGCACAATGCTTTGCATGGAGCGAGCTAATCCCTCCGCGTCCTTGCCCGTCCGCATGCTCTCCTTAACCCATTCCCTGGCGCTTTTCCGCAGCTCTTCCCGGTTCAGTTCCATGCCCGTCCCTCCCTTCACTTGGCTTCCGTTCTCTTTTCTGTTCGCTTTCTGTTTCTGTACAATGTTGTCATATCATCCGCAAGGGAGGTTCCCCCATGACCGCTGCCGAATAAAACCTGTTTCGCCGTCTCCTATCCCAGTGCGACGCGCGAAACCGTTTTACCCCTTCCATTCCTTCCGAGGATGTCCGCGCCTTTGAAGCGCTCGCCTTTGAGCTGAATTATATTCAGCAGGCAAACGCTCAGGGCGCTTACATGCTTACCGACGCCGGAGTGGCCGCACGCCGCACGCTCATCATGCAGGATGAACAGCACGCCCGGGAAGAAGCGCTTCAGGCTCAGGTGGAATCCTTCCGTCAGCAGTTGATTCAGGTGCAGCGGCAATCCGCGGATGCCCTAGAGCGGATGCGAAAAGACTTCGCTGAATACCAGCGCGAACAGAACCGCCAGAATCAACAGAACAGCCTTGACCACGCGAAAATGGAGAAAAAGAATCGCCGCAGTACGTGGCTTCAAATCATCTTTACAGCTGTATTCAGCCCGCTGGCGGCCCTGTGCGTCGAACACTTTCAAGACATAGTGACTTTCTTTCAGTCGCTCTTGCATGAATGATTTCCCCGTTCCCTAAAATAGTTGAGAAAGCAGTTTGTATACGACCTGACCGAACATGAACGCCAGTACGTGCATGGCTATTCTGAATACCCGAAAACTGACCAGCAGGTCGGTCATTGTGTGAAAGCTGAAATTATTCTTTCCGCTGTACTCACACCATACATTGCCTTCTTCGTCCATCTCTGTCAGGACATAGCGGTCTATTTCTGGTCGATTATTCATGACTGACCGTCCTTTCCTTCCGCATCTTCCACCGTCCTCGCCGTTTGCCTCCCTATCGCCGCGGCTTTACGCCGTTTGCTTGCCTTCGGCCTTGGCCAGTTCATAGCCCGTTCGCATGGCCAGCACCACCAGCGCCGCTTCCTTGGTCTGCTCTTCTGTCAGCTGCTTTACCATGTCCATGATCTGCTGCATCTTGTCGTTGCGGTCCATGGCTTTGCCTCCCTTCAATGTTTCTCTGTTTGCATTATAATGCAACTAAGCAACATTGTCAACATTTTTGTTGACTGTGTTGCTTTTTTATGCTATGCTCTCAATGGAAAGGAGGGAGAAACTGTGAACATTGCAAATCGTGTCAAAGCTGTACGCCGTGAAGCAGGTTTGAATCAACTTGACTTTTCTAAACGCATTGGCATTACCCGGCAATATCTTTCCCTCATTGAGAGCGGCGAACGCAGTCCGTCAGATTTAGTCAAAAACGCCATTTGCCGGGAATACAATATCTGCCGAGAGTGGTTGGACGATGGCATCGAACCTATGCATCCCGCTAAAGAACTCAACGATATTGCGTTAATTGTCAAAACCATGGAAGGACAAAGTGAAAGCAAAAAAGAGCTCATCCGGATGATTGCCAGCATGCCGGATGAACTCCTTGACCAATTCCTAGCTCTTCTGAAATCCAAATTATTATGACCGCCGCAGCTCGGCGGTTTTTTTATTCGTGCCTTATCTCCAGCAGCGCACGAATGAACGCATACACCTTGCGCAAATCCTCCATGCTCAGTTGTTCCAGGGTCTGCAACATCTTTTCCATTAACATCTTTTGTTGTTCCATTAGAATTGCCCCTTTTCTCTTTTGCCCCGGGGACTTGCTTTCATTATACGAACGCCTGTTTTTTGTGTCAATAATAATGCTGGTAAGCATACAAATAATTCTTATAGAAGTTTATTTCCATTGACTTATCTGTCTAATACTTTTATAATTATCGTAACTGTTCATCAATTTTCTTTTCTTGGAGGTACATATGGACGCAAATTACAAACGTATTCCCTTTGTGCAGCGCCTTGCCCGTTTTGCCTTTCTGACGCCGATCCTGAATGGCCTATGGTTGGCCGTTCCTTTTCTCTGCCTGGTGGATTCCGATGCTTTCTGGGTGTACCTGGTTGCTGCCTTCCTGATTTTCTCTCCGAAAATCTCCTCCATGGTTCTTTCATACCTGTGTCCAGCGCTGATGTGCGTCACGGTCTTTTTCGTCCATAACCAAGGCGCCAACCTCAGCACCTTTTACTATTGCTTCTTTGTCCTGTGGCTTGTCCTGTTCCCCAGCTTCATTCTTGCGAATCGCCGGATACTTTCCGGCCGGTATTACTACAGCATGATGGATAATTGTCTCTACGACCTTGGCCAAGATAATATGATTCTAGCTTCCCGCTACAAGAGACAAGACTGAACTGAACATTTCACTTTTGGCAAGTAACCATTGCTCATTTTTTGCATAATTTAATAATTAAATTGAAGGGACTGTTCCCCATGAAACAAAACAAGTATTTCCATCTGTTGCCCCTTCTCCTTGCAACTCTGCTTTTGTGTACCACCGCTGCCGTGGCCGCTACCAACTGGCAAGCACTCATGCGCCAGTCCTCCACCGCCGCCGTCCAGGCCGCCAACCAGCAAACCCCCGAAGGTCTTTCCCTTTCCGAAGATGAGCTAGCCTTGTACCGCCTGGGCTTTGCGCAAGGATACGACGCTGGCCAGGGCACAACCTCCACCGATTCGGATGAGCCCATGGTCTGGATTCCCGTTCGCGGCGGGACCAAGTACCACGCCAAGTCCTCTTGCAGCAGCATGAAATCCCCCATGGAAGTTACTCTGTCCACAGCTCTGGCAAAAGGCTACGAGCCTTGCAAGCGTTGTAACCCACCCACCAAATAAAAGGCACGCTATGTCCATATATTCAAAAGGAGGTTGCTTTCATGAAATTCCAGCGTCTAATTTCTCTGTGTTGTCTCCTGGCGTTCATCACACTGTGCGCACCTGTCAGCGCCCATGCCGCCGCACCGAAAATTGATTATTACAAAGGTGTCACGAAAGATTGGTCAACCGACACCATCGTCACTGTCATGCAATGTGAAATTCCTTCCAGTATGAAGCTTACCGAGGCGGAAAAGAATATCTATCGTGTAGGTTTTGGCGAAGGTTACGATTACGGTTATGAAACGTTTGTGACTGGAACCATGGAGCAGCTCGCGCAGGAAGGATTAACCCCGCCGAACGCTACCCAGATCTTTGCGCAGTATAAAACCGATACCTTTTCCATTTTGCTTCCCATGACCTGGAACGTGGGAACACGTACCTCCTATCAGCAAAATGATCAAGAGCTCGAACGTGTTTTTGCGGATTATTTTATAGATTATTCGGATATGGTATTGATAGGCTCTACCCCATGGGGAGGTATGATTCATATTACACAAGACAAAGATTTTAGCTACGCTCCTTTCATGGCTAAATTTACCAACGACGAAATTCAACTGTCCGAATATGCTTTTTCTAAAATTGAGCAGCAATATGCTATTGGCGAATCGCTTGAACTGAAAAATATGAGTTTCACCAGTCTGAACTGTTCCCAGGCTACTTTCCTTATTTGTAATGCAATCATGGATTATACCGATTCTGGTACTGATGCTGATGCTTATCTGCTCAGCGCATATCTATTAACTAACCCAGGTTCTGATCCATCTTATTTTGACTTCTATATTGACTATGTATCGGACTATGCATTCACAGAGGAAGACATTGCACAGTTTCAAGACATTCTTCTGTCTATCCATTTTGAAGAAAACGTTCTGTTCTCCTAGGAGGTCCCCCCATGCCCAAGAAACAAAAAGACGGCCGTTACCGCGCCAAGGTAACGCCCGCCCCCGGTGAAAAGCCCGTTTATGTCAGCGCCCGTACCCTTCGGGAGCTGAACGAAAAAAAGCAGTATGTTCTCACTCACTACCGGGACGGCCTCAAACCCCGCGACATTACCTTCCAGGCCCTGGTGGTGGAATGGTTCGAGGTCATCAAGCGCCCGCGCATCCGCTCCCGCAGCACCCTGCAAAACTACCGAAATATCATCAATGCCCACGTTTTGCCCTATTTCCCGCCCCAGCAGCTGCTCCGGGCCGTGCGCCGGGCCGATCTCCAGCGCTGCCTGGACGCCTGCGCGGGCATGTCCAGCATCATCGGTTCCCTCACCCGCTCCGTGCTGGTGCATGCCGTGCGCTATGCCCTCACGGAAAACCTGCTGGACGTGGACATCTCCGCCGCGCTGATGCTCCCGCAGTCCGCCACCGCCCAGGCCAAAACCGCCTTCACCCCCGAGGAGGAGGAGCGCCTTCTTCGCACCGCCGCTTCCTCCCCGGACGGCCTGATGATCTACCTGCTCTATTACCTGGGCTGCCGCCGTGGGGAAATGCTGGGCCTGCAATGGGGCGATTTCGACTGGCATACCCGCATGGTGCACATCCAGCGCTCTGTGGATTTCAATACCGGCAAAAGCAGCGTCTCCACCCTGGGCCCCACCAAAACCTCCACCGGCGACCGCTGGGTACCCGTCCCCGACGACCTGGCGGAGATCCTGCTCCCCCTGCGCGGTCTGCCGCAAACCCTGCTCATCTCCGACCAGGGCGCTCCCCTCACCTCCAATAAATTCCGTACCCGATGGGCACACCTGATGCACGCCGCCGGTTTCCTGCACCTCAGCCCCCGCTATGAAGCCCGCCGCGCCGCCGCCCTGGAAGCAGGCAAACCCTGCAAAGCCCCCAATCTCTCCTATGACTACGATGCCGACATCACCCCCCATTCTTTCCGCCATAACTACATCACCTGCTGCGTCACCGCCGGCATCCCCGCCGAGGTCACCATGCGCATCGTGGGCCACCGTGACTACTCCACCACCATCAACATCTATACCCACCTGCAAAACGAGCAAACCAAGCGCGCCGCCGTCTCCCTCTCCGGCGTGCTCCGTTCCGCAGGTTGCCAAAAAGTTGCCAATATTCCACAACCTTGAAATGCATATCTCCTATAACGCCTTATATTTCAAGGCATTTATAAAATGTTTGATGTGGTTCGCTCTTTACTCCTACAAAAACGCAAACCCTTCCTGCTGCCCTGGCACCATTACGGGCAACGCACTGGATGGCCTGCAGGAAAAAGTCTGCGTGCAGGTCAAGCGCGTGTATGACAGCTGCCTGCAGCAGGAGCAGCTGGATGACAAGATTGTCACCATTACCAGCTATGCCCAGGTGGTAAACAGCTGCTGCAATAGCTGCTGCTCCGATGCGACGGAAACTACTACCCCCACCTCAGCACCCGTTCCCCCCATCACCTTTGAAAGCTGCCGTTCCACAACCACGGAAGGCGTCATTCGTAACCTGTCCGTAGACCGGCTCTGCGACCGTCCCTGCTTTGCCCGTGTCCGCGCCACCATTGACGTACCCATCGACATTCTGTTTGTGGACAGCCGCTGCGTGGAGTACATCGGCAAAGGCGTGGTCTCCGTGGACCGGGACGTGCTGCTTTCCATCCCCGATGAGTCCATCGTGCCCTATACCCTGGAGAGCATGGTCAGCGCCATCTGCGTATCCGGTCAATATCTGGGCGACAACCGCTTCAAGATGACCGTGTGCGTTACCATCATTCTCAAGGTACTGGCAAACGTGGAAATTCTGATTCCCAGCTACGGTTTCTGCCCCATCCCGCCCTGCGAAGAGTTTGCGGAGAACGTGTGCGACGCCTTCCAGGCTACGCAGCACAAGGAAATTCTCGTTGTCTTTTCCTATAAATTCTTGTATAATAAAGTGTAATGTTGCGCAGCTCTTTGTGCTCTATATGCCGATCATCGATTCCCCGTTGTTGTCGCGGCCCTGGTGCCCTCCTTGCGCCATCGCTGTGGCATGGGGAATGTGGAGGGAACTAGCTATGCAAGATAATTCTGCTCTGGATGCACTGGAGGAAGAGCGTTCTCGCTTATTGATTGTTGATGATTCCGAGTTGAACCGCGCACTGCTTGCAAATATCTTTCAGCAGAGTTATGAAATTCAGGAGGCTGAAAATGGCCGGGAAGGACTGGCGCTGATTCTGTCCGAGCAGGATACCCTGAGCGCTGTATTGCTGGATGTGGTGATGCCTGAAATGAATGGGCTCCAGGTTCTTCATGCCATGAAGGACGAAGGATTGATCGGTAAAATTCCCGTCTTTTTAATTACCGCTGAATCCAGCGAGGCCGTCATGCAGGAAGCCTACGCCCTGGGCGTGATGGATGTCATTTCCAAGCCGGTGGTTCCCTATATTGTACAGCGGCGGGTGGATTCCATTGTGGAGCTTTTTTCCGCACGAAGAAAGCTGGGCCGAACGGTCCATCTCCAGCAGAATCGTCTGCTGCGCCAGGCTCAGCAGTTGGCACAAATGAGCTTTGGCATGGTAGAAGCGCTTTCTACTACCATTGAGTTCCGCAGCGATGAATCAGGAGAGCATGTCCGCAGGATTCACCATATTACCGAGTACTTGCTGAAGCACACTGACATGGGAAAAGGGCTGTCGCAGGAAGAGATCACTTTGATCGCCATGGCGTCCATCATGCACGACGTTGGCAAAATATCCATTCCCGACGCTATTTTGAATAAACCCGGGCGCTTGACCCCCGAAGAGTATGAAATTATGAAGACGCACACTAACAAAGGGGCAGAGCTGCTATCCAGGATTCCGCAAATGCGCGATAATCCCACCTACCCCTATGCCTATGACATCGCTCTGCATCATCATGAGCGCTGGGATGGCCGTGGTTACCCGGAAGGCCTGGTGGGGGATCAAATCAGCAGCTGGGCGCAAATTGTCTCCCTGGCCGATGTCTATGACGCTCTGGTCAGCAAGCGCTGCTATAAAAACGCCTTAGGCGTTGATGAAGCACTTGCCATGATCCGCGAGGGACAGTGCGGCGCCTTTAATCCCAAACTGTTGGATTGTTTCTTCCGCGTGGAACCGGAAATCCGTCAGCTTTACATTGCGCAAGCTTAACGCTTTGTACCTTGTGTGCAAGGCAAAGAAGGGATGTTGAACATGGACGCAAACGTACGGCAGCACCTGCTTGCAGCAGGTATCAATGTGGATACCGCTCTGGAACGCTTTCTCCGCAACTCGGCATTGATGGAAAAATATCTGCGCCGTTTCCCCGATGATCCCAACTACGCGCTTTTATGCCAAGCCATGGAGCAAGGGGACATGGAAGCCGCTTTCACCGCCGCGCATACCTTGAAGGGCGTGGCCGGCAATCTCTCCCTGGATGCTTTGTTTGCCGCTACCTCCACGGTGGTGGAAAGCCTGCGCCGCAGGGATCTTTCTGCTGCGCGGGAGCAAATGTTACCGCTGCAACATGCCTATGGGCAAGTGCTGGATGCACTGTCGGCGTGGCGGTAAACATGTTTTCCTCCGAGGAAAGGAGCATAGATTTGAAAAAAAGAAATACCGGCGTATCCCTGCATCTCGTTTTGAGCATTACGCTGTTGCTGTTTATCTCGGCTTTAATGGGTTTTACCATTCATCTTGTGCGCACCAAGCTTTTGCAGAATACGCAGCAGCTGGGCATGGCACTGGTAAAAAGCTATGCATTGGAAGAAGAATCGCAGATCAACTCCTTTCGCAGCGCGCTGGAAATGGGCGCGCTCTATGTGGATGTGCTGCAATCCACCAATTCTTCTCCTGAGACAATTCAAGAGTGGCTGATAAAATACTTTGATAAGGTTACCGATACCTTTGGCCCCGGTAGCGTAGATTCCTACGCTGTGATTGACGGAAAGATTATCGCGGCCAATCCCTGGGAAGGGGGTGGCAGTTTCAATTTCTCCCAGCGTGCCTGGTACACGGACGCACTGGCTTCTGCCGGGGAGGTCGTTTTCTCCGACGTATATACCGACAGTATCACCGGCGAGCCGGTCATCACCGTTTCCAAGGCGCTTCAAAAGGACGGCGACGTGTTTGCCATGGATGTTTACCTGGACAACCCGGCACTGCACATCAGCGCCAGTTCTTTGCCTGAATCCTACTCGTGCTATCTGTTTGACTCCCAGGGAACCTTGGTTTACGCAATAACCCATTGGGATGTGGACAGGCAAACCTTGCAACAGTTTGGCGACCAGCTCATGGAAGGCATGCAAAGCGGCCGTCTGGTGGCCTATGACGCTTCTTTTCAAGATCCGGATGGCGTAAGCCGCGGTGCATACGCCTATGAGATGAGCAACGGTTGGTCCATCATTGTCACCATCCCCATGGAACAAATCCTATATGGTAAACGAAATATTGCCTATATCCTGCTCATCTGTTCGGGCGGCCTTTTGCTGCTGGCGCTGACCTACATGCTTTTGCGGGATCTGCACAACCATAAGCGGCTTCAAAAGGCAGACAGCACCATTCAGATTCTCAGCGACTCCTATTATGCCATTTACCGCATCAATTTCCATTCCGAGCGCTATGAATCCATTAAATCTTCTCCCGACGTGGCCTGCCGCATCAGCACCAGCGGCGACTATGAAACATTGCTCCAGGTGGTTCAGGAATTTGTGGATGAAAGCACCTTTGAGGCCTTTGAGCAAAGTTTTTCCCAGGAAAGCATCCGCAAGCGCGTTGCGGAAAATATTCACGACTATGGCGGCGATTTCCGGCGCAGCTTCGACGGCGTCTATCAGTGGGTAAACATCCGCACGATCTATGATGCGGAGCGCGCCCCGGAAGAGGTTATTTGGTGCTTCCGCAATGTGGACGCGGAAAAACGCCAGCAGTTGCAGCATACGCTCCTTTTGCAGCAGGCGCTGGATACTGCCAAGCAAAGCACCAGGGCGAAGTCGGTCTTTTTCAGCAACATGTCCCACGACATGCGTACACCGCTGAATGCCATTCTTGGCTATGCGGACTTGGCCCAAAAGACCTCGGATTGCAGCTCCAAAGTGATGGGGTACCTGGATAAAATTTCCTTTGCCGGTCAGCAACTGCTTTCCCTAATCAATGACATTCTGGAGTTCTCCCGTCTGGAAGCCGGAAAGAGCGAGCTGAACGCCCATGCTTTCGATCTGCGCTCTTTTGTGGAAAAAACCGCCGATCTCTTCCGTGCCCAGGCCGATAAGGAGCGCAAGACCTATACCGTATCCATTCAGTTTCAGGATGAAGTAGTAATCGGCGATGAGTTTAAAATCGGCCAGCTGCTAAACAACATTCTGTCCAATGCCTTCAAATACAGCAATCCCGGGGCCAGCATATCCCTGGAGGCCAAGCAGTTTGAATTCCAGAAGCACAGCAAGTTCCAGTTCATCATTACGGATACAGGCATTGGTATGTCAGCGGAATTTCTGGAGCACCTGTTTGATCCCTATAGCCGTGAGACGCATTTTTCCAGCAAGGGGACCATCGGTACGGGATTGGGCATGTATATTGTGAAAAGCCTGGTACAGCAAATGAGCGGTGAAATCTCTGTTGAAAGCAAGCTGGGCCAGGGTTCGCGCTTCATCATCACATTGCCCTTGGAGACGGTGGTCTCCGGCCATTCCCCCAATCAGGAGTCCTCCAGTGAAGCGTTGACGGACCTCACCGGATACCGGATATTGCTGGCAGAGGACAATGCCCTCAATCGGGAAATCGCCACGGAAATGCTTACCATGAACGGCGCGGAGGTCATTCCCGCTGAGAACGGTCAGGAGGCCGTGGTCTTGTTCCAGCAGGCGGCGCCCTTCTCCATCCACGCCATCCTAATGGATATGCAAATGCCGGTGATGGACGGCTGCGCAGCCGCGGAAGCCATTCGCGCCCTGGATAAACCCGACGCGGCCAGCGTACCGATTATTGCCGTTACGGCCAATGCCTTTGCCGAGGATATCGACCGCACCGCCAAGGCCGGCATGAACGGCCATATCGCCAAACCCATTGATTTTGCACTGCTGACGCAAACACTGCATCGTCTTTGCTCAGCTGGGACCAAGGCCTGAGCGACCGCATCCATGGCGCTTGTTCCTTGCCTTCCGCCGCGACGTTCTCTCTCAGGGAGAGGAAGCGCCGTGGCGGTTTTCATTTTCCGTTTTTCCGCTGTAATCCAGCCTGGCAGGGCGCATGAGCAGTGCTTTTGCCTGTTGATATGTCTCCCGGAAAGCGGCTTGCCGCTGCGCCAATTCCTCCGGCGGCGCCTGCCATCTTTCCCGCAAAATTTGCAACAGCATCTGCTCCAGGGCGCCTTCCGCTTCCTGCGCCCATGCAAAGCCTGGCATCAGGATGACCCGAGCGCCGTTGGGGTATTGCAGCTCAACACCTCCGTCCTCGCGTTCCACGCGCGTGGGTTGGTCCGGGCTCATGCAGCATGCACCTCTCTTCCCGGCATCCTATGCAGGGTTTATGGCGCATAGACCGCAACGCCTCTGCGGCTGTATTTTCCTCCGGACACATATGCTCTATGGAGAATCGTCCATGGAGGGAAAAAGCATGTATGCCATGTATTTGCGAAAAAGCCGCCAGGATATGGAGCTGGAGCTGCTGGGCCAGGGCGAGACCCTTGCACGGCATCGGGAAACGCTGATGAACCTGGCCAGGAAAAACCTGCACACCATCGGGGAAATCTATGCGGAAGTCGTTTCCGGCGAAACCATCCGTGCCCGGCCGGAAATGAAACGCCTCCTGGCGGACGTATCCGCCGGCCGGTGGGAAGGCGTATATTGCATGGAAGTGGAGCGCCTTTCCAGGGGTGATCCGGTGGATCAGGGGCGTGTGGCCGAGGTGTTCACCGTCAGTCAGACGCGCATCATTACTCCCGCAAAAACATACTTCCCGGAAAATGACTATGACGTGGAATACTTTGAATTTTCCCTTTTCATGTCCCGCCGGGAATACAAGGCCATCAACCGCCGCATTCAGGCCGGACGCATGTATTCCGTCCGGGAAGGAAAATACATCGGCAGCCGCCCTGCCTATGGCTATAGAAAGGCAAAGCTCCAGGGAGAAAAAGGCTATACCCTGGCCGTTCACCCTGCCGAGGCGGAAATCGTCCAGGAGATATTCCGGCTTTATATTCATCAAAACATGGGGCCAACAGAAATTGCCCGGCATCTTACCCAAACCGCCGCACCCGTGGGCATAGAGGGAAAGGGCTGGTCCGCCTGCCGCGTACACCGGTTGCTGTGCAATGAGGTGTATATTGGCATGCTCCGCTGGGGGAAAACCCGCATCGCCCACGTGTTGGATGCCTCCGGAGCCATGAAGCGGCGGGTAACCTCCCCCAGCTATGAACTGTATCCGGGGCGCCATGAACCTATTATTTCTAAGGAAGACTTCGCCTGCGCGCAGGCAAAGCTGCACCGCTCCAACCTTCCACCGCACCGGCACAGCCTGACCAACCCGCTCTCCGGCCTCCTTGTTTGCAGCGCATGCGGAGCAGTGATGCACGGGTTGCCTGCCTATGGACGGCAAGCAGCCAGCATCTTTTGCCCAACGCCAGGCTGCCCCAACGTAAAAACCTACCGTGCGCCCGTGCTGTGCGCTATGCTGGATATACTGTCTCCATGGCTATCTTCCCGCTGGCGCGTTCCGGCATCCGCCGCCTCCCCCCTATCACCGCAGCACGGTGATTCCACATGGAAGCGGCTGGAAAAAGAGCTTGCGCTGATCCATGGGCAGATGGAACGCCTGCAAGAGCTACTGGAACAGAACATCTACACCGTAGCACAATATCGACAGCGTTTTTCGGCCCTCAACGCCCGGTGTGAACAGGTATCCCAGCGCTTGGCGGAAGCATCTGCCGCCGCAGCTTCCCCTGCCCTCTCACGGGATAGCGCATCAAGCTACCGGATTGGTGAGCTTTTTGCTGGCGCTTCGGCAGGGTTGCAAAACCTGTTGCTCCGCACTTGCCTGGAAAAGGTTGTCTTTCGCAAGGAGACACGGGGGCACGCCAATGGCTCCGGTATCACGCAAGATGCCCATCAGTTCACCCTGATTCTCTATCCCCGCCGTCCCGATTCTTCCCTGTGAGGAACGCCTGTTGCGTCGCACGTATGCGACGAATTCTTCTCGCTGCCGCTCTTCCCGCCCATGTCCCTGTGCAATGAGGGTACGGTTGCTCCCAACAACTGCCGCTGCAGCGGAAGCTGCTGCAATAGCTGCAATAACCACGGGTGCAGCTGCGGACACACCTGATGCTCTGTTCACATCCCTAAAAAAACCGGCCGGAGGGATACCTTCCCTCCGGCCATTTTTCAGTCTTGCTGATGATAGATTTTTCGTAGTTCAGGCGTCATGGTGCCGTCCTGTTCGTAGACGATCAGCGGAGGTTCCGTCTGTAGGGTCGGCCTTGCGTCCTTCACAGCCTCCACCAGCACCAGATTGGCAGGTTTATCCACCCGCGGATAAATCAGCCGAAACCGCTTGGGAATCAATGCGGCACGGGAAAGGTCGTTCATCAGGGAAAGCATCATGGGCGCGGGATAGATCAGCGCCATGCGCCCCCTGCCCCGCAGCAGCCGGTATGCGGCTGTGAACCATGGTTTGAGTCCCCGTGGGTCCTGATGCCGGGCCAAATCCTTGGACAGGCCGGGATTGTGCAGGGTCGCCCCAGGCGTACCGTAGGGCGGATTGCATACGATCACATCCACACTGCCTGGAGACAGGAGGGATGGCGCCTCCTCCACGGATGCTTCATGTACCCGAATACGCGCGCTTAGTCCATTGAGGGCCACACTGCGCCGGGCCATGTCTGCCATCTCCCGCTGGATTTCAAAGGCTTCAAACCGCTGCCCTTTCCCGCGCCCCCACATCAGCAGTGGCAAAATACCCGTACCGGTGCCGAAATCCGCCACCGTGGCCTGTGCCTCTGCCCGAACAAAATCGCTTAGCAGCACCGCATCCATGCCAAAGCGGAACCCGGCTGTCTTTTGCAGGATTTTCAGGCCGGCAAATTGCAGGTCGTCCAGACGCTCGTCATCGTTCATGTGGTGCTTCCTTCCGTCAATATCAGGTAGCGCGTTTCGCAGTAGCCTTCCAGCTGCTGGGCCTCCCAGCGGACCTTGCACCAGGTGTCACCCTGTTGCAAAACCGTTAAGGGCGTACCGTCCGCCAACAGTGCCAGCTCCGCAATATCTGCCGTACAGGCTGGGTACAGGCCGATGGTGGCATCCCCCACCACGGCGGTGACATTGCTTACCTCTCGCAAGGTGGCATCCATGGGCGGCATCGTGGGTGGCACGGTTACGTTGGGCTGTTCCGTCACCGTTGGCGTGGGTTCCGGTTCCGCCGCCTGCACTCCGCTTTGCTCCTGGGTAGGCTGGGTATACGTGAGATAGGCCGATTGGACAAATCCCGCATCACCATCGTAGTAAACCAGGCTCCAGCCATCGGAAGTAGTATGCACCTCCACCTGGGCCAGCCGCGGGATCACGGACAGCACTTTGGCGTCCCCCGACGGTGTATCCCGCAGGTTCAGTCCGCCTTCAGCCGTGAGCACCCAGGCTTTCCGCACCTGTTGGGCCGTGGGAGTTGCCGTTGCCGCCGGGCCCGTTCCCGGATTCGTTAAGGTCAGATAGGTGGACTGCACATAGCCCGACACACCCTGATAAGCCACATGACTCCAGGTATTCCCCCAGGCGTACAGGGTCACCTCTGCCAGCCGTGGAATGGTGCGCAGCACCCGTGCACTGGTGGATGCCTCCTCCCGTAGGTTCAGTTCCCCCGAAGGAGTAAGCACCCAGGCAGTGGAGGCAGCGCCCGGGGTCGCCGTGGGCTGTACCGGGCTGGTATAGGTCAGGTATTTCCCCTGCACATAACCTGTCAGGCCCTGATAATCCACCTGTATCCATTCCCCGCTCTGCCCATGCGCCGTTACCTGCGCATGCTGGGGAATCAGCAGCAGTATTTGTGCCAGCGTGGAGGCACTGGCCCGCAGGTTGAGGCCGCCCGAAGGCGTGGAGACCCAGGCTGTCACGCTGGTCGCCGGCGCGGGCGTTGCCGTGGGCTGGTTGGGATTGTTCGTGGTCAAAAACTGGGTTTGTACATAGCCCATCACATCCTGGTAGCTGACCCGGGACCATTGGCCGCTGCTTTCATACACCGTTACCAGGCCGAGTCGCGGCAGCGTGCGCAGAATGCGCGCATCGGTGGACGGGCTTTCCCGCAGGTTCAGGCCGCCCGAGGGCGTAAGCACCCACGCCGCATAGGAAGCGGCCGGGGTAGTCGTTCCCGGGGCAACCGTGGCGGTGGGAGCAGGCGTAGGCGATGTCTCCGGCTGCGCAAAGGTCAGGAATTGCGTCTGCACATAGCCTGTCATGCCCAGGTAGGTTACCTGACACCATACGCTTCCCTGCTGCAATACCTGCAGCTGGGCCAGCCGGGGGATGGTGCGCATAATGCGGCCATCCGTGGAAGGGCTTTCCCGCAGGTTCAGGCTGCCCGAGGGCGTCCATACCCAGGCGTCCCCACCGCCGCTGCCCGGGGCAGGGGTTACGCTGGGCGTCAACGGGTTGGTATAGGTCAGGTAGGTAGCCATAACGTACCCGGTTGTGCCCTGATAGCTTACGCTGCACCATGCACTCCCCTGCTGCAGCACAGTAAGCTCCGCCAGGCGCGGTATGCTGCGCAGTACGCGCGACGCGGTGGAGGGGCTTTCCCGGAGGTTTAGCGCTCCGGAAGGCGTCCATACCCAAGCCGTAACGCCGCCAGGCACCGGGGTTGCAGTAACGCCGGGCGTAGGCGTTGCCACGCTGCTAAAGCGAAGGAACTGGGTCTGTACATATCCGGTCCACCCGTTCCAGCTTACCTCGCACCACACCGTCCCGTATGCCAGCACGGTCAGCTGCTGCAGGCGTGGAATGCGCACCAGCACCTTGGCCCCCGTGCTGGCACTTTGACGCAGGTTCAAGCTGCCGGAAACGGTATACACCGTGGCCACGCTACCCGAAGGTACGCTGCCCTGGGAAAGATATTTCGTCATGACATAGCCGGAAAAACCATTCCAGGAAATTCGAGTCCAAATGCTCCCTGCTTGCAGTATATTCACCTGAGAATGTTCGGGAATCTGCGTCAGTACCCGGGCAGTGGTGCTGCCATATTCCCGCAGGTTCAGGCTGCCTCCGCCGGTTACGACCGTAGCCGTGCTGCCGCCGGGAACGGCGGTGGGCACGGCTGTGGCCTGGGGTACGTTGGTGGGGATGGCCGTGGGCGCCGGCGTTGTCAAATCCGTGCCGGTACCCATGGGGGGCGTGGCGGTTACCTCCGGCGCCGGGGTGGATGATCCCGCTTCAAACACCAGGAATTCATTCATCACATAGCCAATAACGCCACCATAGTTGACCTTGCTCCAGCTTGCTCCCTTTTCCAGCACGGGCAAGCGCGTATAGGGGTCAATGGTGCAGAGTACCTGCGCGTTTCGGGAGGGCACTGCCCGAAGGTTCAGCGTCCCCGAGGGGGTAGTCACCACCGCATAGAGCGCGCCATCCCCTGAGCTTACGTCGCTTTCAAAGGTAAGGAAGGAGCGCATGACATAGCCCATGCTGGATTCATAGATGACGCGGCACCATTCGCTGCCTTCTTCCAGCACGCCCACCAGGCTGTTGCGCGGAATGGTCCGCAGGATACGGCTACCCGTCTGCGGCAGGGCACGCAAGTTCAGGCTGCCGGAAGCCGTAGTCACCCGAGCGTAGGCCTGGATGGTTGCTTCCTGATCATCGCCGGGGAAAGATAGGGACACCGTGGCCACATAGCCCGTCAGCGTACCATAGCGCGCCTGGGAAAAGGGCGTGGACCGTTGGGTTACCACAATGCTCTCTCCCCGGGGAATGTACGCCAGCACAGCGCTGGAGGCATCGGCAGCGGCAAACAGCGGCAAGGTTGCGTCAATGCACTGCACCACTGCCTCCACTTCGCCAGGCTCCAGGGGAGAAGTGTTTTCCACCGGCGGCTCCGTGGAACCGCCAAAGGTCAGGTAGGAAGACATGATATACCCATACGTTCCGTTCACGTACACCCGGCACCACGCGCCGTCATTGCGCAGGGCGGTCACCACCGTACCGTGTGGCAGCTGCGCCAGCACCTGCGCCGAAGTGGAAGCACTGGCCCGCAGGTTAACCGAGCCGTTCCCCGATGCCAGCGTCACGGTTGCGGCGTTCCCAGAAGGATCGGCCACCTGGCCGGGATAGCTCGTGGAGAAGATCAGGAAATCCGTGGAAGCATAGCCAGTCTGCGCGCCGTACTGCACCTTGGCCCAGCCTGTTAGCTGCTCAAACACCGGCAGCACTGCGCCGTTGGGTATGGTGGTTACCACCCGGGCGGACATGCTGGCGCTCTCCCGCAGATTCAGCGTGCCGGATGCGCTCACCGTGGCGTACCCCACAATGGACGTCGTGGCCGTCTCCGTGCCGGTGGGCGGTGTACCCTGGAAGGTCAGCGCGCTGGTTTGCACATAGCCCACGATGGTGCCATACTTCACCTGCGTCCAGTTTTCCCCGCGGCTGATGACATTCACCAGCGCGCCATTGGCCAGAGAAGTCAGGATCTGTCCATTCTCGTCTGCGCTGGCGCGAATGGCCAGGCGGTCCCCGTTGGAGATGAGCTTCACCGTAGCGGTGTAGGCATTGCCACCGGTAATCTCTGCCGGTTCCTCCGTGGAGGTCAGCACATCGTCGCCGCCGCTCTCCACCGGGGACAATATGGTATGCGTAAAGGTATACTGCACCCGCACGGAGTCCACATAATAAAATCCAAGGATCTGGTCATAGGAATAGCCCATGCTGGCCATCTGCATGGCACCGCGCTGACTCATGCCCACGCCATGACCATAGCGTCTCGCCTGTATAATCCAGTTGCTGCCGGAGGTTTTCACGCTCCATAGCTCGTTGGAGGAACCATTGATGCTCAGGCCCAGGGCGGTTTCCAATTCCGCAAAAATATTGCAGGTAAGGGTCAAGGGAACTTGTCCGGCGGGCGTTTGGCAAAGCACGCCGAAATCCACTTTGGTATACAGGCGGCTGGGACTGGAGAACTTGGGGGTGTGAGGGGTTACGCTGGTGATTTGCGTAATGCTCCCGCTGGTTCCCTGGGCGCTGAGGGCCGCCTGGGCCTTGCTGTTGAGGAGTGTGGTCAGCCCCGCTTTTTGCCCCGTGGCGTCATAGTCCGCATAGATGGTGGCGGAACGCACAATGGAAGCCGTGTTCATCAGGTCGAAGGGGTCATCCTTCACTGTCAGGTAGCTGTACCCGGAGCTGCCCCAGGCATTGGTGGCGCTCTCCGTCTGTCCGCCGTTGGAAGCCGTGTAATAGCAGGAGGTCAGCTGTCCATCGTTGGTAAGCACAATGCCTTTGGTAGCCGTCACGGCAGCGGTACAGTTGGCAGTGCTGTCGGAATTACCGTAATAAACCTGGTCATTGGTAGTATCCACCACATCATATAAGGAGGAGGAGCGCAGGTTCATCTTGTTCAGCGTGTACGTACGCGCAGCCACCGCCTGAGCCTTCAATGCCTCAAGGGGCGCGCTGTCCCCCATTTCATACGGCAGCACGCCATTGAGATAATATTCAATATACACATGCACAATGGGATACAGCCTGTAACCCGATCCGCTCTTCTGCGCCTTTAGGTACAGGTCTCCCGGATACAGATTCGCACTCTTGCGCGCCTGGGCAATCTTCAGGCCGCTGGTGCCGGAGGTCGCGTGGCGGCGGAAGGCCACCTCCTGCCCCATGGCGGTGGTCTGGCCGTTGCGCGTAAGAGAAATCATACCCGTCTGGGTATCGAAGGTAACCCGCACGGTCTCTCCGCTGCTCATGGCCAGGCTGGTGTTTCCCCCCAGGGTATAGCTGCCGGATACGGTAATGTCCAGCTGTGTGGGACTGCCCAGGGAGGATAGATACACCCGCACCATGCCGTTGGTGGCCGCGCTACGCACCGTCAGCGGTGCCGCATCCACCTCCGTGGCCCAGGCCAGGGGCGGCACAGCCGTAAACGTCAGGCACAGCGCCAGCAACACCGCCAACGCGCCGCGAAGAAAACCTGCTTTCATCTTATGTCCTCCTTGGAAAGTTACACGCACGTAACTACGTGTTCCATTGTATCACAGCCGCCAGGGGAAGCCAAGTCCCCCCACGGTTGCGCTCCATAGTTAAAAACGAATGAGAAAGCGCATTTCCGTCAGGTAAAACTTTCCAATCAGCAAAAAAGCCCGCTCTCCCGAAGGAGAGCGGGCAGGGTCAAGCCGGATGATTACTCCAGGCCAGCCATTTTCTTGTAATTCTCGCGGCGGAGCTTGGCGTCCTCCTCGGACTCCTCGAACAGCTTCGTAGCCGCATCGGGGAACATCTTCGCCAGGGAGGTGTAACGCACCTCACCCTTGAGGAAGTCCTGATAGCTCTCGGTGGGCTCCTTGCTGTCGATGGTCATGGGATTCTCGCCGGCCTCAGCCTTGGCGGGGTTGTAGCGGTACAGAGGCCAGTAGCCGCAGGCCACAGCCTTCTTGATCTCCTCCTGCGCCTTGCCCATGTTAATACCATGGTTGATGCAGGGCGCGTAGGCGATGATCAGGGACGGGCCGTGATAGGCTTCAGCCTCGGTCATGGCCTTGAGCAGCTGAGCGGGATTGGCGCTCATGGCCACGGTGGCCACGTACACATAGCCGTAGCTCATGGCCATCATGCCCAGGTCCTTCTTCTTGGTCCGCTTGCCGGCAGCGGCGAACTTCGCCACGGAACCGGTAGGCGTGGACTTGGAAGCCTGTCCGCCGGTGTTGGAGTACACTTCGGTATCCAGCACCAGGATGTTCACGTCCTGATTCTGGGCCAGCACGTGGTCCACGCCGCCGTATCCGATGTCGTAGGCCCAGCCGTCGCCGCCGAAGATCCAGATGGACTTCTTGGTCAGCAGATCGGCGTTGGCAATGACCTCACGGGCCAGGGTGCAGGCTTCGCACTTGCAAACCTTGCCGTTGGCCAGCCACTCGGCCTCCCACTGGGTGCCGGTGAGATCCACGTCCACGCCTTCCTTGCAGGCAGCCAGCAGCTTCTTGCCAGCGGCCTTGGAGCCTTCGGCGTCGTTCATGTTATCCAGCCATTCCTGACCGGCCTTCTTGATCTCGTCCCAGCAGTATTCCACAGCGATGAGCTTGCGGACCGTATCGGCCAGCTTCTCACGGCGCTGGGTCACGGCCAGGTTCATGCCGAAGCCAAACTCAGCATTGTCCTCAAACAGGCTGTTCGCCCAGGCAGGACCATGGCCTTCCTGGTTCACGGTGTAGGGGCAGGTAGGCGCGGAACCACCGTAGATGGAGGAGCAGCCCGTAGCGTTGGCAATCATCATGCGGTCGCCGAACAGCTGGGTTACCAGCTTCACATAGGGGGTCTCGCCGCAGCCCGCGCAGGCGCCGGAGAACTCAAACAGGGGCTTCAGGGCCTGGCTGTTCTTCACGCTGGCCTTGTTGGTGATCCGGTCGGCCACCTCGGGCACAGTCATGGCGAACTCCCAGTTCTCCTCTTCCTTACGCTGGGTATCCAGGGGCTGCATCACCAGGGCCTTGGTCTTGGCGGGGCACATCTCCACGCAGTTGCCGCAGCCGGTGCAGTCCAGGGGGCTGACCTGCATGCGGTACAGCATGCCGGCAAACTCCTTACCGGTGGCCTTCTTGGTTACGTAGCCGGCGGGCACCTCAGTGCCTTCCTCCACGTAGATGGGCCGGATGCAAGCATGGGGGCAAACCAGAGAGCAGGTGCCGCACTGCACGCAGTTCTCGGGAATCCACTGAGGCACCTTCACGGCAATGCCGCGCTTCTCGAACTTGGTGGTGCCGGTGGGAACCATGCCGCGGGGATCCATGGCGCTCACGGGCAGCTTGTCGCCTTCCTGCGCCAGGATGGGATGCACGAAGGTATCAAAGTACTCGGTGGTGCCCTTCACCTTGGCAGCCTCGGCGCCGGTGGTGGCATTGGCCCACTCCGCGGGTACCTTGACTTCCTGCAGGCCGGAAATGGCGATGTCGATGGCGTCCCAGTTCTTCTGGACAACCGCGTCGCCCTTCTTGCCGTAGGTCTTCTTGGCATAGGCCTTCATGTACTCGTCGGCCTTCTCGTAGGGAATCACGTCCGCCAGCTTGAAGAAGGCAGCCTGCATAATGGTGTTGATGCGGTTGCCCATGCCCACCTTCGCCGCCAGGTCGATGGCGTCGATGATGTACAGCCGGGCATGCTTCTTGGCCAGCATCTGCTTCATGGAAGCGGGCAGGTGCTGCTCCAGCTCGTCGGCCTTCCACTGGCAGTTAAGCAGGAACACGCCGCCGTCCTTCAAAGAGGACACCATGTCGTACATGGTCACATAAGCGGGGTTGTGGCAAGCCACGAAGTCCGCCGCGTCGATCTGATAGGGGGACTTGATGGGCGTCTTGCCAAAGCGCAGGTGGCTTACCGTCAGGCCGCCGGACTTCTTGGAGTCGTAGGCAAAGTAGGCCTGCGCATACATGTCGGTGTGGTCACCGATAATCTTGATGGAGTTCTTGTTGGCGCCAACGGTACCGTCGGAGCCCAGGCCGTAGAACTTGCAGCTGATGGCGCCTTCGGGAGCGGCGTTGAACAGCTCGCCCACGGGCAGGCTGGTGCCGGTCACGTCATCCACAATGCCCACGGTGAAGTGGTTCTTCATTTCGCCATCCAGGTTGGCAAACACGGCCTTCACATGGGTGGGGGTGAACTCCTTGGAACCCAGGCCATAGCGGCCGCCCACCACCTTGATGTCGTTGCGGCCGGCCTCGGTAAGGGCAGCACACACGTCCAGGTAGAGAGGCTCGCCCAGAGAGCCGGATTCCTTGGTGCGGTCCAGCACGGCGATCTTCTTGCAGGTGGCAGGAATAGCCGCGATGAAGTGCTTCACGGAGAAGGGACGGTACAGGTGGCACTTGATCACGCCCACCTTTTCGCCCATGGAAACCATCTTGGTCACGGCTTCGTCGGCCACGTCGCAGCCGGAACCCATGGCGATGATAACCTTTTCCGCGTCGGGAGCGCCCACATAATCGAACAGGTGATAGTGGCGGCCGGTCAGCTCGCCCACCTGCGCCATGGTCTCCTCGACAATCTCGGGCACAGCCAGGTAATACTTGTTGCCAGCCTCACGGCCCTGGAAATAAATGTCGGGGTTCTGGGCGGTACCGGCCTGATGGGGATGATCGGGGTTCAGGCTGCGGGCGCGGAACTCTTCCACCTTGTCCCAGGGAACCAGCTTGGCGATCTCGTCGTACTCGGGCGCGTCGATCTTCTGGATCTCGTGGCTGGTACGGAAGCCGTCAAAGAAGTGGAGGAAGGGCACGGAGCTCTTCAGGGTAGCCAGATGGGCCACCAGCGCCATGTCGCAGGCTTCCTGCACGGAGTTGCTGGCCAGCATGGCGAAGCCGGTCTGACGGCAGGCCATAACGTCGCTGTGGTCACCGAAGATGGACAGCGCGTGATAGGCCAGGGCGCGGGCGCTCACGTGGAACACCGCGGGGGTCAGCTCACCGGCGATCTTATACATGTTGGGGATCATCAGCAGCAGGCCCTGGGAGGCGGTGAAGGTGGTGGTCAGGGCACCGGCGGCCAGAGAGCCGTGCACAGCGCCGGCCGCACCGGCCTCGGACTGCATTTCTGCGATTCTCACGGTTTGTCCGAACAGATTTTTGCGATTCTGGGCGGACCACTCATCGGCCACTTCCGCCATGGGGGAAGAAGGCGTGATGGGGTAAATGGCTGCCACATCGCTGAACGCATAAGCGACATGGCTGACGGCAGTATTACCGTCAACGGTCATTTTGAGTGCCATGGATGTACCTCCTTGACAATTTCTGGGCTCTCCCGGCCGTCCCGGAAGACCCTCGGAGTAGCCGCGAGCTTTAGCAAGACACGCCAAAAAACGCGGGAAATCCTCGAACATATCAATTATAAGCGTTCCCGAAAGAAATGTCAATTCTGCCCACGGGAATTTCCTTCATTTTCTGGCCGTGTTTGTCAAAGAAAACGCCATGGCAGCTGCGTCAGAATGACTTTCGCGCAGTCAAGATGATGCGCAGGTGCGCGCGGATGGATTCCCCTGCTGGACGGCGCATGGAGGAGAACCCTGCAGATTTTTCACAGTGGCAAAATCTCCCTGGCCCTGGTATAATATATATTTGTGTGTTGTATGTGCTATTTGCGGGTACAGCGCGGCGAAAAGAAGCGAAAGGAGCATGGACCTTGACGCAAACAGTCATCATCGGCGGCGGGCCCGCGGGCATGGCCGCGGCCATTGCGGCGGCGCGGCGTGGTGAGGATACGCTGCTTGTGGAGCGTCTGGACCGGGTGGGCAAGAAACTCCTGGCCACCGGCAACGGCCGCTGCAACCTGATGAACCGCTCCGCTCCTGCCTATCCTGGCGGAGAAACCTTTGCCCGTCAGGTGCTGGCCCGGTGTGGAGAAAAGGAATTGGAGTCCTTCTTCCGCTCCCTGGGACTGCGCCTGCGCACCGAGGACATGGGCCGGGTGTATCCCGCCAGCGGGCAAGCCGCCTCCGTGCTGGATGCCCTGCGCATGGCCCTGGCCCGGGAAGGTGTCGCCCTGCGTACCCTGAGCCCTGTGCAACGTCTGGAAAAGCGTGGTGAGCGCTTCACCCTTTCTCTGCCTGACAATGTTCTGCGCGCAACACGTGTTATTGTGGCAGGAGGCGGAAAGGCACAGCCGAAGCTGGGCAGCGACGGCTCCTGCTATGCGCTCCTTGCCGGATTGGGGCACACCCTGCGGCGCCCCTTCCCCGCCCTGACACAAATTGAAACCGAAACCGCGCCTTTGCGCGGGTTGTCGGGCATCCGTGTAAAGGTGGAAGCCTGGATTACGCAAAACGGCCGCGAGCTGCACCGCACCCAGGGCGAGGGATTGTTTGCTGACTATGGTCTCAGCGGCGTGTGCATGATGCAGCTGGCCCGCTACGCGCAGGGTCGCAACGCTTGCCTGCACTTGAACCTGCTGCCCGCCCTGGGCCTGGACACCGCCGGGGACTGGGCGGCGGAATTGTCCCGGCGGCGTGCGTGCTGGGGAGACGCTCCCCTGGAACAGCTTTTCACCGGCCTGTGCGTAACCCGGCTGGGCGCGGCGCTGCTGCGCAATGCCAGCATTGGTCCCCTGTCCCGCCCCATCGAATCCCTAAAGGAAGGCGAAATACAGGCGCTGACTGCCTTGGTAGCAGACTTTGCCCTGCCCGTTCGCGGCGTGAAGGGCTTTGACAGCGCCCAGGTCACCGCCGGGGGCATCGCCTGGGAGGAGTTCACCCCGGAATCCTTGGAGTCCCGCCTGGTGCCTGGGCTGTATGCCGCGGGAGAAGTATTGGACGTGGACGGAGATTGCGGCGGCTTTAATTTGATGTTTGCCTTCGCCAGCGGCATCCTTGCCGGCAGCGAAGGGCATTTGGAGGAGGTTCTGTCATGACCCTAGTGGAAACCCTATGTCAGGAGTTCAAGCTGGCCCCCTGGCAAGTGGAGGCGGTGATTTCCCTGCTGGACGAGGGAAACACCCTGCCCTTTATCGCCCGTTACCGCAAGGAAGCCCACGGCTCCCTGGATGATACGGTGCTGCGGGTGCTCAGCGAGCGTCTGGCCTCTCTGCGTAACCTGCAGGCCCGCCGGGAGGAAATCTCCTCCTCCCTGAAAAAGCTGGAGAAGTGGACCGAGGAGCTGCAAGCTGCCCTGGACAATGCCACCACCATGGGCCAGCTGGAGGATATCTACCGTCCCTATAAGCCCAAGCGCCGCACCCGGGCCATGATCGCCAAGGAAAAAGGGCTGGAACCCCTGGCGGACACGCTGCTGCTTCAGCTCACCAAGGCGCAGACCCCCGAGGAGCTCACCGAGGGCTTTCTGAACCCGGAGCAAGGGGTGAATACCCCCGAGGATGCCCTGCAAGGCGCCATGGACATTCTTGCTGAGCGCATCAGCGACGACGCGGGCGTCCGCGCCAAACTCAAAGGCCTGTACCACCAAACTTGCCTGGTGGAAACTAAGGCCGCCGGCGACCAGGACAGCGTCTACCGCATGTATTACGATTATCACGAGCCTCTGCGGCTGATGCCCTCCCACCGGGTGCTGGCCATGAACCGCGGCGAGAAGGAAGGCTTTCTGAAGGTGAAGCTGGCCGTGGATGAAGCGCAGGTGCAGCGCATCATCCAGCAGGAATATGTAGCCCATACAGGCAGCATCGCCACCCAGTACGTGGTGGCCGCCTGCGAGGACGCCTATACCCGGCTTATCGCGCCGTCCCTGGACACGGAGCTGCGCAATGATCTGACGGACAAGGCTCAGCAAGCCGCCATACATGTGTTTGCCCTGAACCTCAAGCCGCTGCTCATGCAGCCGCCCGTCAAGGGCAAGGTGGCCATGGGCCTGGACCCCGGCTACCGCATGGGCTGCAAGGTTGCGGTGGTGGACGAGACCGGCCGCGTGCTGGATACCGCGGTGGTCTACCTGACCAAATCCCAGCAGGAAGCCGCGGTAGCCAAGGCGAAGCTGGAAGCGCTGATTCGCAAGCATGGCGTATCCATTGTGGCCATCGGAAACGGCACGGCCAGCCGGGAAACCGAGCAGTTCTTTGTGGAGATTATGCGGGAGATGAACCTGGGCGCCGCCTTGAGCTACATGGTAGTCAGCGAAGCAGGCGCGTCGGTGTACTCCGCGTCGAAATTGGCGGCGGAGGAATTTCCCACCTTTGACGTGAACCTGCGCTCGGCGGTCTCCATCGCCCGTCGGCTCCAGGACCCGCTGGCTGAGCTGGTAAAGATTGACCCGAAGGCCATCGGCGTGGGACAGTATCAGCACGACCTGAAGGAAGCCGAGCTGGACGAAGCCCTTTCCGGCGTGGTGGAGGATTGCGTGAACGCCGTGGGCGTGGACGTAAACACCGCCAGCCCCTCCCTGCTCTCCCACGTTGCCGGTATCAACGCCACGGTGGCCAAAAACATCGTGGCCTACCGGGAGGAAAACGGTGCTTTCGCCACCCGGGCATCCCTGAAAAAAGTGCCCAAGCTGGGCCCGAAAGCCTTCGAGCAGTGCGCGGGCTTCCTGCGTATTCCCGGCGGCAAGGACCCCATCGAAAATACCGGCGTCCATCCCGAGAGCTACGCCGCGGCCAAGGCGTTGCTGGCACGCTTCAACCTCTCCCCTGCCCAGGCAGCCGCGGGTCTGCTGCAAAAAGAAGCGGAGGCCGTGGGGTACCCCCGCCTTGCTCAGGAGCTGGATGTGGGCGAACCCACCCTGCGGGACATGGTAAAGGAGCTGAGCAAGCCCGGCCGCGACCCGCGGGATGAGTTGCCGCCGCCCTTACTGCGCACCGACGTGATGGAGATGGACGACCTGACCCCCGGCATGGAGCTCAAGGGCACCGTACGCAACGTGACGGACTTCGGCGCCTTTGTGGACATTGGTGTGCATCGGGACGGGCTGGTACACATCAGCCAGATGGCGCAGCGCAGGATCAAGCATCCCAGCGAAGTTGTGCGCGTTGGCGACGTGGTCACCGTTTGGGTGCTGGAGGTGGAAAAAGCAAAGAACCGTATTAGCCTCACCATGCGCCCGCCCGTGCAGAAAAAGGTGTAATTTTACCAATTAAATAACCGCTTTCGGATTACAAAAGAAGAAGCGCTTTCCGCTCTCATTGCAGAGAATTGGAAAGCGCTTCTTTGTGTGAAGGTTTTGAGTTAGGCTACGCCTTATTCAGCGTTGAAAGCCGCCCTAAACTGGGCATAATCATCACTGGTATAGATGTCGCTGTTGGTCTCCCAGTTGATGTAGCGGGAAGACTGGTTGCCGTAGGGCGCGAAGATCTTGGAATAATCATTCACGCAGGTCAGCTGCCAGGACACTTCCGCGTAGGTGGGGATCAGGAGAGCTTCGCTGAGCAGATAGGCTTCCGCTTCAGCAAAGGCTTCGTAGCGGGCATCCATGTCATCGGTGATCGCCTTGGCGGTGTTCACCATATCCGCAAACTTCTGGAAGATCTCCATGGTTTCCGTATTTTCCTCGGTAACACCGTCATAGTGGCCATAGTCAACAGCGAAGAAGGCGTTGTCGTCGTTATACACCTGCTGACCCAGGAAGTTCACAGGATCGCCGAAGTCAGCGCCCCAGGCAGGCGTCACGATGGAAGCAACGCCAGGAGCAAGCACTTCCGTGGTGGAGGAAGCAACATAGGTGCAGATGTTCAGGGTTACGAAATCGTCACCCAGGCAATCGGAAAGCATCTGGGCCAGGGTATCCGCGGTATCCTTGGCGGTCTGGTTATCGCCCTTGATGTAGTAATCCACCACCACAGGGAAGGTGACGCCCTGCGCGGTCAATTCCTCCATGGCCTGCTGCTTGTAGGCAGCCGCCTTCTCGGGATCATAGCGGTTGTAGGTTTGATCGCTGTAGCTCAGGCCCATCTTCTCCAGAACCACGTCGGTATAGTCACGGCCGTCGCTCATCTTCGCCACGCCGTTGGCCGTAAAGGTGAACACCTGGCAAGCCAGCGGATTGACGGCATTGTACCGGGCCAGATAGGGCGTCCAATCCAAGCCGTAGAGCCAAGCCTTACGGAACGCGGAGTTGTTCACGGCCTTGTTCCAGTTTTCGTCCAGGGTGCCATCGGGATTGTGCTTGGTGAAGTTGAACTGCATCAGGTTGGTGTACTTGTCCTGACGGCTCTCCACCAGGTTGTTGTGGAATTCGTTGGACTCGCTGTTATAAATGGTGGACAGGTTGGACTGGGTCAGGGTTACGTTGTCGATTTCGCCGGTGAGGAACAGGTTGTACGCCGTGTCATCGGACTCCACCATCTTGATGGTGATGGTGTTGAAGCGCTTCACGTTCGCCGCGTTCCAGTAGTTGGGAGAAGCGGTCAGCACCTTTTCGTTGCCCTGCACAAAGCTGGTAATGGTGTAGGGGCCATTGTACCACAGGGTTTCCCAGGTAACAGCCTTGTAGCCTTCCGTACCCAGTTCCTCCAGGAGCTTGCCGGAGAGAGGATACAGGCAGCTGTAGGTGGCCAGGGTGGGGAAATAAGCCAGCTTATCCACGCAGGTATAAATCAGGGTCTTGTCATCCGGCGCGGAAACGCCCACCATTTCCTTGAACTTGTCCAGGCCAAGGTTCATGCACGCCTCGGGGTCCGTCTCATAGAGCTCCTTGGTGTACTGATAGTACTCCTTGGCGCCCTGAATCATTTCAATGGGCATGGAGGTGTTTACAGCATCGTTCTTGGCAAAGTTCAGCACCCACTCCAGGCCGTAGAGCCAGTCCTCAGCCACAACGTCAGCCTTGTAGTTGCCATCCTTGTCAAACCAGGTCTGGCCATCCGCCAGGATAAAGGTCCAGGTTTTGCCGCCGTCCTCGGAGTACCACTCCTTGGCGGAGTTCGCAACCAGGGTGCCGTGAGAGTCGTTGGTCAGCAGGCCATCGATGCAGTTGGAGAGCACATCCAGCTCCGTCTTGCTCTGGGAATAGAAGATATTGAAGTGCTGCATCTCCTGATTGGTGGTTTCATAGGTGTTCAGGTCCGTGATTTCCGCGGCAGAGGCAGTGCTTGCCATCGCCAACAGCATCGTCAGGGCCAGAAGCAGGGATAGCCATCTTTTCATTGCTGTTTCCTCCTTAATGCGGTAGTACAAAGGGAAGAAACCATCCCTTCGTTAGCATGGATATTAGCATGATACGCCGGTAAAGTAAATGGAAAATACACTGGAAAAACTTGTGAGAAAATATGAGAATTTCAAAAAATGCAGGTGTGTTGCCACATCCTGCATTTTAGAGGTATATCCGCCCGCGTTAATACCCCCGCGTACGGTCCACCTGATGTTCCAGGGGTTGACCCGCCAGGTAGCGGGTTAAATTTTCACGGAAAATCCGGAAAATAAACTGATAATTCACCGGGTCATCATCGTGGCCGGAGATATGCGGCGTCAGGATGACGTGTTCCATATCCCACAGCGGGCTGTCCGGGCTCAGCGGTTCCACCGCCGTTACATCCAGTACCGCCCCAGCAATGCGCTTTTCCCGGAGGGCGTCAATCAGCGCCTCCTCATCCACGGTGAATCCACGTCCACAGTTTACCACAATGGTCTGCGGGCCCATCTGGGCAATGCATTCCCGGCTCAGCATGCCACGGGTAGCTGCCGTGCCTGGCAGGCACATAACCACCACGTCCACATCGCGCACCGCCTCCGCCAGCTGGTCAGAGGTATACACCGCGTCAAAGTCCGCAGGCTTCTTTCCCAATGTGCGGCGCACGCCGCGCACGGTGGCGCCCATGGCCTTTGCCACATGCGCAAACCGGGAGCCGATGTCGCCCATGCCAACCACCGTGATCGTGCTGCCATAGATGGACCGGCAGCTTCCCATGCACTTCCACACGTGGTGCTGCTGGTTGCTGGCATACTCGGGCATCAGGCGCATGAGCATCAAAATACCCGTCACCATGTATTCGGCAATCGCTACCCCAAAGGCGCCGGAGCAGTTGGTGAGCACCGCGTCATCCCTGGCGAAAATGTTGCCGCACAGCTTGTCCACACCTGCCGCAGGCGTTTGCAGCCATTTCAGCGCGGGAAGCTCCGGCAGCAGCGCCGGAGGAAAGTAGCCCATCAGGACCTCGCAGTCCTTCAGCTCCTCCGCCTGGGGCGTTGCGCCGTCGGCATACCACAGCGTCTCATAGCCGCCTGCCCGCGCCATCTCGTCCAGCTCCGCCCGCTGTGCAGGGGTGAAGGGCACATGGCGAAATGCAATTTTCATCGATGTTTCCTCCCTTTGCTAGGCTGAAAGCAGGCATGTCACAGGGGCAGATGAATCCACTTCTCCTCCCGGTGGGACGCTTCGGCCGCATTGATGAGCTCCTGTACCCGGGCGCTCTGGGCAAAGTTGCCCTCGTTCTTTTCCCCGCCGGAGACAATCTCTTCCAGGAAGTTCTGGATCAGGCAGCCGTAGAAGGCCGTGTCCCATGCGTCATCAGCGCGATGGCCGGGATTCCAGTACTTCTCAGGAATCGGCAGTTCCCGGAACTTGACCGCATCCGCGTCGGCATTGGGATCTGCGTAGCCGTCGGCATATTCCAGCTTCTGCATTTGATGCGTTTCCGGATCGGTTGCCAGGGTTGCGCGCAGCGCGCCCCGGGAGCCGTAAATGTTGGCATAGATGCCCGGATAGTTGCCCACCGTCACAAAGCTGGTTTGCATGGAGAACAAGCCGCCCTTTTTGCAGTTGGCAATCCACATGTCAGCGTCGTCCCAGTTGATACGCTCCATATGGTCATCCACGTTGTAGCGGCGGCGCTCGGGTACCAGGTTTGCCATGGTGCACACCAGCTTGTCAATATCATCCTGAATCAGTTCCAGGCCGATGTCAATGGTGGGTGCGCCGTAGCCCTCCAGGGAGCCCACCTCAATCTGCCGGGGATCGGGGTCCTCGCCCACCTTCTTGAGATGGTGGGGATATTCCTTGAACAGGCGCTTGTCCTGGGGGTACCAGGGATTCAGCCACTGGCTGTTCTGCTCATACCCATTAAAGAGCCAGGGCGTGCCGATCTTTCCCTCGCGCACCAGGTCAAACATATACTGAATGGCCGGAGCATAGCGGAAGGTAAGGCCCACCTTGGTCTTGAGTCCCTTGGACTTGGCCAGGGCGTCCAGTTCCCGCACGCGGCGGAAATCCTGGGCCACGGGCTTTTCCACCAGAACGTGCTTCCCCTTCTCCAGGGCCAGCGTCGTCAGGGGCTCGTGACTCTCACCATGCTCGTCCCGGGTGCATACATCGATAACATCCAGGTCCTCCCGGCAAATCATCGCTTCGGCGTCGGTGCACCACTCGGGCACGCCAAACTGTTCCGCACGGGCCCGCGCCAGCTCCTCATCCGCATCACAGACGCATACCAGATCGCACAAATCGCTGCGTACCCAGCCCGGAATATGAGCGCGCGAGGACCAGCGTCCCGCGCCAATCACGCCTACACGCACTTTCTGCTTATTACTCATCACTCTTCAAGCTCCCTTCGTTGCAATATGTGCTCAAGCCCCTCAAGGGAGGCTCTACTCATCCACTATAGTCACAAAAATGCATTTGTCAATTCAGTTTCGTGATTCTCACATTTTCTCACATCACATTATGCCATTTTTTCCCGAGGCGTTGCCACGCTGCTGCGTTCCCGCAGGGCGGGATTATAGCTATACAGGCACCGGGGCGCGTTGGGGTGACGCTGCCTGCGGAACAGCGTTTTGACCGAGTCGACGCTCATGCGTTCCAGCTCAACGCTCACCGCGGTCAGGGGCACATGGCAATGCGCCGCCAGTTCCGAATCCTCGCAGGTAAACAGGCTCACGTCCTCCGGCACACGAATGCCCTGCGCGGAAAGCTCATTGAGTATGCCCACGGATAGATCATTGGAGGATACGATGGCCGTGGGTAAGGGGTCCATTTTCAGAATGCGTCTGGCTACATCCCCGCCGTTCTCATAAATCATAATGCCCGCATACAACACGCCGCCTTCCGGCACCTCCAGGCCATGGGAACGCATGCAATCCTCAAACCCCAGTTTCTTGTCCTGCGTAATGGAAGAATCCTCCAATCCGCCAATAAACGCAATGCGCCGGTGGCCACGCGCAATGAGGTATTCGGCCGCGACAAAGCCCATTTTGTAATAGTCAGGGCAAAGGGAATCCAGGTCCAATGCCGGCAAAAAGCTGTCCACCAGTACCACCGGGCATGGATAATGCCGCAGCATTTCCACCGTTTGCGGGTCATCGATGATGGCCAGCGCAATCACACCAAAAAAGTGGTTTTCTGCCGCAAAACGCAGATAGTCACGTTCCCGTTCCGGAGAAAAAGAAGTAACCGCCACAAAAGGCTGCTTATGCTTTTTTTCCAGCTCCTGCACCAACGTTTCCAGCAGCGCCGAGCACAGGGTGGAGCGGATGCCACCGATCATAATCATGACCAGATTATCATGGTCCTTCAGGGAAACCGGACGGCGTTCCTGGGGCACATAGTCCAGGGCCTTCACCGCTTCCTCCACCATTTTGCGCGATTCCCCAGAGACGTACCCCTTCCCCGTCACCACGCGGGAAACGGTTGAGATCGACAGTCCCGTGCGCTCCGCAAGCTGCTTCAAGGTTGCTCTCATGTCTCTTCCCCTTCTCCAACGCCGCATGCGCCCATGCATGCGGCCTTTTCATACATTTTCATATTTTGAAGCTGATATTTGCATGTTTCCTATTCATCGTACCATATTTTTTTCAGACTGTAAAGGCACCCGGCGCATGGCAGCAAGGGGGAAAAAGGCAAGGCTTAGCTCGGCTTCTTCTTTGTCTCAGCATCCGCAAAAGCAAGGAAATTCCTGTGTTTTTCCCACCAGACTCCGCAGGAGGCTGCTTTGATTTAGGCGTTTGAAATCTGCAATTTTCTCCGTATCATCTTGCAATACGTTGTTTTTCTCATGTTTTCTCACATTGACTTCACTCATGGATCTGCTATACTTGCCATTGTAATGATATAAATGGTTTTAGGAGGCGTCCTCATGTTTCCAGCCTTAAGCGATAAGACCCTTGCCCTTTCGGAAAAAGTTGCCCATGCTACCATGGGGATTGACGCGCTCTACCGCCAGGAAACCGGTGCGGAAAGCGACCGGGAAGGTCTGGTGGTGGTTCAGATGGCCGAGGTGTCCCCCACGCCCTTTGCTTCCTATGGCGAAGCGCAGGAATACCTTGCTGATTTGGCCCAGCAGGCCCTTGCCCTGCCGGAGCCGGACCGCAGGCTGTACTACACCCAGGCATGCACTTCCCTGTGGTCTTTCTGCGCCTGGCGTCAGGGAAAGCTGGAACGGATGAGCGACCAGATCAGCCTGTTCCTGCACGCTGACCCGGCTCCCGCCACCTCCGCCCAGCTGGATGGTTACTACCGGCAACTGCGCAGCCTGCTGACCGAGATGGGCTATACCGGCGACATCAAGGCGCAAATCGCCGCCTGGGAAGCGAAAAACCTGGTGCCTGCGGACGAGGTGCAGGATACCATGAACGCCATGATGGTCCAGGCCCGGGAAATGTGTGGCCGCATCCTCCCCCTGCCAGAGAATGATTATTACCATTGCGAAACGGTGCGCGGCGTGTCCTATAATGCCAGCAGCGACTTTGCGCACCGCCGGGTGCTTATCAATATTGATCCCATTCTCACCAAGCAAAAGCTCAAGCACCTGGTGTGCCACGAAGTTTATCCGGGGCATTTTATGCAGTTCACCCTGCGCCGCCAGGCCTGGGAACAGGGCGTAGGCGGCCTGGACGGAGTCCTTAGCGTATGCAACCACTCCTCCTCCTGCACCTTTGAGGGCATTGCGGACGCGGGGATATCCTTCCTGGGCTGGGAAGAGGGATTGGACGACCGGGCCAACGACCTGGTTTCCCTCATTCAGGCCGCCCTGGGATCGGCTGCCTCTTACCGGTTGCACACTCTGGGTTGGGAGAGCAGCCGTGTGGAGGATTTCCTGCGGGACAATGCTCCTGGCGGCGGCGAAGGTTGGGTTGCCAACCGTATCAAGTTCATTCAGGACCCTGCGCGCGCCGCACTGATCTTCAGCTACTGGCGTGGAGACGAAGGCGTGTTCCCCGTGTGGAACCGCGTGGCGCCCGAGGATCGCGCCCGGTTCTTCGGTTATATCTATGGGCGGCTGCACACGGTGCAGAGCCTGCAACTGTTCAGCTAACATAACGTTTGGAAGGAGCTTTATAGGATGAACGGATTATATGCGGGCAAGCAGGCCCAGGTCCAGAAGATCCTGGAGGAAAAGCAAATTGACCTGTGGTTGCTCATGGGGCGAGAAACCGTGGATGTATGCGATCCCGCCCTGCGGCTGGTATTTGACGGGAACGTGATGGGCGTGTCTGCCTTCTTCTTTACCCGTTCCGGCAAGCGGCTGGCCCTGGTGCGGCGGCAGGATGTCTCCGGTGTGGAGGCAACCGGCTGCTTCGACCAGGTAACCGGCTACGGCGACAATTTCGATCAGCTGCTCCGGCAGACCATTGAGGACATCGCGCCCAACGTCATTGACATCAATGCTGACCTTTATGACGCGCTTACCGATGGCTTGACCACCGGCCTTTATCTGCGCCTGCTTCGCGCCCTGGAGGGAACGCCCTATGCCCAGCGCCTGAGCCTGGGACAGGTGATTCGCGCCGTGCGTGGCAGAAAGATCCCCGAGGAAATTGCCATGCAGGTGCAGGTGCTCAAGCTGCTGAACCAGGCCTGTGACGAGTTGAAAACGCAGCTGCATATCGGTATGACAGAAGGCGAAGTATACGACTTCTGCCAGGCCTTTATGAAAGAACATGACATGACCGGCTCCTGGGATATGGGCTGCTGCCCGTTAGTACACGCGGGCGCGCGGAGCAATCAGGGCCTGGTTCGCCCGGGCAACAACCCCATCCGTCCAGGGGACACCTTCCATCTGAGCTTCGGCGCAAAAAAGAACGGATATGCCACGGACTTCCAGCGTACATGGTACGTCTTTGAGCCTGGTGAGAAAACCATTCCCCAGGAAGTGCAGCACGCCTTTGACACCGTGCGCGACGTCATTGAGTATGTACGGGTACATATGCGTCCCGGCATGGAAGGCCGCCAGGTGGACGCCATGGCGCGGGAGATCATGGGCAAAAATGGCTTCACCTATGGCCGCGGCAGCGGACATGCGGTGGGCCGCGCGCTTCACGATGGCTGCTTCCAGCTCTGCCCGGATTCCGCGGTGTTGGGTGATCTGCCCGAACGCAAGCTGGAAGTGGGTAATGTGTTTACCCTGGAATTCTTCGCGGATACCTCCCGGGGTGTGGTTGCCATTGAAGACATGGTGCAGCTGACGGAGAACGGCGGCGAATTCCTGTATATCCCGCAAAAAGAACTATGGACCCTGTAATTTTTATGAAAGAAAGGATGCGTAACTTATGACTGGTTTGAGTGATGAAAGCCTGCGCTTTGGGGAAGAATTGGCCACCGTTACCTTGGGTATCGACGCCCTGGACCGCCGCCTGCGCAATGCCCAGGATGAAATGGACGGCCTGGTGGTCATCAACATGGGCTGGAAAAAAGTAGCTCAGTTTGAAGATTATGCCCAGGCGCATGCCGCGCTGGCCGAATTGGCCAAGAAGTCCTTCTCTCTGCCTGAACCGGACCGCCGGCTGTATTATTTGCAAGCATGCCTTTCCCTGGACAGCTTCTGTGCCTTCAGCGAAGGCAAGCTCCCCAAGCTGACCGACCAGGTGGGGCTTTTCCTGCACGCGGACTGCGCTCCCGTAAGCCAGGCGTACCTAGAGGAACGGTGTGCAAAGCTGCAGCAGCTTTTCACCCAGCGTGGATATAACGGCACCCTGAAGGAAAACACCGCCAAGTGGGAAGCGGAAAACCGCGTTCCCGCAGACCAGGTTCAGTCCACCATGGATGAGCTGATGGTCACCGCCCGTGAGCTGACCGGTCGTTTCCTTCCCCTGCCTGAAGCCCACTATCACTGCGTCACCGAACGCGGCGGGGCTTTCAGCGCCCGCAGCGACTATGACCATCTCCGGGTCATTGTCAATATTGAGCCGGCATACACGCTCCAGGCTTTGAAGCATCTGGTATGCCATGAGGCTTATCCGGGACACTACATGCAGTTCACCATGCGTAAGGTGCTCTGGGAGCAGGGATTGGCCGCGGCGGACGGTTTGCTCAGCGTGTGCAACCACTCCTCCTCCTCCACCTTCGAAGGCATCGCGGACATGGGCGGCCGCTTCATTGGCTGGGAGGATACCGACGATGACCGTATCTTCTCCGTGCTCAGCGAGATCAAGTCGTCCATGGGCACCCTTTCTTCCTATCAGATGAATGTGCTGCACTGGAGCGACGATCAGATCCGCGCCAGCATGGCACAATGGCCGCTGTTGGGTGGCCCTGGCGCCATCAAGAGCCGGTTGACCTTTGTGCGTGATCCCTCCCGCGCCGCGCTGATCTGGAGCTATTGGCGTGGAGATCAGGCCCTGCGCAATGTTCTGGATCGGGTGGAAGCCAAGGATATGCCCCGCTTCTACGACTACATCTACGGACGTCTGCATACCCCGGCCAGCCTGCAGCTCTTCGTCTGAAAAAAGGAGATGTTACCGTGACCATTGAAGAAAAATTTGCAAAGCTGGGTGTGGATAATGCTCCTGGCCAGGAAGTCCGCCGCAAGGACAGCAGCGCCAAGCTCACCGGCGAAGAATTGCCCGGCACACCCGTGGACTTCTCCCACGGGGATGTGAACGCGCATCCGCCCATTCCCGGCTCCATTGAAACCTTCGATGAAGGGTACGCGCTGGGAGCTGCCCAGGCATATACGGAATACCGTGGTAAGCTCTCCCTGCGGGAAGGGCTGGCAAAAAAGCTGGCTGACTTCACCGGGGCGCCTGTGGATGCCGATCAGGAGCTGATCCTCACCCCCGGGACCCAGGGTGCGCTTTTCCTGGCCATGGGCGCAAACATTGCCCATGGGGACAAGGTCGCCATTGTGGAACCGGACTACTTTGCCAACCGTAAGCTGGTAACCTTCTTTGAGGGAGAGCTGGTACCGGTGGGGCTGGATTATTTCGGAGCGCAGGGCAAGGCTGCGGGTTTGGATCTGAACCGGCTGGAGGCCATTTTTGCCGATGGCGTAAAGCTGTTCATTTTCTCCAACCCCAACAACCCCACGGGTGTGATCTACACCGCCGAAGAGATTCGCGCCATTGGTGAGCTGGCAGCCAAGTACCATGTGAAGGTCATCTGCGACGAGCTTTATTCCCGGCAGATCTTTGACGGCCGGACCTATACGCATCTGCGGAGCCTTCAGGTAATGGACAATGAGGATTTGGTAACCATCATCGGACCTTCCAAGACGGAGTCCATGAGCGGCTTCCGCCTGGGCGCCGCGTTTGGCTCCCGGAGCATGATTCAGCGCATGGAAAAGCTACAAGCCATTGTGTCCCTGCGTGCCGCAGGATATTGCCAAGCGGTCATCAGCCGGTGGTTTAACGAACCGGAAGGATGGATGGAGGCGCGTGTAGCTGCGCATCAGGCTATCCGGGATGATATTCTGGCTGCCTTTGCCAAAATTCCCGGCGTACGGGTACGTCCGGCAGAAGGCGGCAGCTATCTGTTCCCGCAGTTGCCCCCGCTGACCCTGAGCCTGCAGGAATTCATTGGCGCGCTTCGCTCCCAGGCGCATGTGATTGTAACCCCGGGTACTGAATTTGGCCCGCAGTATACGGACAGCTTCCGCATCAATTTCTCCCAGGATCATGATGCCGCGGTGGCAGCCGTTGAACGTATCGGACAGATGATTGAGCGCTACCGCGCCCCCAAGGAAAGCGAGGTCAAGGCATGAGCGGCGTAGGATTTCTGGGCATGGGAAAGATCGGCCGGGCATTGGCCGCGGAGGTAACACGCCTGGGCCATGAGGTTGCCTTTGTCTATGATCCCTTTTTGAAGGAGCCCGGCGAATTGCCCCAGGTCACTTCCCTGGATGATCCACGGTGCGCAAAGGCCTCCCTGGTGGTGGAGTGCGCCACGGCGGATGCGCTGAAGCAGGGCTTTGATCAAATCATTGCCCATAGCAATTTGCTGGTTTTCTCGCTGACCGCGTTCAGCGATGCGGACTTTGCCGCCCATGCCAAGGCGGAAGCCCAGCGCCTGGGCCGGCACATCTACTTCCCCCATGGCGCCATTCTGGGACTTGACGGTATCTGGGACGGACGGGAGCTGCTGACCAGCGTAAGCATCGAAACCACAAAGAGTCCCGCCAGCCTGGGGCTGTCCCTGACGGAAAAGACGGTGGTGTTTGAAGGGCCCACCCGCGCCGCGTGCGCTGCTTTCCCGCGCAATGTGAATGTTCATGCGGCAGTAGCCCTGGCCGGTATCGGCTTTGACAAGACACAGTCCCGCATTGTGGCTGATCCATCGGTGCACACCAACACGCACCGTATTCAAGCGGAGGGCGAAGGCATCCATATTGAATTGCTCATCTCCTCCTTTACCACGGGCGGCGTTACAGGGATTTACACGCCCAAGTCCGCCTGTGGCAGCTTGGCACGTGCGTTGGCAGCCACAGATACATTTGCCTTTGTATAAAAACTATTGCCTTCCCGCAATCTTGCGGGAAGGCAGCTTTTTTTAATCCATTTTTTCCAGCAGCTTCATGATCTCATCAATTTTTTCCTGGCCCTTGCCTTCCTGAATGGCCTCCGTCATGCAACCCATCATGTGCGCAGCGAGCACTTCGCGGTTTGCTTTGCGGATCACCGCAGCGGTGGCCATAAGCTGGTTGGAGATGTCCACGCAATAGCGGTCCTCCTCCACCATTTTCAAAATGCCGTCCAGCTGTCCCCGGGCCGTGTAGATCAAGCGGCGTATTTTTTCGTGATCTGCTCGCATGACGTCTCCTTACAGCATTTTGACAGGGGTGAAGTCGGCGTTGCGCACGGCCTCCATGAGTTTTTCATCAGCCACGTCTTCCCGCAGGGTGATGGTGGCGGTTTTGTTGGCCAGATCCACCACGCAGGCACTGACACCCGGCACGGCGCTAATGGCCTTTTCCACGCTCATTTTGCAGTGATTGCAGGACATACCTTCCACAAGCATCTTCTTTTCCATAGTTGTTTCCTCCTTGCTATTTTGTGATATTTCCACAGGGACGACGGACGTTTCCGCCGGCTGGTGTGCCGCTTCCGGACGGAAGGAACGAATACGCAGGGCATTGGACACCACAAATACGCTGCTAAAGGACATGGCTGCCGCCGCAAACATGGGACTCAGCTGCCAGCCCAGCCAGTGGTAAAACACGCCCGCAGCCAGGGGAATTCCCGCGCAGTTATAAAAGAACGCCCAGAACAGGTTCTCTTTGATGTTGCGCAGCACGTTCCGGCTCAGACGGATGGCCGTAGCCACATCCCGTAGGTCGCTTTTGACCAGTACGATATCCGCCGCATCCATGGCGATGTCCGTCCCAGCCCCAATGGCTATGCCCACATGGGCACGTGTCAGGGCCGGGGCATCGTTGATGCCGTCGCCCACCATGGCTACCTTTTTGCCCTGTGCCATGAGTTCCGCCACCTGCTTCTCCTTGTCCTGGGGAAGCACTTCAGCCAGCACCTCATCCACGCCTGCCTGGCGGGCAATTTCCCGGGCGGCATCCTTGCTATCGCCGGTCATCATAATCACGCGAATGCCCATGTGACGCAGCGCCGCTATTGCCTCGGGGCTGGTTGCCTTGATGGTATCCGCCACGGCAATGGCCCCCAGATACCGCTCTCCGGCAGAAAAGTGCAGCAGGGTCTTGCCTGCATGGGAGCGCTCGGCACTATCCAGCCAGGCTTCCGGCAGCGCAACACCGCTTTCCCGCAGGAAGCGGACCGTGCCGCCCAGAAGGGATTCCCCTTCCGCTGTTTCTCCCCGAAGCCCCTTACCGGGGACGGAGGCCACATTTTTCGCCTGGGGCACGGATATATCGGCCCCCGCAGCGGTAATGGCCCGCGCCAGTGGGTGCTCGGAAGCCTGTTCCAGGGCCAACGCCGCCCTTAGCAGCCCTTGCCGGTCTGTCTGCCCATAGGGAAGCAATTCCGTCACCCGAGGTTTGCCTTCGGTTACGGTACCGGTCTTATCCAGCACTACGGTGTCAATTTCATGGGCGGTCTCCAGCGCCTCCGCCGATTTGATGAGGATGCCGTGACGGGCGCCCACGCCCGTGCCCACCATAATGGCCACAGGCGTCGCCAGCCCCAGGGCGCAGGGGCAGGAAATTACCAGCACCGCAATGGCCATGGACAGGGCAAAGGCGAAATCCTTTCCCACGGCGAGCCAGACAATCAGCGTTACCAGCGCAATGCTCATCACCACGGGGACAAAAATCCCACTGATCTTATCCGCCAGTTTGGAAATGGGAGCCTTGGATGCCGACGCTTCCTGCACCAAATGGACAATCTGCATCAAGGTGGTGTCCTCCCCCACCTTTTGCGCTTCCAAGATGATGGCACCCGTCTGGTTCACGCTGCCTGCAATCAAGCTGTCACCCGGCTTTTTGTCCACGGGTATGCTCTCACCGGTAATGGCCGCCTGATCCACCGCGGTACTGCCCTCCAGCAAAAGGCCATCCACAGGAATGCGCTCGCCGGGCTTCACCTGTACCTGCTCCCCTAGGCGCACCTGGTTCAAGGGAACCGTCAGCGTTTCACCATCCCGAATCACCGTGGCGGTATCCGGGGCCAGAGCCATGAGCTTGCGCAGGGCTTCTCCGGTTTTGCCCTTGGCCCTGCTCTCCAAGAATTTGCCCAGGGTAATCAGCGTAAGGATCATCACCGAGGACTCAAAGTAAAGTTCCATGCCCGCCTGATGCACCGCTTGCGCATCTCCGGCAATCAAGCCGAAAAGCATGCGGTATAAGGCAATAACGCCATACGCCAGGGCTGCACCGGAACCCACGGCGATGAGTGAATCCATGTTCGGCGCCCGCTGTGCCAGTCGTTTCAGCCCGTTGATAAAGAAGGCCCGGTTGATCACCAGCACCGGCAGCGCCAGCAGGAACTGGGTAAACGCATTGACGGGCATATAGCCCTCCCCCGACAGAAACCAGGGAAGCGGCCATCCCAGCATATGTCCCATGGAAAGATACATCATGGGAATCATAAAGCAAAGGGACGTAATCAGCCGTCCGCGCATGCGCCGGTATTCTTCCTTGGCCGGGTCTTCGGTCTGCTGTCCGGCCTGTCCCGGAACCGCAGCACCATAGCCTGCCTTCTGCACGGCGGCCACTACCTGCGCGGATACCTCCGCGCTGTCCTGTTGGCATACCAGCTGGTTTGCCAGCAGGTTTACTTGCGCTTCCGTAACACCGGGTACGGCACGAGCCGCTTTTTCCACATGTGCTGCGCAAGCTGAGCACGTCATGCCGGTAATTTGATATTGCTGCTTCATAGCTACCCCTCTCCCACCCCCTGGGGGTGTATGCCTATTCTAGCATGCACCCTATGGTTTGTCAAGGAGCTAATTTCCCTATGCATTGCCACAAAAAAAGTCCCTTCGCCGAAGCGAAGGGACCCGTACGAACAAGGCTTACCGATTCAGGATGGTCTTCTCGGTCTCCTTGTCGAAGAAGTGCAGATGGTTCACGTCGAAAGCAATCTTGATGGTGCTGCCGGCGCGGCTGGAGGTACGAGGATCCACGCGGGCGATGATGTTGTCATCCTTGCCGGTGGTCTTCAGGTACAGGTAGGTCTCAGAGCCCATCAGCTCGGTCACTTCGACGTTCACGTCGATGGTGGCGTTGGCGTAGGTCTGCAGCACCACGGGCTCGTCGTGGATGTTCTCAGGACGGATGCCCATGACAACTTCCTTGCCGATGTAGCTCTCGTCGATGAACTTGGAAACCTTCGAATTGGGCACAACGATCTTGTTGTCGCCGAAGGTCGCCACCACGTCCTGGCCTTCCTTGCTCAGCTTGACGTTGAAGAAGTTCATCTGGGGGCTGCCGATGAAGCCGGCCACGAACTGGTTGGTGGGATAGTCATACAGGTTCTGGGGAGTATCCACCTGCTGCACAAAGCCATCCTTCATAACCACGATACGGCTGGCCATGGTCATGGCCTCGGTCTGGTCGTGGGTCACGTAGATGAAGGTGGTCTGCAGGCGCTGATGCAGCTTGGTGATCTCGGTACGCATGGCCACGCGCAGCTTGGCGTCCAGGTTGGACAGAGGCTCGTCGAACAGGAACACCTTGGGCTCACGGACGATAGCACGGCCCAGCGCAACACGCTGACGCTGACCACCGGACAGAGCCTTGGGCTTACGGTTCAGCAGGTGAGCAATGTCCAGGATCTTGGCGGCTTCTTCCACGCGGCGCTTGATCTCATCCTTGGGGGTCTTGCGCAGCTTCAGGCCGAAAGCCATGTTGTCATAAACGGTCATGTGGGGGTACAGGGCGTAGTTCTGGAACACCATGGCGATGTCGCGGTCCTTGGGGGCGACGTCGTTCACCAGCTTGTCGCCGATGTACAGCTCGCCGTCGGAAATCTCTTCCAGGCCGGCAACCATGCGCAGGGTGGTGGACTTACCGCAGCCGGAAGGTCCAACCAGCACGATGAATTCCTTGTCCTCGATGTCCAGGCAGAAATCGCTTACGGCGGTGACGCCACCGGCATACACCTTATAGATGTGGTTCAGGGATACGCTTGCCATACGTTTTTTCCTCCTCTGAATGGAAGGCTCCACAGTCGCCGACCGATTCGGCCTGCCGCCCTCTACTGCAATTATTATACTGATTTTCTCCCAAAAAAGAAATTGGTGAAACGCACAAGGTTTCTACAAGCCCTTTGTTCACGATGCCCACGCAGCGCAGGAAAAAGCGCTTTTCTTTGTCGAATCATGACAAAACATGGCCGCGGCTTTTTCGTGTGTTCGCCTTGCCTTGTGTAAAAAATCTAACTATAATATAGCATATCACAAAAGGGGTCGCAAGGGCCTTTTCCACCTGGAGGTGTGCGGAATGAACGTGGATCAGCTGGCCGAATCGCTGCGGCGGGACCAGAGCTTTATGGAAAACGTGGTGCGCTGGGAGGAGCTTCCTGCCCGGGAAGCGCGCTACGGGGATTTCCCGCCGGAGCTGGACGCGCGGCTATTGCCTGTGCTCCGCCAGCGGGGCGTAACCCGGCTGTACAGCCACCAGGCGCAAAGCATTGCCGCCACCCTGCGTGGTGAGGATGTGGTGGTAGTGACGCCCACGGCCTCAGGCAAAACCATGTGCTATAACCTGCCGGTGCTCAGCAGCATTTTGAGCAACCCCGACGCCCGGGCGCTCTATCTTTTTCCCACCAAGGCCCTGTCCGCGGACCAGGTCAGCGAACTGTACGAGCTCATCGAAGCCATGGGCGTGGACATCAAGACCTACACCTACGATGGAGACACGCCCGGCGCGGCGCGGCGTGCTGTGCGCCAGGCGGGCCACATCGTGGTCACCAATCCGGACATGCTGCACAGCGGCATTCTCCCCCACCATACCAAGTGGGTCAAGCTCTTTGAAAACCTGCGCTACATTGTCATTGATGAAATTCACACTTACCGGGGCGTATTTGGTTCCAACCTGGCCAATGTGCTGCGGCGGCTCATGCGCCTGTGCGAATTTTATGGCAGCCATCCGCAATTTATCCTGTGCAGCGCCACCATTGCAAATCCAGGTGAACTGGCCCAGACGCTCATTGGCCGCCCGGTCACCCTTATCGACGACAACGGCGCCCCCATGGGGAAAAGGCATTTTGTTTTCTACAATCCGCCGGTGGTCAACCGGCAGTTGGGCATCCGCAAAGGGGTTATTCCGGAAACCCGTGCCATTGCCAGCATGTTGCTCCAGTGTGGCATTCAGACCATCACCTTTGCCCGCAGCCGCCTCACCGTGGAGGTGCTCACCAAGTATTTGAAGGATCTGGTCCGCGACCCGCTGGGCAATGCCGGCCGGGTACGTGGCTATCGTGGCGGCTATCTGCCCACCCAGCGGCGGGAAATCGAGCGGGGCCTGCGGGCGGGCGCCATTGATGCGGTGGTATCCACCAATGCCCTGGAGCTGGGCATTGACATTGGCGCGCTGGACGCCTGCGTGCTTTGCGGCTATCCTGGCACCATTGCCAGTGCCTGGCAGCAGGCCGGCCGGGCCGGACGCCGCAAGGGAACCAGCATTGTGTTTTTCATTGCTTCTTCCGCGGCCATTGACCAGTACATTGTCAATCACCCGGATTACTTCCTGCGGCAAAGTCCCGAAAACGCTTTGCTGAACCCGGACAACCTGTATATCCTGCTCAGCCATTTCAAGTGCTCCGCCTATGAGCTGCCCTTTGAGGACGGGGACGCCTTCGGCAACACCGCCGCCACGCCGGAGCTGCTTGCCTACCTGGAGGAAGAGCACATCCTCCGTCATGTGGACGGGCGCTACCACTGGATGGCGGAGGATTTCCCCGCCTCGGAGATCTCCCTCCGCTCCGCTGCCAGTGAAAATTTTGTTATTATCGACATCACTGACCCCGCTCATCATCGGGTCATCGGTGAAATGGACCGCTATACCGTGCCCATGCTGCTGCACGAAAACGCCATCTACCTCCATGAAGCCCAGCAATACCAGGTGGAAAAGCTGGACTTTGATGCCTGCAAGGCCTTCATCCGCCAGGTGGACGTGGGCTATTACACCGACGCCAACCTGAACATCAGCCTGAGCCTGCTGGACGTGGAGGACACGCAACCCATGGGCCAAGGCGCGGAGCGGGCCCTGGGCGAGGTGAAGGTCACCACGCTGGTGACCATGTTCAAGAAAATCCGCTTCGATACTCATGAAACCTTGGGATTCGGCCACGTACGCCTGCCGGAGACGGACATGCACACCACCGCCATGTGGTGGACGCTTCCCGACAGCCTTTGCAACCGTTTTGAGAGCGACACGCTGAAAAACGGCATGATGGCCGTGGCCAACCTGCTGCGCATTGTGGCGCCACTGTACCTCATGTGCGCTCCCCAGGACGTGGCCGTGGTCTATCAGGTCAAATGTCCCTTCACCGACCGGCCCACGATCATTGTGTACGATAACTGCCCCGGGGGCGTGGGGCTGGCCGCAAAGGCATACGCCATGCAAAACCTGCTGCTGGAAAAGGCGCTGCAAATCGTATCGGACTGCCCTTGCCCCCAGGGGTGTCCCTCCTGCGCCGGCCCGGTGGGTGAAATCGGCACGGACGGCAAAGCCACCGCCAAGGTGCTGCTGAAGGAGCTGATCGCATGCCCCTGAACCTGCGGGATAAGCTCCGCGCCGTGGATGGCCCCCGCCGTCCCACCGCGCCGGTAAAGGCGGAGCCGGTGTTCCAGGATTGCTGGCACGATAGCCGTGTTCTGCCTCTGGATGCGGTTCCCGGGGCCTGGGAACTGCCCATGGAGATAGTCCGGCTCATGGAGCCGGGTACCTTGCCCGCGCAGCTGGCACCGGAGAAAATCCTCTACCTGGATACGGAAACCACGGGACTCAGCGGCGGGGCGGGCACGGTGGCTTTCCTGGTAGGTATAGGCTACCTGACCACGGAGGGTTTTCTGGTGCATCAATACCTGATGCGGGACTACCCAGAGGAGCGTTATCTTTTGGAAAACCTCCGGGGATTGTTGACGCAATTCGACGTCCTGTGCACCTTCAACGGAAAAAGTTTTGACTTGCCGCTGTTGCAAAGCCGCCTGCGCATGAACCGCATGGACGCTGCCTGCCTGGACAAGCCGCACATTGACCTTTTGCACCTGGCGCGCCGGATATGGAAAATGCGTCTGGGCCGCTGCAACCTGGGGCATCTGGAGGAGATCATCTTCGGGGAAGCACGGGAGGACGACATTCCCGGCAGCCAGGTGCCGGAGCGGTACTTCGCCTACCTGAAAACCGGGGATTTCAGCCAGCTGACCCCGGTGCTGGATCACAACCGGCAGGATATTTTTTCCCTATGCCGGCTGCTGACGCATATGGCAGCCATGTACGCCGCCCCCGAACAGCAGCGACATGAGCAGGATGTCTTCTCTATGGGTGTGGCCCTGGAAAAAAACCGGCGCCTGGATCAGGCGCGCCGCTGTTATCGCCTGGCCGCCCGGGGACTAACCAAGGCCAGCAGCCACCGGCGCCTGGCCCACAGCTACCGCCGCACCGGTGAAGGGGCTGAAGCCTGCGCCATCTGGCAGGAGATGATCCGCCTAGGCGAAGGATGGATCGAGCCCTATGTGGAGCTGGCCAAGTACTACGAGCATACGGCCCGGGACCTGGACGCCGCCCTGGAAGTCACCCGCCAGGCCCTTTGCAAAGTGGCTGAACCGGCACTTCGTCCACCGCAGACTGTACAAGAAGCGAAAAATGCGCTACAATACCGGTATGCGCGCTTGAAGCGCAAGTGGGAAAAGCAGGCCACGCTTTTCACCTCAAGGGAAGACAGGAGATGTTGACATGGGCTCCTTTATGGCAAATTTCAAGGGACAAAAGGCCGCCCGGCTGCAAAGCAAGGGCAACTATGATGAAGCAAGAAAGGTATACGCCGAGGCATATGCTGCCGGCATGAATGATCCGCGATTGCTGCTGGCCTATTCGGTGCTGCTCATTCGCGCCTACGAATTCGAGGCCGCCAAGGAGCTGCTGGTAAAAACGCAAAAGGCGCCGGGCATCACTGCGGAGCAGAAAAGCCAGCTTTTCATGAACTACGCGGTGTGCTGCTTCAAGCTCGGAGACATCCAGCGCGGCATTGAGCTGCTGGAAAAGCAGCATCAGCGCCAACCCACGGGGCTGATCTATGGCACCCTTGGTTGTCTGTATGTGGAAGCGGGCATGACGGAAAAGGCCCTGAGTTACAACCAGGAAGCCTTGGCCTACGATGACGAGGACCCCATCTGCCTGGACAACATGGGTCAAACCTATTACCGCCTGGTGGGCGATAAGGCCAAGGCCAAGGAATACTTCGATGCCGCCCATAAAATCAAACCCGGGCAGATTGATACCCTGTGGTTCCTTTCTCGCTACGACCTGGAAGCGGGAGACACCGCCGCAGCCTTGGAGAAGCTCCGCACCGCCCTGGAGGGCCGCTTCTCTCCCATGAACTACGCCAGCAAGGAAATGGTGGAAAAAGAGATTCAACGTCTGGAGCAGGCTTAACCAGACTGCTGGAAAGAGCATGCTTTTCTTGCTGAAATGATGAAGAGGAAACTTTCGGTTTCTTTGCTTGCAAGCGTTTCAACAAGTATGGACCCCGAAGGATTCCAAAGGGCGTTTGGAAAGCCCTTTGGTCGCGCCCGCAGATGTAACTCCCTCCGTATCTGCAAGCGTGTATTGCACAATTTGCAAAAATAGTGAGGCAAATTACTTTGTCAACGCGTCAAGGCCCCGCTTTCGTATGAAAGAAAGCGGGGCCTATGTTATCTGGTCATTCATGGGAGAGGCTGTGTTCCGCTGCCGCTTCGGCCTCCTGAAGCACCTGTTCTGGGAAACCCATTTGCCGCAGCAGGGCAATGGCATTGCGGGTATCGGCCGGGCCTTGCATAAGGCGGTAAGAGAAATGCATGCCCTGCTCCGTAAGCTCCTCCCGGAAATGTACCTGGGCATAGTTTTTCAGCAGGTGGGTAAGCTCCTGGTCGTGGGTAGCGGCCATGACCAAGCAATTACGGCCTTGCACATAGCGCAGCAAAGCTGCAGATGCGGCGATGCGCTCCACCGTGTTGGTACCACGCAGGATCTCGTCAATGACGCACAGGGTAGGCAGCGTATCCGTCAGCGCGTCCAGAATGCGCTTAAGGCTGCGAATCTCCACCACAAAATAACTCTCCCCGCCCATCAGGTTATCCCGCAGGGCCATGGAAGTCATTACCCGGCAACGTGGCAAAGCAAAGCTCCCGGCAGTACACCAGCCGATGGTCTGCGCAAGAATGCAGTTCAGGGCCATGGCCCGCGTAAAGGTGGATTTTCCCGAGGCGTTGCTGCCCGTAACCAGGGTGCAGCGATCCCAGTCATAGCTGTTGGGTACGGGATGCTCCAGCAGCGGATGCACCACATCCTTTGCCTGTACTGACAGGGCCTCATGGAATAGCGGCTGGCACAGCACCGCCTGTCTCCCCGTCCAGCAGGCCAGCGCCAGGCAAGCGTCCACCTCCCCCACCAGGGTATATGCTTCCAGAAGGATCTCCCGATGCTGCTGGTAAAAGCGAATCAGGGATAAGAAGCGGATGGTATCCGCATGGCAGAAGATGCGCAGGTATTCGCCCAGGAAATCCAGGTCGCTTTGAGACTGACGGGCCATGGCGTTGCTCCAGCGCAGCACAGGGCGCAGCGCTCTGCCCAGGGCATGAAAGCGCTCCGCCGCGTCTTCCATGCCTGGCGGGCAATCCCGTTCCAGGCGCTGAGCCGTCCACACCACCCTGGCCAAATGACGCACCGCAGCGATATGGGGCATCAGCGCTTTATCCGTGAAGAAATGAATGAACAAATTGCCTCCCAGCGCAGCCGCCGCGGCCAGCCAGCAGGGCGCCCACAGGAATCCTCCCAGGGCCAGCACCCAGGGCAGTGCCGCCAATACGCCATACATCCAGCGTTTCCCGCGGATGGATACCGCCGCTGTTCCAAGCAGCAGCGCCACCCCATCGTAGGAGTGCCCCTTGCCCAACCGCAAAAGCGCATATATCAGCTGCGTGCGCCTGGGGCCATCCTTCCGCAGCGCTTCGACCCACCGGCGTCGCCGGGACAGGGTATCCTCCGGCGTTTGCGTATCCCGGAGTATGGCATGGAGCTGCTCCTCCCCCACCCCGCTGGCCGTATGGTTCATGGCGGTGAATATTGCGTCCATGTCCAGGTCCTGCCAGGTAATATCGTCCACGCCGCCGTCCTTCCCGTCCACCAGGGCCCGCCACCAGTCTTGCACCGCATCCATGTCCGCGGGCACTGCAGGCGACTGTTCCATCCACAATGCGGCGCGACGCAGCGCTCCCTTGCGCTCCCGGCGCTTGCGGTCAATGCCATAGATGACGCATCCTGCCAGCAGCACAAGGAACAACATGCTTTCGCCCATGGTTTATTTCCCCTCCACGTACGCTGTTATGCGGGCAAATGAAAACCTCCCGGACCGGATGGCCCATAACAGGCCACCCGGCCGGGAGGCAACGCATCTTGGCTGAAAGATCTCAGGCTTTGCCGTTGCAGCCCAGCACATCCACGATCTTATGACGCACCATTTCCCGGATGCCGTTCCGGGCATCGGTCAGGTACTGGCGGGGATCGAAGTGATCGGGATGCTCTGCAAAGTGCTTACGCACCAGGCCGGTAAAGGCCAGACGCAGGTCGGAGTCGATGTTGATCTTGCACACGGCCATGGAAGCCGCCTTGCGCAGCATGTCCTCGGGTACACCCTGGGCACCGGGCATCTTTCCGCCGTACTGGTTGATCATCTCCACGTATTCGGGGATGACAGAGGAAGCGCCGTGCAGCACAATGGGGAAGCCAGGCAGGCGGCGGCCAACCTCTTCCAGAATGTCAAAGCGCAGCTTGGGCTCACCCTTGAACTTGTATGCGCCGTGGCTGGTACCGATGGCAATGGCCAGGGAGTCGCAGCCGGTGCGGGTAACAAACTCTTCCACTTCATCGGGCTGGGTATAGCTGCTGTCCTCGGCGGAGACTTTCACGTCATCTTCCACGCCGGCCAGGCGGCCCAGCTCGGCTTCTACCACCACGCCATGGTCATGGGCATATTCCACTACCTTCTTGGTCACGGCAATGTTCTCCTCAAAGGAGAAGTGGCTGCCGTCGATCATCACGGAGGAGAAGCCGCCATCGATGCAGCTCTTGCAGGTCTCAAAGTCGGGGCCGTGGTCCAGGTGCACAGCAATGGGCAAATCGGTGTCGGCCACAGCCGCCTCGATCATCTTCATCAGATACACGTGCTTGGCGTACTTCCGGGCACCGGCGGAAACCTGCAGAATCACGGGAGCATTCTCCATCTTCGCGCCTTCGGTGATGCCCTGGATGATTTCCATGTTATTCACGTTGAACGCGCCGATGGCATAGCCGCCCTCATAAGCCTTTTTGAACATTTCCTTGGTCGTTACAATCGCCATGGGAAAAACCCCCTTCGGTTTGTTTTCGATTCATTATAGCACGTTTCTCTTCCGGTGAAAAGCCGTTGTCTGACACTTTTCGCACAAGGATGGAAATTGCAAGCCTTCCTGGATGCTCCACCGCTGCGCAAGCCTTTGGTCCCCCGATGATTATCATGGCAAGCAAGCAAAAGATTCATGTCTTTTCTTCAAAGAAAAGCGGATCAACGCAGAAAATCCTTTGCTTTTTCCTGTTCCCTTTCCCGTGAAAATATGGTATGATAACAGACGGTGCAAAACCAAATATCGGAAAGAAAATAGGAGTCAAAATGATCACAGTCAGCAACGTTTCCCTGACCTTCGGAGGACAAAAGCTGTTCTCCGGCGCGGATTTGAAGTTCCTGCCCGGCAACTGCTACGGCATCATCGGCGCCAACGGCGCGGGCAAGTCCACTTTCCTGCGGATTCTCTCCGGGGAGCTGGAGCCCACCACCGGCACCGTGACCATCCCGGCCAATGAACGGTTGTCCACCCTGAAGCAGAACCAGTTCCAGTACGATGCCTATACCGTGCTGGACACGGTGATCATGGGCAACCAGCGGCTGTACGACATTATGAAGGAAAAGGATGCCCTCTACGCAAAGCCCGACTTCTCCGAGGCTGACGGCGAAAAAGCCGCCGAGCTGGAGGGTGAGTTTGCGGAAATGGACGGCTGGAACGCCGAAAGCGACGCGGCCACCCTGCTCCAGGGCCTGGGCATCGGTGAAAATCTCCACAATACGCTCATGGGCGAGCTCACCGGCGGCGAAAAGGTGAAGGTGCTGCTGGCCCAAGCGCTGTTCGGCCACCCGGACATCCTGCTGCTGGACGAGCCCACCAACAACCTGGACAACAAGTCCGTCAGCTGGCTGGAGGATTTCCTGATGGATTTCCCCGGCACGCTGATCGTGGTGAGCCATGACCGCTGGTTCCTGAACAATATTTGCACCCATATTGTGGATATTGACTACAACCAGGTCAAGCTCTACGTGGGCAACTATGACTTCTGGTACGAATCCAGCAAACTGATGCAGTCCATCATGAACGACCAGAAGAAGCGCCGGGAAGATAAAATCAAGGAATTGCAAGCCTTCATCCAGCGTTTCTCCTCCAATAAGTCCAAGGCCAAGCAGGCCACCAGCCGCAAAAAGATGCTGGATCAGCTCACCGTGGAGCAGATGCCCGCTTCTTCCCGCCGGTATCCCTGGGTCTGCTTCACCCCCGACCGTGAAGCCGGCAAGGACATCCTCAAGGTGGAAAACCTCTGCTACACCCAGGATGGCGTACAACTGCTCAAGGACGTGTCCTTCATCGTCAACAAGGGCGAGAAAATCGCCCTGGTGGGCAGCAATGAGCAGGCGCAGACCGCCCTGTTCAAAATTCTTAACGAGGAACTGACCCCCGACAGCGGTTCCTTCAAGTGGGGCGTCACCATCACCACCAGCTATTTCCCCAAGGACAACAGCAAGTTTTTTGAGGGGTGTAAGCTGAACATGATGGAGTGGTTCGCACAGTACTCCCCCGAGCAGCTTGAATCCTACATGCGTGGCTTCCTGGGTCGGATGCTTTTCTCCGGGGATGATGTGTACAAGCCTGTTTCCGTGCTCTCCGGCGGCGAAAAGGTGCGCGTGATGCTCTCCCGGATGATGCTCTCCGGGGCCAATTTCCTCATGCTGGATCAGCCCACCAACCACCTGGACCTGGAGTCCATCACCGCGGTGAACAATGGCCTGATCAACTTCCCCGGCAACGTGCTCTTCACCAGCCAGGACCACCAGTTCATCACCACCATCGCCAACCGCATCATCGAAATCAAACCCGACGGCACCATCGCCGACTACTACTGCAACTACGAGGAATATCTGGAAAAGACCAAATAAAATCCCAGGGCGGGCTGCCAGTGAAGTGTTTTCAGGCATCCCGCCCTTTTGCGCAAAATGCACCAGGAAGGGAGCGTAACGCATGCAACGTTATCTGTTTGTGCACTTCAAAGAGAAAACCAGCCCTGACGGCGAACAGGTGTATTTCAGCCTGAGCGAGGACGGCTTTAACTGGCAGCCGGTAAACGGTGGACAGCCTGTGCTCTGGGCCTATTATGGAGACAAGGGCGTGCGGGATCACACCATTATACGCAACCATCTGGACGGCACATACCATATTTTCGCCACAGATCTGAGCCTGTCCTATGGCATGCGCAACCAATACCGCCACTCCTGGGACGAGATTTCCCGCCATGGCAGCAAATGCCTGGCGCACTGGCAGTCGGCAGACCTGGTGCATTGGACCGAGCAGGAACTGATTCCCCTGGGTGATGACAGCTTCGGGTGTCTGTGGGCCCCGGATGTGGTCTTTGATTCTCAGCGGCAGGAATATGTGTTGCACTGGTCCTCCTCCCGGGCGGAGGATGACTACGCTTCCAAGGCCATCTACTGCGCCCGCACCACGGACTTTGCACATTTTTCTGCGCCGGAATTGCTCTACCGTAAGGAGGATACCAGCGTTATCGATTCCGCTATCTATCAGGAGGATGGTATCTACTATATGTTCCTGAAAAGCGATGCGAACCCGGAGCGGATCATCCTGCTCAGCGCACCGTCCCTGGACGGTCCATGGGAGCGTGTACATGCCTTCGACTCGGAAATGGGCAAGCTGGAAGCCGGGCAGTATGAAGCCCCCACTGCCATGCGCCTGGAGGACGGCCGCTGGTGCCTCTTCCTGGACTACTACGGTGTACCGGGTGCCGGGCAGGGGTATGTGCCTTTTGTTGCGCCTAGCCTCAAGAGCGGCGCCTTTGTTCGTTCCGACCGGGCCTTCTCCTTTCCTTATGGATTCAAGCATGGAACCATCCTCACCGTGGATGAAACAGCCTATGAGCGTATTCGTACTTTCCAGTGGCCGCAAAACTAACGCATGCACGTGAAAAAAGGCACCTGCCACAAGCAATGCAGCAGGTGCCTTTTTGCTGTTTTTAGCGGCTGTACTTGGGCCGCGCCATGTACGTAGTGTGCAGCAGCTGATGGGCCTTGTGGCTGTTGGGCCGGCCCAGGAATTCATCATAAAGCGCCTGAATTTCAGGATTCTGATGGCTCTTGCGCAGGGGCTTGCCTGCATCCTCACGATACAGCGCCGCGGCGCGGATCTCCCGCGGGTCACACTCCATACGTTTCGGTGCGGAAACAATGGGTTGTCCACCACCGGTAACGCAGCCGCCGGGGCAGCCCATGATCTCAATGAAGTGGTACTGCTTCTCGCCGCGGCGAATGCTGTCCAGCAGTTTGGCCGCATTGGCCGTGCCATGGGCCACCGCCACGTTCACCGTAATATCCCCCACCTGGATGGAGGCTTCCTTCACACCTTCCACGCCGCGGACCGTGTTGAAGTCCACTTGCTCCAGCTCCTTGCCGGTAACCAGCTCGTAAGCCGTGCGCAGCGCCGCCTCCATCACGCCGCCGGTGGCGCCAAAGATCACGCCCGCGCCGGTGCTCTCACCCATCAGCGGATCGAAGTCCTCATCAGGCAGATTTACAAAGTCGATTCCCGCTTCCTTGATCATCCGCGCCAGTTCCCGGGTCGTGATGACCACGTCCACATCCTGCAGTCCCGCATTGGACAGCTCAGGCCGCTTGGCCTCAAACTTCTTGGCCGTGCAGGGCATCACGGACACCACCGCAATATCCTTGGGATCAATGCCCGCCCGCTCGGCGTAATAGCTCTTGATCATAGCGCCTTCCATCTCGTGGGGCGATTTGCAGGTGGAAAGGTTGGGAATAAAGTCGCTGTAATAATGCTCACAGAATTTGATCCATCCCGGAGAGCAAGAGGTAATCATGGGCAGGACGCCACCGTTGCGCAGGCGGTCCACCAGCTCATTGGCTTCCTCCATGATGGTCAGGTCGGCAGCCCAGTCCGTGTCAAACACGCGGTCAAAGCCCAAGCGGCGCAGGGCGGCAGCCATTTTGCCGGTCACCAGGGTACCCATGGGCATGCCGAACTCCTCGCCCAGAGCGGCACGTACAGCCGGGGCCGGCTGCACCACCACATGCTTCTTGGGATCAGCCAGCAGATCCCACACCTCTTTGGTGGAATCCTTTTCATGGAGCGCACCCGTGGGGCAGGCGGCAATACATTGTCCGCAGTTGATGCAGGACATTCCTGCCAAAGGCATCCCCCACGGGGACTCAATGGCCGTATTGAACCCGCGGTTCACCGGGCCAATAACCCCCACCGCCTGGGTTTTGTTGCAGGCAGCCACGCAGCGGCGGCAGAGCACGCACTTGTTATTGTCCCGAACGATGGACATGGACAGGTCGTCCACATCGTACTTGTTCATGGAGCCTGCAAAGCGGTCCCCATCCTCAACGCCCAGATCCAGGCAGAGCTTTTGCAGCTCGCAGTTCTGGTTGCGCACGCAGGAAAGGCACTTCTTGTTGTGATTGGAAAGCAGCAGCTCCAGGTTGACCTTGCGAGCTTCGCGGATGGCGGGGGTATTGGTCTTCACCACCATCCCCTTGCTCACAGGCAGCACGCAAGCGGCTTGCAGGGAGCGCGCGCCCGTATCCACCACGCACAGGCGGCAAGCGCCGATTTGATTGATATCCTTGAGGTAGCACAGGGTGGGAATATTGATACCCGCTTTCTTGGCAGCCTCCAGAACGGTCGTACCGGCAGGCACCTCAACACTTACGCCATCAATCGTAAGCTGAATGAGTTCTTCCATTTGCATTTCCTCCTTAGCACGATTAGTTCTTGGAGATCGCGCCGAAGCGGCACTTCTCCATACAAGCGCCGCACTTGAGGCACTTGGTTACATCGATGTGATGCTGCTTGCGCACCTCGCCGGTAATGGCCCCGGCCGGGCAAACCTTGGCGCACAGGGTGCAGCCGCGGCACTTGTCGGAGATCACATAATTGAGCAGCGCCTGGCAGTGATGCGCCGGGCAACGCTTTTCCTTGATATGCGCTTCATACTCGTCGCGGAAATAGCGCAGGGTGGACAGTACGGGGTTGGGCGCCGTCTGACCCAGGCCGCACAGGGCAGTTGCCTTGATGTTCTTGGCCAGGGTTTCCAGCTTTTCGATGTCGCCGTCCTCGCCCTTGCCCTCCACAATGCGTTCCAGAATCTCCAGCATGCGCCGGGTGCCGATCCGGCAGGGGGTGCACTTGCCGCAGCTTTCGTCCACGGTGAAGTCCAGGAAGAAGCGGGCGATGTCCACCATGCAGTTGTCCTCGTCCATGACGATCATGCCGCCGGAGCCCATCATGGAGCCGATCTCAATGAGCGTATCGTACTCGATGGGGATATCCAGGTGTTCCGCGGGGATGCAGCCGCCGGAGGGGCCACCGGTCTGCACGGCCTTGAATTTCTTACCGCCGGGAATACCGCCGCCGATGTCGTAAATCACCGTGCGCAGGGGGGTGCCCATGGGGATCTCCACCAAGCCGGTGTTGTTAATCTTGCCGCCCAGGGCAAACACCTTGGTACCCTTGGAGCGTTCGGTACCCATGGAGGCGTACCACTTGGCGCCCTTAAGGATAATCTGCGGAATGTTGGCGTAGGTTTCCACGTTGTTCAGCACGGTAGGCTTGCCAAAAAGGCCCTTCACCGCCGGGAACGGAGGCCGGGGACGGGGTTCGCCACGCTTGCCCTCAATGGAGTTCATCAGCGCCGTTTCCTCGCCGCAGACAAACGCGCCAGCGCCCAGACGGATGTGAATGTCAAAGTTGAAATCCGTGCCAAAAATGTGTTCGCCCAGGAGCCCGTATTCCCGTGCCTGGCCAATGGCCACCTGCAGCCGCTTCACGGCAATAGGATACTCCGCACGCACGTAGATATACCCTTCGCTGGCGCCAATGGCGTAGCCGCCAATGGCCATGGCCTCCAGAATCGCGTGGGGGTCGCCCTCCAGCAGGGAGCGGTCCATGAACGCCCCGGGGTCACCCTCGTCGGCATTGCAGGCGATGTATTTCTGGTCCGCCTGGCTGTTGTAGCCAAACTTCCACTTCAGACCCGTGGGGAATCCGCCGCCTCCACGGCCGCGCAGCCCGGAGTCCAGCACCTCCTGGATCACCTGCTCCCGGGTCATTTCCGTCAGCGCCTTGGCCAGCGCCTTGTAGCCGTCAAAGGCAATGTACTCGTCGATATTTTCCGGGTCAATGACGCCGCAGTTCTTCAGCGCAATACGCTTTTGCAGCTTATAAAACCCAATCTCGTCCAAGGATTTCTGAATGCTGGACTCGTGGGTGACGTGGTCCACATAGACCAGATGCTGCACCTTGCGGCCCTTGAGCAGGTGTTCGGAGACGATCTCATCCACGTCCTCCACCTTGACCCGGCTATAAAAGGTGCCTTCCGGGTAAACGATTACCACGGGGCCAGCCTCGCAGAGGCCAAAGCAACCCGTGCGGACGATTTTGACTTCCTTTTCCAGGCCTTTTTCCTTCAGCTGCTGCTCAAAGCGTTCCATCAGCTGCTGGGAACCGGAGGACGTGCAGCCCGTACCCCCGCAGACCAGGACATGTGCGCGATATAGCTCCATGGGTATGCCTCCTCATTCGCTAGTTACTTTTTTTCTTCCGCAGCGCCGATGGTATACTCCAGCACGGGGCGGCCATTGACAATATGCTCGGCCACAATCCGCGGAACCATGTCCGGAGTCAGCTTTACATAGGTTACTTTCTCCTGACCCGGCATATAAACGTCCACCATGGGCTCCAGGCGGCACATGCCCACGCAGCCCGTCTGGGAAACGGTCACATGGTCCAGCTTGCGCTTGTTGATTTCTTCCACAAAGGCCAGCATCACCGGCCGTGCGCCGGCAGCAATGCCGCAGGTAGCCATGCCCACCACCACCCGGGCAGAGTCATGGACTTCCTTGCGCATGGCGATATTTTCCAGCGTCTTTTGCCGGATAGCTTCCAATTCAGCCAAGGATTTCATAGGTTCGCACCTCCAAAGATCGGATTGATTTCTTCATGGATCGCTTCCTGAAGCCACGCTGCAATGGCTGGCTCGTTCAGCGGCAGATTTCCCGCCGCCTGACGGATTTCCCGGGTGTCCACGTCGCATTGTCCCTGCGGCGACGCGCCGTGAAAGTGGAAATCCGGCCTGTCCGGATGCATCAGGATCAGGCTCAGCAGCGTTCCGGACAAGTCTCCCAGGGGTAAGCAATCGATGTGCTTCGTATCAAGGGTTACGGAGAGCTCCGTCCCCTCCCCCTCCGTGCTGCGTATGTTCAGCTTGCCGCCGGTCTTTTCGGCGTTTTCCTGCATCATGGGAATACCCAGCCCCACCTTGCGGGTGGTGCGGGTGGTAGCAAATGGGCTGGTCACCCGGGCCAGCAGCTCGGGGCTCATGCCCCTGCCATCATCGCGGATCACCATCGTCAGCCAGCCGTTTTCCTCCAGGGTAAGCAGTATTTCCACCAGGGAAGCGCCAGCCGTTACGCTGTTTTGCGTCAGATCCAGCAGATGCAGCGATAAGTCCCGCATGGCTTTCCACCTCGCGCCGCTTTAGCGGTACTTGGCGATAATCGCCGGGATTTCGTCGGGCGTCAGGCGTCCGTAAACCTCGTCGTTAATCATCATCACAGGGGCCAGGCCGCACGCGCCCAGGCAGCGGGTGGCGTTCAGGGTGAAGCGTCCGTCCTCGGTGGTTTTGCCCACAGGAATCTTGAGCTCTTCACTCAGCTTGTCCAGCACCTTCTGGGAACCCTTTACGTAGCAAGCCGTACCCAGGCACACGCCCACCACATACTGCCCCTTAGGCTCCAGGGAAAATTGGGAATAAAACGTCGCAACACCATACACTTCGCTCAGCGTTGTGTCCAACCCGTCTGCGATCTGTTCCTGCACGTCCAGGGGCACATAGCCAAAAATATTCTGTGCCTCCTGAAGCACCGGCATCAGCGCTCCGGGTTCCCCCTTGTGCCGGTTAATCGCTTCCTGGAGCTGCACGTATTTTTCTCTTTGATCCGGCATAAATCTTGACCCTCCTTCAAGGTGTTTCACCTTTTCGCGGTACGGTTTGTGCGTTCGCACTTGTAGTTATTTTAACATATTTCTATCCGAAAAGATAGTCTTTAGTGAAAGCACAGTCATGCCTTGTGCTATTTTCATCACTTCCCACGGAGAGAAAAAATTTTTTTGTACAAATTTGTCAACGATTATCTGTGAAAATCATGCAACCACGTCCACAATCCGCCAAAAGAAAAGCGCTCCGTGGGTATGTCAAAAACAGCCTCACGAATATTTCCCAGCTGGTGCGCGTCGGAAGCATGCAAAACGCGCCGGCCTTTCACCGCCTCCGGCAGGGCTGGCTGATCCGGCCATACCTCCACCACGTGAAAGTCCGGTTCCGGGGGCATCATGCCCAGGTTGATCAACAGGCCGTTGCTCCCCCGGTTGATGTGCGCCGGCACCGCCACGCCGCCTCGGCTGCGGATCTCCGCCACGCATTGGGTCAGGGACAAGTCCGTCGCGCCAATCAGCAGCCGTTGCTCCTCATCCACCACCTGGTCGTCGGTATCCACCACCAGCTGCCTGCCAAAGAAGGCGGGGCGGTTTTTCATAGGCGGCAGATGAGACGCAAAGAATTCCCCCGCTTCCATGGCCACCTCCACCGTGGGAAAGTAGCCCAGCACATGCACTTCCTCCCGGGTGGTAATCTCCATGCCCGGCAGCAGGATGAGGTGGAATGCATCCGCTGCCTCCTTTACATAGGGCAGGTTTCGGGCACAATTATGGTCCGTTACGGCAATGGCATCCAAGCCCTTGATGCTGGCCATACCGCAGATATTGGCAGGGGTCATGTCGTCATCGGCGCAAGGGCTCAGGCAGGAATGGATGTGCAGGTCCACATACATGGCTCAATCCCCCGGCTGGGACGATGGCAAGCCGTGCTGTGCCAGCAGGGCGCAAAGCGCAAAGGCGGTCTTATCGCTTTGCAGCACAGCCACGCCTTCCTCCCGCGCCTTTTCCAGGGAGGGTTCCTCCATCTGGATACCCTCGGGAATAATAACCGCCGCCATTTCCATCAGGGAGGCCACGGCGATGACGTTCATGTGCGTCTGCACGGTGATCCAGGCCATGCCCTGCTTGCCGTGTGCCATGACCCAGCTGAGCAGGTCGCAGGTATAGCCACAGCTCACCTGGGTGTCCAGGGGCAGGCCGGGCGTCATGTTCTTCGCCCCGGTCAGGGCAATGAGGTTTTCCAGGGTCATCTTGCGTCCTCCTTATTCGCGGGTGTTCTGGGCCAGGCTTACCATCTGCTGGGCCATAATTTTGAGCTGTTCCTTCAATATATGAATGCAGTCCATTTCCCGGGCATATCCACGAACGATGTCCTCGGCAAAGGTTCGGCAGGTGGGCGACCCGCAGGAACCGCAATCGTATCCCGGGAGCCGCTTGTAAATCTCCTCGATGCGCTCCATCTTGCGCATGGCTTCCACAATATCATCATCCAGCTGCATGGCGCTGTTGGGTAGAATGGGTTTGGGGCTGTGCAGCGGATACTTGGTCAGCAGGGACACGTCCACCTGCTCCTCGGGGTGGGTGCGTTCCCGGTCCTCCACCAGGCGGCGGATACTGGAGCGGGCCACGTAGTTGTTCTCAAAGTTCAGCGGGCCGCCCACACAGCCGCCGGTGCAGGCGGAGCATTCCAGAAAAGTCAGGTCGCTGAGCTTGTTGTTCTCCACTTCCTCCAGCACGCGGATCACGTTTTCGATGCCGTCCACCGCCAGGGAATTTTCCGGGCATACGGCCACCGCCTCACCACCGCTGTTGGCCCAACCAATGCCATAGGAGGTGGCTTTGAGCAGGCTGTCGTCCATGACGTGGCTCCTGGTATGGCTGGACAGCAGGCCGTAGATCTCCAGAACGGAGATGGCGCCATCCACCGCGCTGGTTTCATGGCCGATGGGGTTGCGAATGGCCGTCACCTTGGCCGGGCAGGGCGTAATGAAAAAGCAGCCCACATCCTCCGGCGCCACGTTATTCTTGCGGCAGAATTCATGCCGGGCAATGAGTGCCGCCGCCTCCATGGGCTGGCGCACGTCCACGATATGCTCAATCAAATCGGGAAATCGCACCTGGATCAGCCGCACAATGGCCGGGCAAGCGGCGGAGATCAGCGGCCGTGGGAGCCCGGGCTGGCGCAGCTTTTCCCGGATGGCCCGGGTAACCACATCCGCCCCCCTTGCCACCTCGAACACATCATCAAACCCCATGTGCTTCAGCCCCGTGAGCACCTGGGCAATATGCCGCAGGCTCTTGAACTGCCCATACAGGGAAGGCGCAGGCAGCGCAATTTTGTATTTGAACCGGCTGATGGAGGACAGGGGGTCCGTTACGGCTACCTTGGCATGGTAATCACAGACCCGGATGCATTCTCCACAGTCGATGCACCTTTCATCAATGATATGCGCCCGGCCTCCGCGGACGCGAATGGCCTCCGTGGGGCAGCGCTTGAGGCAGTTGGTGCAGCCCCGGCACTTATCCTTTTCCAACCGGACGGAATGAAACCGTTTCTTTTCCGCCTCCATCTCCTGTGCCTCCTCCTCCCCGGAAACCGCCGTCCGGGGCACGGTGCCATAATCTGTTCAAGGCGCGGGTTATTTTCCGTCCAGGCGAAAGCCCATGGTGATGCTGGTGCCCACCCCCGCCTGGCTCTGAATTTCAAAGGTGGAGGCGTTCCGCTTCATGTTGGGCAAACCCATGCCCGCCCCAAAACCCAGGGAGCGCGCCTCTTCGTTGGCTGTGGAATAGCCTTCGGTCATGGCCTTGTCAATGTCGGGAATGCCCGGGCCCACGTCCTTGGAGCACAGCGTCACCTGCTGCGGGTCCACGGTCAGCGTCAGCGTGCCGCCCATGGAATGAATCACCAGGTTCAGCTCCACCTCATAGCTGGCCACGGAAACCCGCCGCAGCACGCCGCTGTCCACGCCCAGCTGCTTGAGCTTGCGTTTGATGGCGGCGGAGGCCTCCCCGGCCGTTTCATAGGCTCCGGCGGCCACGGGAAATACTTCACGAATCAGCACTTGGCTCATGGGGATTTCTCCTTCCCGGATCAACTCTGGGGTTTTTCCTTGGTGCCCGGCAGCCCGTGGAGATACAACTCCCCGCAGGCCGTGTAGGTGGTCATTTTGGTGGCCATTACCGGCAGGTCGATTTCACGCGCGGCTTCCAGAATCTCCTCGCCCGGACGCTTGCCCCGCGCAAACACCACACAGATAATGTCCAGCATCTCCGCGGTGCGCACCACATGGGCGTTCACCAGCCCGGTAATCAGAATTGTGCGGTCCTTCACAAAGGCCAGCACATCGCTCATCAGGTCCGATCCGCAGGCGGTGACCGCCTCGGTATCCAGCTTGTCCTCCCCGGTGAGCACCTCCGCTTGAAGGAGCTCGGCAATCTTTCTCAGGGTCATCCGTGCATCATTCCTCTCATCCGCTATTGCCCATCCTGGGAAAGCATGGCCTCCCAAGTAATTTTCATGCCGTGGTGCAGCCCCAGCGCTTCCATTTTCAGCTGCGCGGAGGCGGTGGTCAGATCCGTGTGCGCCGCTTCCTCCAGCCGTGTGGCCGCCCCCATTCCCGCCGTGCAGAGCAGCTCCAGCCGCTGGGCCAGGGCGGGCACCGGGCTGACAAAGCGCTCATTGAGCACCTGCAGCATCACCCGGCACTGCTCCAGGCTTTCCGCGCCCATGCGCTGCGCCTCCTCCAGGGTCATCTCTCCCTGATCCACCATGAGCGCCGCGTCCCGCCACTGATCCGCCAGGGTGGGCAAAAGCGCCATGGCCGCTTCAATCACGTCCAGCTGTCCCCGCATGCCTGTCAGCTGCAAGGGCAGTTCCGGGCGCGTCATTTCATGCACATAAGTATCCACCGCCTGTTGGGTATCCAGGCGTTCCCGGACCCGCTGGGCCTCCTCCTGGGTACCATAGGCGCTGAGCAAAACCCGGTACTTGTCCCCGTCCTGCGCCACATATCCCGGCGCGCCCCGGTCGGAATACGCGGTGCTTTTCTCCTGCGCGGCTTCCAGGGTACTAAACACGCCGGTTTGCAGGCAATACCAGGTTTCCGCCGGGCAGGTCACCTGCCGGGTCTCCACCGTTTCGTCAAAGGTTGCGGTCAGCGGCGTGGGCGTGGGCGTGGCAATCACCGCGGCGGACAGTTCCTCCCCGCCCGTTAGGCGGCTGGCAAGCCCCGCCAGGACCACCAGCGCCGAAAGCGCCATCAAAGCCCGGGCTCCCAGTCCGCTGCGCCTGAACCTCCGCCTGCGTTCCGTCCGTCTCCTGCGCTGCATGGTCATCCCTCCCCCGTTGTTACAGGGAAGCCTATGCCCGCCAGGCTGCGCTTATGACGCCTTGCCAAAGGCGCCGGTTTGTGTTAGGATGCAAGTACACAAAGGAGGAGGCCATGCCATGCGTTATCATATCGATACCATTCCCGTGTGGGATGCCATGAAGCTGGAGGGCGAATGCCCCCTGTGCGCCCTTCGGCGAAAGCTGGAACTGGGTGAAGTGGAGCGCTACCTGGGTGCGTCGGTCATGGAGCCGGACACCCGCATTCAGGTGAACGAAAAGGGCTTCTGCGCCCGGCATCACGCCATGCTCTTTGCCGCCAGCAACCGCCTGGGGCACGCACTGATGCTCCACACGCACCTGAAGGAAACCGAAAAGCGCCTGGAAAAACCCCTCGAGCGTGCCGAGAAGGCCGCCAAGGCCTATACGGAGTGTTCCCTGGCCGCCCGGCTCACCGCCAAGGGACAGGCCGCCCGCAAGGAGCTGGAGCAGGCCGCCCGGGACATGGCCAGCCTGGGGCAGAGCTGCATTCTCTGCGACAGCCTGCAAGCCAATATGGACCGTTATGTAGCCACCTTTTTCCATCTCTATGAGCATGACGCGGACTTCCGTGCCCACCTTGAGAAGTCCAAGGGGTTCTGTCTGCCGGACGCGGCCATGCTCATGGAAAAAGCCGCGGAGTTTCTCCCCGCCAAGCTGGTGGGACCCTTTGCCGGACTGCTGGCCTCCCTGACCCGGGACAACCTGTCCCGTATGGAAAAGGATATTGAGTGGTTCACCCTTAAGTTTGACTACCGTAACCAAGATAAGCCCTGGGGCGATTCCAAGGACGCCGTGGAGCGCACCGTCAATAAGCTCCGCGGCTGGTGCGTGGGCTCCGAACCGAATCCCAAGGAAAAATAAACTTTCCGCTGCCGTGAAACCCTCCGGCAGCTTTTTTTACGCCTGCGCGTCCGGGGGCGTGAACTGCTCCAGGCGCACCCCCGCCTCCTTGAAAATTTCCAAGGAAAACGCATCCGGGTATCCTTCCTGATATACCACCCGCTGGATGCCCGCGTTGATAATCATTTTCGCGCATACGCTGCATGGTTGGTGGGTGCAGTAAAGCGTGGCGCCGTCAATGGAAACGCCCAGCTTTGCCGCCTGGATAATGGCGTTCTGCTCCGCATGAATGGCATAGCACAATTCCGCCCGCGTCCCCGAGGCGATGTTCAGCTTGCGCCGCATGCACTCCCCGCGTTCCTTGCATGTTTTCAGCCCTGCCGGTGCCCCATTATAGCCGGTGGTCATAATGCGTTTATCCTTTACAATCACGCAACCGATACTGCGCCCCGGCATAAAGCAGCTGGTCCATCCAGCGATTACGTGCGCCATTTCCATAAAGCGAATATCCCATTTATCCATGGCCGCATCCTCCCGTATAACGCGCCTGGCGGATGCGCAAGCCTGCATCTTTCCGCTCCGCCGCCGCGGAGATTTTTTTACATTATATAGTTTTTCACCAGGAATGTCAAACATTGCGCCGCTGCTGCATACTTTCCTGCGAAGGAAGGTGAAAAACGTGGCGACAAGCCTGAAAAAGCAAGCGGCCGTGCTGTCCCTGGCCAACGGCTACACCCGGGCGCTGGGGTTTCTCCTGCGCCTGATTCTCGCCCGTATGATGGATGCCCAAGCCCTGGGGCTGATGGAGATGGCTTCCTCGGTGAGTATGCTGGCGCTGACCCCCGTCACGGCAGGTACCCCCATGGCCATGAGCCGCCTGACTGCCAAGCGTCCCGCCTGCGACCAGCCGCAGGTGCTGTTGGCCGGGCTCTCGCTGGTAAACCGCCTTTCCCTGGTGCTGATGCCTGCGCTGCTATTGCTCTCGCCCCTCCTGGCACGCCTGCTGGGGGACACGCGAACGCTGCCCAGCCTGCTATGCACGGCGCCAGCCATATGGCTGCTGGGACTATGCGGCGCATACAGTGGCTGGTACTATGGCCGGGAAAACACGCGGCTCCCCGCCCTGTGCGAAGCCACGGAGCAAACGGTGCGCCTGCTATTGTCCCTGGGCTTTCTATGGCTGTTCACGCCCCAAACCCTGGGCATGCAGGCGGCCCTTCCCCAGGCGGCAGAGGTATTGGCCGCAGCCTGTGCCGTGTGGGTCATGTACCGGTACAGCCATGTTTCCCGTACACGCCCAGAGCCCAGCCCGGTGCTGCGCAAGCAGATTTTCCGTTTATGCGTCCCTACCATACTGGCCCGGCTATGCATTACGGGTACCCGGGCGTTTACGGCAGTGCTGCTGCCTGCTTGTCTGCGCATGTCTGGTCTGAGCGCCGAGGCTGCCACCGCGCAATTCGGCCTGCTGAGCGGCATGGCCATGCCGCTGATGATGCTTCCCTCCATTTTCACCGGGGCGCTGGGGGTGGTGGCCTCCCCGGCCATTTCCGCCCGGGAAACCCATCCCCGGGCGCTGCGGCATACCATGCGCCGGCTGCTGCTGTGGGCAGGGGCAGCCGGTATACTCTGCTGCGCGGGGCTGATCCTCGGCGCGGATTTCATCGGCAATACCATCTACCGCCAGCGCGCCCTTGCCCCACTGGTGCGTCTGATGTCACCCCTGGCGGCCATCATGGCCCTGCGCCAGGTGATGGGCGGAATGATTGCGGGCCTCGGCCTTCAGCGCAAAGCATTAACGGGAACGGTGCTTTCCGCCTGCGTATCCCTTTGCCTGACCGCGTGGCTCTGCGCCATGCCCGGTCTACGGCTTTTCGGAGCAGCGCTGGCAACCATGGCCGGCCAGCTGATCAATCTGGGCTGGTGCGCGCTGCTGCTGTGGCGCAATACGCCCCAGGAAGCAGCCTCCGCCATGATTCGGTAAAATTCATCATGGTATCTGTACCTTTTCATGGGAAAAGCCCGCCTTTCCTCCGCATAAGGCGCGGCTTTTCCGCTTTTTTCTGCGCAAGAATGCGGAAAACTTCCCTGCAACCTCTTCACAATGCGTGGAAATATGGTATAATGAAAGCTGTGCTTATCACCAATTTCCATATTCAAGATGTTCTCCAACCCCTGGAGAGCATTGGGAAGGGGGACCTTTGTCCGTGTTTGGTTCACGTCTGTTTCCCGGGGGTGTTCACCCCCACGAGGGCAAAAACGGCAAGGCTGTCAATGGTCATAACCCCATCGCACAGCTTTCTGCCCCGCCGCGGGTTGTCATCCCGCTGCAGCAGCACATCGGCGCACCCGCCAAGGCGCTGGTCAAAAAGGGCGACCATGTCAAGGTTGGCCAGCTGATCGGCGAAGCGGGCGGCTATGTGTCTGCGCCCGTCCACGCCTCCGTCTCCGGCACGGTGGTGGACATTCAGCCCTGTGTTCTTGCCAGCGGCGTTCAATCTCCTGCGGTCATCATTGACAATGACTACAAGGAAGAGTGGGTGGAGCTCAAGCCTTCCACGCATCCTGAGACGCTGTCCGCGGCGGAACTTCAGCAGATCGTCCGTGAGGCCGGTATCGTGGGCCTTGGCGGCGCCACCTTCCCCACCGCGGTAAAGATCACCCCGCCCAACGGGAAGAAGATCGAAAAGCTGGTCATCAACGGTGCGGAATGTGAGCCCTACCTTACTGCCGACCACCGCCTGATGCTGGAAAAGTCCGCCGAAATCATTGACGGCATCCGTCTGATGATGCTGGCCCTGGACGTGAAGGAAGCCCTGGTGGGCGTGGAGGACAACAAGCCCGACGCCATTGAGGCCCTGCGTACCGCTGCCAGCGCCACCGAGGGCATCGAGATCCGTGCCCTGCCCGTGCGCTATCCCCAGGGCGGTGAAAAGCAGCTGGTCTATGCATTAACCCGCCGCAAGGTGCCCGCCGGCGGCCTGCCCCTGGACGTGGGCGTGGTTGTGGCCAACGTGGGTACGGTGTATGCCATTGACCGGGCCATCCGGGAAGGCCGTCCGCTCATTGAGCGGGTAACCACGGTGGGCGGTCTGGTACGCAAGCCCGGCAACTTCCTGGTGCGCATTGGTACGCCCCTCAGCGCGCTGATCGAGGCTGCCGGCGGCATGGAGGACGGCGTGAAGCAGTTCCTGTATGGCGGCCCCATGATGGGCATGGCCATCTCCCGCACGGACATTCCCGTGACCAAGGGCTGTTCCGGCATTCTTTGCCTGGGCCAGGAGGCCATGGAACCCCACGAAAGCGCCTGCATCCGCTGCGGCCGCTGCATGCGTGCCTGCCCCATGAACCTGGCTCCCGCCAAGATCGACGCGCTTATGCGCGCTGACCGCTATGAGGCTGCGGCAGCCATCGGTGCCATGAACTGTATCGAATGCGGGTGCTGCACCTTCGTTTGCCCCGCCAAGCGCAGCCTGACCCAGAGCTGCCGCGTAGTCAAGCGCGTTGTGGGCGACCGCCGCCGCAAGGCGCAGGCCGCTGCCAAGGCCGCCCAAGCGGCCGCCAAGAAGGAGGGTTAAGCATGCAGAAGAATCTTGCGGTTTCTTCTTCGCCGCACCTGAGGGACCATGTATCCACCCGGCGCATCATGCAGGAAGTTTGCCTGGCACTGGCCCCCGCGGGCATCGCGGGCATCATCCTGTTTGGTTCGCAGGCGGCCGTACTCATTGCCGCCAGCGTGATCAGCGCGGTGCTGGCTGAATATTTCTACCAGAAGCTGACCCATCAGAAGGTTACCGTGGGCGACTGGAGCGCCGTGGTAACGGGTCTGCTGCTGGCATACAACCTGCCTGCCAATGCGCCGGTATGGCTGGCCGTAGTGGGCGCGGTGATTGCCATCGTGCTGGTAAAGCAGATTTTTGGCGGCATCGGCAGCAACTTCATGAATCCTGCCCTGGCTGCCCGCGCCATCCTCTTTGTGAGCTGGGCCACGCAGATGACCACCTATCCGGCAACCCGGTTCATGCTGGACGGTGTCTCCACCGCCACTCCCCTGAACTCCCTGGGTACCGGCAGCGTGGCCGGCGTCAACCTGATGGACCTGTTCCTGGGCAACATCCCCGGCGTGCTGGGCGAAACCTGCAAGCTGGCGCTGTTGCTGGGCGGCGTGTATCTGATCCTGCGCCGCATTGTGGACTGGAAGATTCCCGTCACCTTTATTGCCACGGTGTTTGTGTGCTACCTCATCAAGGACGGCGCGGAAATGGCCCTGTACCAGATCCTGTCCGGCGGCCTGTTCCTGGGTGCCTTCTTCATGGCGACGGACTATGCCACCAGCCCGGTAACCAATCCCGGCCGGGTCATCATGGGCATTGGCTGCGGCATTTTCCTGTTTGTGATCCGCGCCTATGCTTCTTATCCGGAAGGATGCTCCTTTGCCATCCTGCTGATGAACGTGGCTACGCCGCTGATCGACAAGTATACCATGCCCAAGCCCTTTGGGGAGGTGAAACAGCATGCCTGACACGCAGAAAAAGAATGCCTTTCAGGTTTTCCTGAACGGTCTGATTACCGAAAACCCCACCTTCGTGCTGATGTTGGGTATGTGCCCCACCCTGGGCGTTACCACGGCGGCCATGAATGGCATCGGCATGGGTCTGGCCACCACGGCGGTGCTGATCTGCTCCAATTTGCTGATTTCCCTGCTGCGGAATATCATTTCCGAGCGGATTCGCATTCCGGCCTTCATTGTGGTCATTGCTTCCTTCGTGTCCATTGTGGAAATGCTGCTCAAGGCGTATCTGCCGGACCTGAGCGATGCGCTGGGCGTGTACATTCCCTTGATTGTTGTAAACTGCATCATCTTTGCCCGGGCGGAGGCCTTCGCCTTCAAGAACGGCCCGGTGGCATCTTTGGCTGATGGTCTGGGTATGGGCCTGGGCTTCACCTGCGCCATCACCATTCTGTCCGCCATCCGCGAGCTGCTGGGCAGCGGCACCATCTTTGGCGCCCAGCTGATGCCCGAAAGCTATGAGCCCATGGCCATCATGCTGCAGGTTCCCGGTGGTTTCATTACCCTGGGTCTGCTGCTGATCCTTGTCAACGCCATCCGTAAGGGTTTGGCCCGTCGTAAAGAAATGAAGGCAAAGGAGGAGCTGGGCTGATGAATACGTATCTTACCATTCTGATCGGCTCCATACTGGTCAACAACTACGTCATGAACAAGTTTATGGGTATCTGCCCCTTCCTGGGCGTTTCCAAGAAGGTGGACACGGCCCTGGGCATGGGCATGGCTGTAACCTTTGTCATGACGCTGGCCTCTTTCATGTCCTGGCTGGTGGAGCACTTCCTGCTGGTTCCCTTTGACCTGATGTACATGCGCACCATTGCATTCATTCTGGTCATTGCCGTGTTGGTGCAGGTGGTAGAAATGGCGCTGAAGAAGCTGAGCTTCTCCCTGTACCAGGCCCTGGGCGTTTACCTGCCCCTGATTACCACCAACTGTGCCGTGCTGGGCGCCGCCATTCTGAACTCCGACTCGGGATACAACCTGCTGGAGAGCGTGGTCAGCGGCTGCAGCGCCGCCCTGGGCTTTACCCTGGCGCTTCTGCTGATGGCCGGTATTCGTGAGCGTCTGAGCCTGAGCCAGATGCCCAAGTGGATGGATGGCTTCCCCGGCGCGCTGGTAACCGCCGGCCTGATGGCTGTGTCCTTCATGGGCTTCGGCGGCCTGATCAAGTAAGGGGGACGAAAGAATGGATATTTTATGGGCTGCCGTTATCCTGGGCGCCATGGGGCTCGTATTTGGCCTTGTGCTGACGGGCGCCGCCAAGGTGTTTGCGGTTCCTACCAATCCCAAGCGGGATGCTGTGCGTGAGGTTCTGCCCGGTGCCAACTGCGGCGGCTGTGGCTATCCCGGCTGCGACGGTTGCGCAGACGCCATTGCTGCGGGCAAGGCACCCGTGAATGCCTGCCCCGTGGGCGGCACGGGCGTGGCCGAGAAGATTGCGGCCATTATGGGTGTTACGGCCGATACCACTGCCGTGAAGAAGGTGGCACAGGTTATCTGCCAGGGCGACATCGAGCACTGCAAAAACAAGTTCAATTATACCGGCATTCAGGACTGTGTCGCCGCTACGTTGGTTTCCGATGGCAACCGTGCCTGCAAATTCGCTTGTCTGGGTCTGGGGACCTGCGTGCGTGCCTGCCCCTTTGACGCCATCCATATTGATGAACGGCTGAAGATTGCCGTAGTGGATCCGGAGAAGTGCCAGAGCTGCGGCAAGTGTGTGGAAGCATGCCCCAAGCATGTGCTGGAGCTTCAGCCCGTAACCCGTCCCGTGCGCGTGCTGTGCCGTGCGGCGGACGAGGGGCACCTGGTCAGCGACAACTGCCGGATGGGTTGCATCGGCTGCGAGCGTTGCGCCCTGGCCTGCAAGTTTGAGGCCATTACCATGGTGAACCACCTGCCCAAGATTGACATGGACAAGTGCCGCGGCTGCATGATGTGCGCCGAGGCCTGCCCCACCGGCGCCATGTGGGCGGACTGGGATAACCGCAAGATTGCCGAGATCAATAAGGACGAGTGCATTGGCTGCGGCATGTGCAAGCGTCAGTGCCAGTTTGAGGCCATTGTGGGCGAAGTGAAGCAGCCGCATGTTGTTACCAATGCCTGCACGGGCTGCGGCAAGTGCGCAGAGAAGTGCCCCAAGAAGTGCATTACCATGAAGGTGCGCGAACATACCCGCGATGCAAATGCCAAGGTTGGCACCACGCCCGAACAGGTACTGGCTGCCAAGCCGGCTGCGCCTCAGCGCACGCCCGAAATGGAGGCCAAGATCAAGGCCGCGCTGGAAGCCAAGGCCGCCCGTGAGGCTGCTGCCAAGGAAACCAGCAATCCCATGAAGAGCAACGAAACCACCGTGCAAACTGAGAAGGCAAAGAAGTAACGTCTGAATCCTTCTGGTTTGCCAGCAAACCTTATTTGTTGTAAAAATCGAAGAAGGCTTACCGGCGGTTCTGATACGGTTCGGCAAGCCTTCTTTTTTTCATCATTTCACGCGATAAAAATATCCCCCTTGCCATTTGGCAAGGGGGTGCAGCATCTGTTTCTGTCTATTCCTTAGGGCTTCGGATCTCAAAAGGGAGTCCATAAAGTGTTTCCTGCCGCTTTATATCATAGGCAAAGCCCGGGAAATCCTTACGCACGGAGATGGTATTGAGGCATTGATACCCCAGGCGGTGGTACAAGCGAATAGCCTGCTGGTTGCGCGCCGCCGCTTCTATATACATGGAGACGGAGTAGGTCCGCACAATTTCCTCTGCAAGGCGAATGGCTTGTGTTCCAATTCCCTGGTTCTGATGCTCCGGTTTCACAAAAACATCTTCCAGCCAATCGCACGCGCCGCCGCGGCTTCCCAAATGCAAAAAGCCAACAAAGCCATCTTCTGTCTGGATAAAATAAAAGCGATGACCTTCCTGCGTCCAGGCATCAAGGTCTTCCTCGGCTTCAGCCGCAGTTTGCTGGTATTGATTATGTGCCAGCCAGAATCCCTGGATAAGGTTCAGGGCATCGCCTCGGTACTCCGGCGAATAGGCAACCAACTGCACCACCGTGATCAATCTCCTCAAGTTTATCTAGCGTCACCTGATGCTCAGCCGCTCAGAATCCTCTGCCGCTGCCACCGCCATGGACACCACCGCCGGAGGAGGTATGTACCCCGCTGCCGCCGCCTCCTCCCCCACCGGGATGGCCAGTATGCTGGGGTTTCGCGCGATGCACCACCGTGCTGCGGATATATCGTTCCTGGTCCACGTCCGCATGAAAGCTGCTGTGTTCCTGCAGGTCATAATGGTAGGTACTCGTGCGAAGCTGATATTTTCCCGCGATCAGGGCAATCATTCCCAGCGCAACGCCTATACCTGCCAGCACCGCCACCAGCAGCTCGCCGGAGGTCAATGCATTATACAGTCCCGTAAGCCGCTTCCCGGTAGCCTTATCATAGCGGAAGGAGCCTTCCTGGATGCCATCTGCCAAAAAACTTTCCAGACGGTCCAGTAACTGCATGGTGGATCTGGCATAATCCCCCGCCGCCAACGCGTCATAGCTGCAATCGAACAGCTCTTCCAGACGGCTATCGGTAATGTAGTCAATCATGATGCCCTTGGTGGAGATGGTGGGGACGCGGTTACTCATATCGATGAGATAGAGTAGCCCAGCTTCGTCCTCCCCCACGCCATAGCCATTCCGGTCATAGTAGTCATCGGCAAATGCCAGAGATTTGCCTTTTTGTGGCGCATAGCTGGTAACAACCACCACATCCACCTGATAGCGCTGAATGATCTCCATCGCCTTTTCCTGAATCTCCGCCTCCTCCTGGGTGCTGAAGAGATTTGCGTCATCCACCACCACAGGATTTTGCGCCAGCGCCGTAACTGGAAGCCATAGCAGCATCAGCAAGGCCAGCAGACGTTTCACCATAGGAAAGCACCTCCCAGGCACAGTAAACCACATACCGCCGCGCCAACCGCCACGGCCGCGCCCAGAAGCTTCCCCCAATCAATGGGGAGCTTGCCGCATACGTTGCCCGTCTGGCCGTTCATCATGTAATAATAGGCTGCCTCTTCCTGCTTGTTCCGGTAGGTCAGTACCCAGGTGGGTAGCAGCAAATAGCGGAGATTTGCCGTCCTGGTTTGAAACGTGGCGGAGCCATGCAAGGTATCATAGTGGAGGTCCTGGGTCATCACCTGCTTGGTATGTTCCTGGGCCTCCTGCTCCATATCGGCCTGAGCCGTTGCCTGAGGCACATCCCGTTTATGTGCCATATAGCCACTGAGCAGCGCTGTGGAAAATGGCCGTAAGGCGCTGAAGCGGTAAGGGTGCACGCCATCAGAAAGCTTGCGGTCGCATTTCTCCAGCGCCTTGCGCATCATCTGCCGGTAGTGGACTTCTCCCGTGCGATGCACATCATAATACCGTGTGGTAATAATGTCATACTTCGGCGTACTGGCAATGGACACCCGGGTACCTTCCCCCTGATATTCCCCGTCGCCGGACAAGTCTCCCATCCAGTAGGGATAAAATACGCCCGTTAGCTTTTCCAGGGAACCTTCCGCGAAGAATTCCCGGCGCACAAACCATTTCTTGGACAGAAATTGTTTGAAACGCTTCACCGCGCCTTCCCGGTCAATGGCAAAAGGGATCATGCCATCCGGCTGAAATTCATCCGTGACGCGGTCCATCAGGGTTACGGGATTATGACAATAGTAGCAGAAGGTCGCCGCTGTCGTTTCTTCCGTTACCAGTTCCGCGCCACAGGAGGCGCAATGGTACGTGTGGGTATGTCCGGGCGGCTCAGCCGCCTGCGCTGTGGCTTGCTGCGCATCCGCCTGTTCCTGGGTAAACTCCGCTTCACAGAAGGGACACACCAGCTTGTCTTTTTCCGGTTCATATACCAGGTATGCGCCGCAGGCAGGACATTTTAAGGTATGCGCTTGGTTCATGGGGGTTCACCCTTTCTATATGGCCTTCGCGCAGCGCCCGCACTCACTCCCAGAACAGCAGTTCAAAGCTGGGGTATGCGTGGGAAGCGCCGGTGGAATCCTCCACGGTATAGCTTCCGGTGCAGCGGCCGTACATTTTCACCTCGCTGTCCAGAATCAGCTGTGGCTCCTCCGTGGTGGTAACGATGACAATATTGCGGTACGTACCGCTCTTCTTATCCATGGCCATCTCAATAATCCATTGTCCATCGCTGCTCTGTTCATAGCTGACCACATACAGTGTATAACCCATGATGCGGCCGGTATAACCGCTGAGCTTGTCCGTGAGGGTGGAGTACGCCGGTTGCACCGCTTCCTCACGCCACTGGCGCTGACGGTCAGCCTCGGTGAGTACGCGGGTCATGGTCTGGGACATGCGCCGGGATGCATAGTCCTTTTTGTCAAAGGCCAGCACCAGGTTATACTCTCCTTCGGCAGAGGTGTCAATGGTAAAGGAGAATGCACCGGAATTATTGGTCTTGATTTGTTTGCTGTAGTCCCCTACCATGCACTGCACGGTTACGTTTTTCACCGTGGTGCCGGAGATCACCAGCTTGTCTCCGGTCAGTTCCGTGGGCAAGGGCGTGTCCAGATTGACAGGGATCATATTCTTCTGGTAAGTGGTGGTGTCAAATACCTTTTCGGAGACCACCGTGTCTCCGTTGAGCACGGTAATGGTCATCAGGTAAATGCCTTCCTCCGTCAGCTCCACGTCCAGGGAAAAGTCGCCTGACTTGTTGGCAGTATCTTCCACGCGGATGGGATCGGGGGAGGACATCCGCATGACTACGCCAATAATCCGCAGCCCCGCCTGGCAGTTGCCTTCCACCGAAAAGCTGCCCGTATTGGTTTCCGCCGGAGGTTCAGTTTCAAAAACCACTGCGCCCACCGCGTCGGCGGGTAACTCCTCAATCTCCGTAAACTTCCAGGTAAGCATCACATCCACCAGGGCGTTACGGTCAGCAGACTTCAGCTCCCGGTCCGTCACGCGGAAATCCACGGTAATGGTATAGCCGTTGCGGATGGTTCGCCGGGCATAGCCACGGTATGTGGTCCCCTGGAAATTCTGCTTGTAGGTCAGTGTCAGGAAACGTCCCGCTTCGTCGCTGATGTCCTTCCAGTCCGCGGCGGAATAGGTGATGCCGTTTTCCGAATACAGCGTTCCCTTATCATGGCCGGTACGGAAGTTGGTACGCATCTGGGTGGGCTGTTGGTCCAGGTCAAAGTACATCTTTGCCTGTTCATCCTGGATTGCCGAGATCCGCAGGCGTGCATCGCCCTTGGTGTCCCAGGCCTCCAGCAAAACGCCCTCCTCTGCCCACTGGGCAAGCAGCTCCTCCACGGTGGTGCCTTGGTTGGCCACCCATTCGGGATGCTCCGCCAGATTCTCCGGGGTCAGAAGGATATAGTCATCGCTAACCTCGCAGGTAGCATGAATCGCGTCAAAGGTAAAGGTCTGCGCGCTGGCAGAAGCGCAGAGGAACAACCCCAGCACCACGAGAAGCGCGAAGATGATTTTTTTCTTCATGTGGAGATCGACCATCCTTCCTTTTCGTATCCGAGCGCATGCCATCCTACGTCGGAGATTTCATGAATTCCAAAAATACAGGAAAGAATTCGCCATTTATGTTGTAGATTCCTTTTTTCCGCCCGCAATCGTCCATGCGCCATCCTTTCGCCCATGGCTGATTTCTCCCATTTCCCCCCCGCATTTGTATGGATAAATTTGCCTTTCCGGCGGCATACTGACAGCAAACGCATCTTTGCATTCGGGAGGCACGGCATGTATTGGAATCCCCGTCGTCCGCCGGCCACGGCTGGCCGTGGCAGACGTTCCCTAGTCCGGGCGCTTCTTGTATTTTTTCTGTCTTTGGGGCTGCTGTCCGGCATTTGCCTTTTTGTAAGCCCAAAGCCGCAAAGCGATAGCTTTTACCAGGCCGTCTCCCAGCCTGCGGCCGCGGTCAGCTCCGCCTTTGCCTTGCCTGGCTGTGTCACCCCCGGGTTGCCCCAGGATGCCGCCACAAGCAGCGTAACCTACACAACCCAGCGGCTTTCCTCCGGGCGGCTGATGCTCATTGACCGGCTGCACCCCTTGCCCCAGGAGGCTGCCGCGCCCAACACCTTCAACATTCTTTCCTATTCCCACGGTACCATTACTTGCAGGGATTTGCAAGCCGTGCTTGGCGCGGACACGCTTTCGGCCCTGGACGGGCTGTTTGCCGCTGCCAGGCAAAATCACATTCATCTCTTCACCGTTTTCCGGGGCAGCGTCTCCCCCACACAGCAGAAGCAGCTGCAAATCGAGCGGTTCTGTCAGCTGGCCAACGCCCTGCCGCTGGAGGATGCTCTAGCGCAAACCTTGCAGGAAATCTCCCCCGCCAATGCCTCGGAGCATCAAACAGGCTGGGCCGTGGACATCCGTATCTGCGATGGCTGGAATCAGCTTCCCCGCAGCGAACCCCTCAGCGCTTCGGCAGAAGGTCAGTGGCTCCTGGAGAACAGCTGGCGCTTCGGGCTCATTCACCGTTACCCGGAGAACGATCCCAGTCCGGACCCATCCTGTGGCGCGTACCATTTCCGCTACGTGGGCAAAGCCCACGCGGCCATGATGCACGCCCTGTCCCTCTCCCTGGAAGCATATCTGGATCTGCTGCACACGCACAGCGCCTTAACCCTGTGGGATGAAACAGGCGCCCCCGTCTGCTCCGTACTGTGTCAGCCGGTGGATGATGGGCTGACCGTGCAAGCGCCCATGGAGGCGCAGCTGGAAGACGTAAGCCTGGATAATCTGGGCTGGGGCGTGGCTGCCTATCTGTGGCCCGCATAAAGCCGGCATTGCGCCTCACCGTTTGCCATGCCGCAGGCGTCTCCGCCTGGGCTTGCGTTCCATCCAGCCCAAATGCAGCAGCACCCGGCGTACCTTTCCCCGCAGCATATCCAGCGGAATCGGCCCTATACGCCGGCTGTCATTGGAGCTGTCCCGGTTATCCCCCAGGACGAATACCTCCCGCTCCCCCAGGGTCACCGGCTCCATCTGACACAGGCGGCGGTTTCGCCGTGGGTCCAGGTAGGGTTCCTGAAGGGGCCGGCCATCAATATGGACCACACCGTCGCAGATGGACACGGTCTCCCCGGGCAAGCCCACCACGCGCTTGACAAAGCGCTGGCGTATCCACCTGCACCGTTGCAGATACCTGCCGGGATAATAGCAGATGACCACGTCCTGCCGCTGGGGCAGCCTGTTCCGGTAATCAAAGCGTGTCACCCACAGAATGTCACCGCTTCGCAGGGTGGCATTCATGCTGTTGCCCTGCACGCGGATCAATTCAAAGCACCACCGGCGCAGTGCCAGCGCCGCCAGCAGCACCGCCGCAAACTGCCATACCTCCATGCCATGCCTCCCTTTCGCAGCCGGGACTCCGTTATTCCCGCCCGGCAGCCGGGTCCGGTCCCTGCTGGAGCACTTTCTTCCGCCGCTTCAGAAACACTTCGCGCTCCATCATGACAATATGGCCGCATCCATTGCAACGGATCTTGATGTCCGCGCCTGTGCGTATCACAGTCCAGGTATTGGACCCGCAGGGATGATTCTTCTTGGTCTGCACCACATCGCCCAAGCGAATTTCTTCCATAAGGCATGCCTTGCTCCTTTTGTGTTAAGATACCGCTATTATAACGAAAAAACCCCGGGGAAGCAATCCGCCCCCCGGGGGATACGTCAGAAATTTCCATGAAAGCCATGCATTCAGTCGTAGAGATGATATTTTGCCTTGCGCCGTGTATAGTTCTCTCGGGCCGCCGCGTGTTTGGCAATCAAGCCTTCCCCGTCCACCACACCGCTGGTGTAGTCCGCGTCCGCCAGCAGCTTATCCAGGTAGCGGGTAAAGAGGGGCTGCGACGGCGGCTGAAGCACATCATGCCCCGCGGAGTTGTCCTCCCAGACAATCTGCTCGGGGTACATTTCGCGGATGGTATCCAGCAGGAGGATGGCCGTACGGAAGGATGCATAAGCCTGACGGTCCCGTACCAGCACCTGCACCCCCTGACAAACCTGGCCCGCATGCTTGGAGCTGGCCGGCTTGAAATACACCGGCGCAAAGTCGACCCCCGGCAGCCCCCGGGCCGTCATCCGCGCAGCCAGCTCCCGGCCGTCCATCCACGGCGCGCCAATCAGTTCAAAGGGTTTGCTGGTGCCCCGGCCCTCGCTGACCGTGCGGACGCCCTCAAAGATGCACATGCCCGCATAAAGCAGGTTTGCCGTGGTACCATTCAGGCTGGGCGAAGGCAACAACCATGGCAGATCCGTCTGGTCAAAATACATCTCCCGTCGCCACCCCTGCACGGGAATTACCGTGAGATCGCATCCCACGCCATATTCTCCATTGACATACCTGGCAAACTCCCCCATGGTCATGGCCGTTCGGGAAGCCAACCCGTAATCCCCAACGATGGTGTGCATGGTAGGCGGGCATACCGTGCCCTCCACCGCTACACCGCCAATGGGCGCCACCCGGTCCAGCACCACCATGCGTTTCCCCGCCGCTGCGCAGGCCTTCATGATAGCGGCACAGCAATGCAGGTATTCAAAAAAGCGCGTTCCCGCCTCACGGATGTCAAATACAACCGTATCCACCCGCGACAGCATTTCCGGTGTGGGCGCGATGCGTTCCCGGTTAAAGATGCTCTCCACCTCCATGCCGGTCACCCTGTCCACATAGGACGGCACCCGCTCCCCGTACATAAATTCTCCCCGGATGCCATAAATGGTATTGAAAAGCGCTGTTACCTGATACCGCCGGCAAAGCACATCCACCGCCGGGCACAGGTTTTTGTCCACCGCTCCTCCGCCGCTCACAACGCCAAGGCGTTGTCCCTTCAGTTCCCGGTCCATCTGCTCCGGTTGATCGATGCCATTCCACACCTGTTGCATTTTTGCTTTCCTCCGTCCGGTTATTCGGATTGTAGGGGACGATTTTCCTTCATGATTCTTATTGTACTGCCTTGCAGAAAAATGTCAAGAATTTGTTCGCAAATATGCATTATATTTGAAAACGAGTTAATGACATTTGCATTTTTCCTGCGTATGTGGTATAGTGAAACGGATTCTTTGTAAAAGAGGTGAAGAAAGAGTGGAGCCTCCCAGTACTGGCGTTCCATCCGGCGCGTTCCTTTCCCATCCGCTGCTGGAACCAAGGCTGCCCTGAAACGGACGCAAGAGAAATCCAGTAAACGATTTGTTGTAATACAGAAAGGAATGTCTGATCAAGAATGACGCCGCAACTTTGGCTCATGTTTGGCGCGTTGGTTGTATGCATCGCGCTGTCCGCTTTTTTCTCCGCTTCTGAAACTGCCTATTCTTCTTTCAACCGCCTGCGCCTAAAATCCATGGCGGCGGATGGAAATGTCCGGGCCAAGCTGGCCCTGTATCTTTCCGATGACTATGACCGTCTGCTTACCACCCTCCTGATTGGCAATAACATTGTCAACATTTCCGCGGCCTCCATTGGTACTGTGATTTTCACGGAACTGCTGGGCAGCTATGGCCCCACGGTTTCCACGATCGTGCTGACATTGGTGGTGCTCATTTTTGGTGAAGTTTCACCCAAGTGCCTGGCCAAGGAATCCCCCGAGGCCATGGCGCTGGCTTCCGCGCCGCCCCTGCGCGGACTGGTTACGGTGTTCAAGCCACTGAATGCTCTGTTCGTATTGTGGCGCCAGCTGCTTTCCCGGGTGTTTAAGCCCCACAGCGTGGAAACGCACATTGAGTCGGAACTCATGACCATGGTGGACGAAGCTCAAAGCGAAGGGGACATGGACGCCCACGAGGGCGAGCTGATCCGCTCCGCCATCGAGTTCAACGACATGGATGCCTATGATATCCTAACCCCCCGGGTGGACATCACCGCCCTGGAGGACAGCGCCAGCATGGAGGAGGCCGCCAGGGTATTCCGCGAAAGCGGCTATTCCCGTTTGCCTGTTTTTCATGAGGATATGGATCACGTGGTGGGCATCCTGCATGAAAAGGACTTCTACATTCGTCAACATGAAGGGGTGCAGGACATTCGCGCCATTATGAAGCCGCCGGTATACGCCCCTTCCACGTTGAAAATCTCCAAGCTGCTGAAGCTGTTTCAGGGCAGCAAAACCCATATGGTGATCCTGCTGGATGAGTTTGGCGGCACCGAGGGCCTGGTCACCCTGGAGGACGTGCTGGAGGAGCTGGTGGGCGACATCTACGACGAGCATGACGACGTGGAGGAGGAGCTTCGCCTGCTGGAGGATGGTTCCTGGCTGGTAGATGGCGGCATGCACCTGGCAGAGCTGCTGGAGCGCTTGGGCGTAGAGGACACCTATGAGGCTGACACCGCCGGCGGCTGGGCCACGGAGGTGCTGGGCTATATCCCCAAAACCGGTGAAACCTTTGACGCGGATTGCCTGCACTGCCAGGTAACGGCCATGGATAAGCGCCGGGTAACGCAGCTGCGCATCTGGAAGCAGGAGCAGGCTGCCGAGTCCTCCGCTACCACTGTGTGATAGACGTATTCCCTGCCCAAAGAAGGAGGCAACGACTTTGACCCAGAAAAAGAACGCGCGGGATCGACGCAAGCTGTTTACCCGGATTATCAGCCTTACATTGGCGGGACTGATGGTTTTTTCCGTGGTCTTGGCCGCCGCATTGAACCAAATTTTTTGATTGCAAGGCCGCATCCAGGCGGATGCGGCCTTTCCCTTCGGCTTTTACACACCAGAGAGGAGGAATGGCGGTATGGCGAAACGGCGTAAGCGCCGCGGCATTTCCTTTGGCACACTCATGATGCTGCTGCTCACCTGCATGGTATGCATAGGCTGCTTCACCATCCTGCCCCGGTTACAGGGGAACACGGAGTTGCACGTGGATGCGACGCAGGTTTTCAGCAACCTGACGCTGGAAGGGACTTTGCCGGACCTTTCCCTGCGGGATATTCCCATTACCGTAACCACCCGTGAGCCGACCCAGGCCCCTGCCACGGCGCTTCCCACCCTGCAACCGGAAGTCCAGCAGCTTCTTGCCACGCCAACCCCTGCCCCAAGCAGCCTGACCCTTACGCTGGGTGGAAGCATTTATGTGGAGAGCGGCGTCAGAAAATCCGCCTACTTCAGCGAAGCGGATGCCTACGACTTTGAGGAAATCATGTCCCTGCTGGCCCCGGAAATGCAAACGGATCTTTGCATTGTGCCCCTGGAAAATCTTATTATCCCGGACAGCAAGGTTTCCGACCTCATTGCCCCGGAAGCGGCTTTAAGCCTGCTGACGGTGCCGGGGGTGGATATCGTACCCATAGGCTTTCCCAAGGCCTATGATCAGGGCATGGAAGGGCTTAGCGCCACGCTCACGGCCCTGCGGGGACGTGGACTTACCCCTGTGGGCGCCTATGCAACTGCCGAGGACGCGCAAAACCCCACCTTGCTCACGGTAAATGATGTGAAGGTAGCCGTGCTTCACTACGTGGATGAGGTTTCCAGCACCGGCACCAAGAAGCTCAAAAATGAAGAAGCAACCTATGCGCTTCCCGTTGCGGAGGCGGAGGCCATCGCCGCGGACATCGCCAAGGCCCGTTCCGCAGGCGCACAGCTGGTGATTGTTTCCCTGCGCTGGGGCTCCGTGGGCAAAACCTCCCCCACCAAGGATCAAACCGCTCTGGCACAGGCCATTGCCGATAGCGGCGCGGATATAATTGCCGGCACAGGAACCAAGGTGATTCAGCCCGTGGTCTGGCTGGACGGAAAAAACACCGACGGTACTGCCAAGAAGGTTCTCTGCGCCTATAATCTGGGCGCTCTGCTCACCGAAGACCGCAATAAAACGGCCTATATCAGCGGCGTGCTGTTACAGATGGATCTTGCCTGCAGTTGGGATGGTACCTTGACTTTCCAGCAGCTGTCCTATACGCCCACCTACATCTGGCGATATAAGCAAGGCAGTCAGTACCAATACCGGGTATTGGCCAGCGACTCCACCCCGCCGGACGCCATGTCCAACGACCAGCAGGAGGTTATGGGCCGTGCCTTGAGCACGGTACAAAAGGCACTGGAGGATTCGGTGGTTACCCAGCGAGGCAAATAAAACAAGCGGGACGCAGCATCCCTTTTGGGGCGCCGCGGCCCGCTTTTCCCTTTTCTTATGCCTGATATCCCAGCGTCGCCAGGAAACGCTTCATACCGGCTAGGCCGGCTTCGTCCTGTTTATACACGCCTGCATCCGCCAACACCTGCGCGCAAACAGCGGCCACTTCTTCCCGCAGCACCTGCTCCGCCTGCGCCTCATCCGTGCACAGGCCACGCCGGGCCACGATGTCCTCCAGCCAATCCCAATGCTTGTAGCTGGGGTCGCCTTCCTCAGGGCGCACCATGGGCTTGCTGCCAGTCAGATAGGCCTCCAGGAGTTTCAGCTCCGTCTTTAGCCGCCCGGGAAGGATGAACAATCCCATCACCTCAATGAGGCCGATGTTCTCCTTCTTGATGTGATGAAGCGGCGCATGGGGATGGAAAATACCCAAGGGATGTTCCGCGCTGGTACGGTTGTTCCGCAGCACCAGCAGCAGGCGGTATTTCCCATCCACCCGGCGCAGAATGGGCGTTACGGTGTTGTGCGGCTGCCCCTCCGTTTCCGCGTATACTTCGCAGGCAGGGTCGCTGTAATTCCGCCAGGCGCACAGCAGCTTGTCCGCCAGCTCAATGAGCCGTGCCGGTTCCGTGCCCGTCAGTGCCAGCGCGGACATGGGCCAATCCAGGATGCCCGCTTCCACCTGGGGGTCAGGGCATTTCAGCGCGCAACGAATGGGCGCCTTATCCATGGGGAAAGTATAATGGCCGCCCTGGAAATGGTCATGGTTCAGGATGGAACCGCCCACAATGGGCAGATCCGCATTGGACCCCAGGAAGTAGTGCGGGAACTGTTCCACAAAGCTGAACAGCCGTTCAAAGGTGCCCCGGGAAATCTTCATGGGCACGTGCTTACTGTTGAAAATGATGCAATGCTCCGGGTAATACAGGTAAGGCGAATACTGGAAAAACCAGGGATCGCCCGCCAGGGTGACCGGCACGATGCGGTGATTCTGCCGTGCGGGAAAATTGTTGCGGCCTGCATAGCCAGGGTTCTCCACGCAAAGCATACATTTGGGATAGCCTACGCTGGGAGCATTTTTCAGCTTGGCAATTTCCTTGGGGTCCTTTTCCGGCTTGCTAAGGTTGATGGTGATCTCCAATTCGCCGCAAGGGCTGTCGGCGAAGTAACGGATATTCTGCGCGATGGAATCCACCTTGATGTAGTCGCAAGCCCGGCACATTTCGTAGAATGCCGCTGTGGCTCCTTGGGGATCACCTGCCGCCATGTGCTGGGCGAAGGTCTGCCGTACCTGCGCGGGCGCAGGCGTGACGCATCCCATAAGCCGTGCGGAAAAAAGGTCGCGGGTGGTCTGCATATCCTCAATCAAGCCTTTTTCCACGGCAGCGTCGCATAGACAGCGCAGCAGCGAAGTGGCTGTTTCAGGGATTTGCGTTTCAGAGAGGGGCACATCCGCAGGCGCGTCCATCCCCATGACATCCAGCAGCAAATTCCGGCAAAACGCCCGGTCCAGCGGGTCCACCAATCCCTTTGCCTGCGCAAAGGACAGCAGTCCTTCCAGCGCCGCGGTGACTTTTTCAGACCATTCCATGTATTTTCCCCTTTTCTTTGCGACACATTTCGAGAAGTGTCGTTACAATTCTTCCGTTTTTCTATTATAATGTGTTCATGAAAATGTGTCAATGAATCATCCGCATTCAAAGCATTTTCTCCACACGGAAGGAGGAGGTTAGTCTTGAACCCCAACAACGAAGTGAAGCCCCCTAAAAAACCACTGATTTTCTACTACGTGATTGCCATCCTTGTGGTCTTTCTCATCAATGCTCTGCTGATGCCTTCCATCTACAAGGCATCCATTCGCGAGGTATCCTACAGTGATTTTCTGGACATGTTGGACGCCAAAATCATTGAGGAAGCGCAAATCGACGACGACGCCATCACCTTCGTGGCGACGGTGGACGGCGCCCGCGGCATATTCACCACCGGTAAAATCGACGACCCGAACCTGGTGCAGAACATGCGCGATGCGGGCGTTGACTTTGGCAAGGTGATTCCCCAGCAGAATTCGCCGCTGCTGGAGTTCCTGCTGGGCTGGATTCTGCCCATGGTGCTGTTTATTGCCATCGGCCAGCTGCTGATGCGGCAGCTCACCAAGCGCATGGGCGGCGGTCCGGGCGCCATGTCCTTTGGCAAGAGCAATGCCAAAGTATACGTGGCGGCCCAAACCGGTATCTCCTTTTCCGATGTTGCCGGAGAGGATGAAGCCAAGGCGGCCCTGGCGGAGATCGTCGATTTCCTGCACAATCCCTCAAAGTACACCTCCATCGGCGCCAAGCTGCCCAAGGGTGTTTTGCTGGTCGGCCCTCCAGGCACGGGAAAAACCCTGCTGGCCAAGGCTGTGGCCGGGGAAGCCCATGTGCCTTTCTTCTCCATTTCCGGTTCCGAATTTGTGGAGATGTTTGTGGGCATGGGTGCGGCGCGGGTCCGTGACCTGTTCAAGCAGGCACAGGAAAAGGCGCCCTGCATTGTGTTCATCGACGAAATTGACGCCATCGGCAAGAAGCGCGACAACGGTCCCATGGGCGGTAACGATGAGCGCGAGCAAACCCTGAACCAGCTGTTGACAGAGATGGACGGTTTTGACGGTGGCAAAGGCGTGGTAATCCTGGCCGCCACCAACCGCCCCGAGAGCCTGGACAAGGCGCTGCTGCGCCCTGGCCGCTTTGACCGGCGGGTACCGGTGGAATTGCCTGACCTCCAGGGACGCGAGGCCATCCTGAAGGTTCACGCCCGGAATGTGAAAATCTCTTCCCAGGTGGATTGGCGCAGCATCGCTCTGTCCACCAGCGGCACCTCCGGCGCGGAGCTGGCCAACATTGTCAATGAGGCCGCGCTGCTGGCTGTGAAGGACAACCGGCAACAGGTGGAGCAGCGCGACCTGGAGGAGGCCATTGAAACCGTGCTGGCGGGCTATCAACGCAAGGGCGCGGTCATCAGCCCGGAGGAAAAGAAAATCGTTTCCTATCACGAGATTGGTCATGCCCTGGTGGCTGCCCGCCAGAAGGCCTCCGCTCCGGTGCGGAAAATCACCATCATTCCCCGCACCTCCGGCGCGTTGGGCTATACCATGCAGGTGGATGAGGACGAGCATTTCCTGATGACCAAGGAGGAGTTGCTCAATAAGATCACCACCCTGACCGCTGGGCGTGCCGCTGAGGAGCTCATCTTCAACAAAGTTACCACCGGCGCCAGCAACGACATTGAGCAGGCCACCAAGATTGCCCGCACCATGATTACCCGTTACGGCATGAGCGAGAATTTCGACATGACCGCCCTGGAAATCGCGACTAATCAGTACCTTACCGGAGACAGCACCCTGGTGTGTTCCGGAGACACCGCCGCGCAGATTGACAGCGAGGTGGTGGAGGTGATCCGCACCGCGCACCAAAAGGCCATGGAGATTCTCAAGGCAAATGAGGAGAAGCTCCATGAGCTCGCTGGCTACCTGCTGGAAAAAGAAACCATCACCGGTGAAGAATTCATGAGCATCCTGAACAAAGCTTCCTGATTCAATCAAAAGACGGCCTTCGTCCCCAGGCTTTTTGCCAGGTACGAAGGCCGCGTTTTTTTATGCGTTAAGCTCCTTGGATGTCAGGAAGCCGATGCCCGTAAGCATGGCCGCTACAGCACCAACCAGTCCCGACCATCCCAAACAAGGATATAGAAAAATCAGCACGGAGCCCAACAGGCCGATAACAATCAGCGCAATGCCCAAGCCGCGCATAACATTCCTCCTTCAGGGAGCGTAGTCTCACGCCCCGGTTTCATGTTATGCCGCAACGAAAGCGGTGGTGCGTCACCGGCTCAGATTGACCTGCCCCTGACGCACGGCCTCCAGCAAATCATGCAGGTCGGCAATACGTTCCTGCATTTTCTGGCCGCGGTCCGTATCGGCGACCATCTTGCGCTTCTCCCAGGTGGCAAACACATAGGGCTGGGAATGAATGTCCCGATCCTCGTTCAGGGCATCCTCCAGATCCGTAAAAGGCTGATGGGAAACAATGCGCATGCCATGGGAATTGGAGATGAGCGTATAGCCCGCAATGCCGGTGGTTTTCTGATACGCCCGGCAAAATCCTCCATCGATCACGATGCACTTTCCCCCTGCCTTGATGGGACTTTCCCCATGCGTGACCCGAATGGGCGTGTGACCATTGATAATCCGTGACTGGGCATCCCGCAGGCCGAATTCCTCCAACAGGCGGGTGCATGCATCCTCCTGGTTGGAAAAGGTGTAGTACGGGTCCCGGGGCTCCTGCCACGCTTCTTCCTGAGCGGTAAAGTAGCGCTGGAACGTTTTGATCTTCCGCCCGCAAAGCGGGGAATAATCCGCACACCACAAATACCACATGTAGTCCAGTGCCTTGCCGTCGCCTTCAAAATAGGCCCGGCGGGCAATGGCGTCCAGGGCATCCATGAGCGCGCGCCCGGAGCATTTCCGCCCCTCGATTTCCACGGTACGGAATGCTCCGCTCTCCGTCATGGGGACGCAGCCATGGAACAGCAGGTTATGGTTGTACTTCCGGTACAACCGGCCCCGGTCGTAGAGGAAGTTCACCTGCCTGCGCAGGCGCATGGATTGCCGGAAGGCCTCCACCAGCCCTGCGGCCACGGTTTCCTCCTCCGCGGAAAGCTGATATGGGTCCTTCTGTTCCAGATGCAAGGGAGGCAGCTCCCGCAGGGGCCATGTCCCTTCTCCATCGGTGAAGCAGCCGTGCTTTCCATCCAAACGGTGCAGCAGCCTGCGGTCCTCCATGCCAAAGTCGGGATTTCGGGCAATGAGCTGGCCCTCCAGCTTGAACATCATGATGGTAATGGCATGCAGTGCCGCCGCTTCCGGGGAAAGGCCGGGATAATGCTGTTCCGCAAAAAGAGTCAAGGGCCGCAGCGGAATGCCATACCCCCGCTCCAGGATGTCCATGTTTCGGTAGCTCAAGCAGTTGCGCACCACTGCGCAGCAGCATACCGGCGAGCCGGATGCCGCGCCCATCCACAGTATGTCATGGTTGCCCCAGGTAATGTCCACCGCGTGGTGCTTTTCCAGCAGCTCCAGCACGCTATCCGCCCGGGCTCCCCGGTCGAATATATCCCCCACCACGTGCAATCTGGCCACTGCAAGATGCTTAATCAGCGTGGAAACCTCCACAATAAACCTGTCGGATTCCCCCACGTCAATCAGGGACTCCAGCAGGCGGTTATGATAGGCCACCTGGTTATCATCCTCATCCGCCTGGGCGTGAAGCAGTTCGTCCAGCAAAAAGGCATATGCCTCCGGCATGGCCTTGCGCACCTGCTCCCGGGTATATTTGGAGGAAAGCAGTTTGCTGAGCGCAATCATCTCCTGCAGGGTGCGGCGGTACCATTCCCGGGTAAGCTGCTTTTGTTTTTTCAACCGCTTGAGCTTTTCCTGGGGATAATAAATCAGCGTACACAGGCCGGAGATCTCCCGGCCCGTCATGGTTCCGCTGAAAAGCATATTGACCTTTTCCCGGATGACGCCGGAGCAGTTATTCAAAATATGGCAAAACGCCTCGTACTCCCCGTGAATGTCACTCATAAAATGTTCCGTGCCCTTGGGCAGCGCCAGGTGTGCCTCCAGGTTCACGATTTCCGTGCACAGCGCCTGTACCGTAGGATACCCCTCTGCCAAAAGCGTCAGGTATTTCAGCCGCTCCGCTGTATATTCCTTCTCCCCCATTGCTCCGCCCCTCTCCTCTTTGGTAGCAAAATCATGCTCAGCCGGCTTTGGTCTCCAGCCTTGCCTGGGCCGTCGCCTCCTCGGCACTGATGGGTTGAGGCTCGTGGTAGGAAGGCAGCAGCTCATGCATGCAGGCGCGGATGTCGCCCCCCGCATCCAGACACTCCCGCAATCGCCGCAGCATCCGCTCCACCTCCGGCCAGGCCACCTGTTCAGGCTTGGCGATGAAGATTTTTTCCTTGCTGGTAGCGGTGGAATTTTCCTCATCCCGCAGCAGCTCCTCGTAGAGCTTTTCACCAGGGCGCAGGCCTGTGTATATGATTTCCACGGGCGGGCCGTTCGGATCGGCGTAAAGCTGAATCATTCGCTCGGCCAGCTCGCGGATCTTCACCGGTTTGCCCATATCCAGCACAAACAGTTCCCCACCCTTGGCGATGGACGCGGCCTGAAGCACCAGGCTGGCCGCCTCCGGGATGGTCATGAAGTACCGGATGATGTCCGGATGGGTCAGCGTAACCGGGCCGCCTGCGCGAATCTGCCGCTCAAACAGTGGCACCACGCTGCCGTTGGAACCCAGCACGTTGCCAAAGCGCACAGCGGTAAACTGGGTTTTCCCCCGTGCCTGCAGCGCCTCGATGATAATCTCCGCCATGCGTTTGGAGGCACCCATAATATTGGTGGGGTTAACGGCCTTATCCGTGGAGATCATCACAAAGCGTTTTACCCCATGCTCCAGGGAGCACTGTGCCACATTCAGCGTGCCAAACACATTGTTGATAATAGCCTGTTCGGGGCTGTCCTCCATCAGGGGAACGTGCTTATGCGCCGCCGCATGGATCACGATCTCCGGCTGAAATTCGGAAAAGACACGGTCAAGGGTAGCCTTATCCCGTATGGAGCCCACCCGAAGCTCCACGGTATTGCGGGTCAACGCACCATATTTTTCCTGAAGTTCAAAAAACAAATCATAAATGTAGTTTTCGCTGATGTCGTACAGCACCAGCTTAGCCGGGGTAAAGCTCATGATCTGCCGGCAGAGTTCCGAACCAATGGAACCGCCACCGCCGGTAACCAGCACCCGCTTCCCGGCAAAATACGCTTCCACTTCCGTCATGTCCAGGTGTTTTTCCGCCCGACCCAGCAGATCGCCGATGTTCACCTCCCGCACGCGGCCCAGGGCAGGCGCACCGGTGTTCACATCCCGCAGGGTGGAAACCATGCGCACGTGGCAGCCCGTATCAATGCAGCGGTGAATCAGCTCCGAGAGGTCGCCATTGGGGGTGGCAATGGCAATGATAATCTCATCCACCCGATATTGCTGGACATACTCCCCTACCTTGTGGGTGTCCATCAGCACGGGTACGCGCCCCAGGGCCGCCCCGCGCTTGGCTTCGTTATCGTCCACAGCCAGCACCGCGGTGCAGTCGCCATAGCGCCCTGCCTGGATCTCACGAATCACCTGGGCCCCGGCCCAGCCGGCACCCACCACCATAACGCGCTTTCCCCGGCTGCGGCGTCTGGGTAAAATGCCCACGCCTCCCTGCCCAATGATGCGCAGGCTGAACCGGCTGCCGCCCACCAGCAACAGCAGCAGCAACCAATGCACCAGGTATACTGGCCGCGGCATCAGAAACACATTCGGTTCACTTTGAATGGTATAGCACACCAGAGAAAAAAGGTAGGTAGTGCCGGATGCCAGCAGTGCGCCCGTGGCAATCTGCACCAATGCCTCCACGCTGGCATAGCGCATCAGGGTTTTGTACAGCCCCACCGCATAAAAAAATCCCACCGTAAGCACCGCCAGTATGGGTGCGATGTGCCACACATGCACAATATGGGCCTGCGGCGCCTCCATGTCATAATAGATCTGCAGCGCCATCATCATGGCCGCGACGGTTAGAAACGCATCCAAAAGCATCAGTAGCGCCGTATGCCACGCCGGGCCATGCTTGGACTGTTTATGCTCACACATACCTTATGTACCTCCAGGCCCGATTGCTGGGCATATAGAACGTGTTTTATTGTATCACGTTCCGCCCATGAATTCAAACCTTGGGAAAAGCTTTCTGCGCTTCCACGCCCAGCGGGAAAATCCAATAAAAAAGGGCATTTTTCCCCTTGACAAGGGGCACTCCCGGCTCTTACAATGGGAGTTGGTTTGTATTGCACGTTTACCAAAGGCAAAGGAGCGTTATCATGTCAGCGAAGTACGTTTTCGTAACCGGCGGCGTAGTCTCCTCCCTGGGTAAGGGGATCACCGCGGCCTCCCTGGGCCGTTTGCTGAAAGCCCGTGGCTACAAGATTTCCATGCAAAAGTGCGATCCCTACTACAACGTAGATCCCGGCCTGCTCAGCCCGCTTCAGCACGGCGAAGCCTTTATCACCGACGACGGCGTTGCCGCCGACCTGGACCTGGGCCACTATGAGCGCTTCATTGATGAAAACCTGCGGGGCGAAGCCAGCGTGACCACGGGCAAAATCCACAAGCGCATCATGGAAAAGGAACTGCGTGGGGATTACAAGGGTGGCACCGTTCAAGTGATTCCCCATGTAACCAATGAAATCAAGGCCCGCATCCGTGCGGCTGCCGAGAACAGCGGCGCGGATATTGCCATCATCGAAATCGGCGGCACGGTGGGTGACATGGAATCCTCCCCCTATCTGGAGGCCATCCGTCAGCTCAAGTGGGAGCTGGGTCCCCATGATACCTGCTTTATCCACGTAACGTTGCTGCCCTACATTTCCGTGGCGGGTGAAATGAAAACCAAGCCCACCCAGCACAGCGTTAAGGCCCTGCGCTCCATAGGCATCCAGCCCGACGTGATCGTGTGCCGCACGGAAATTCCCATCACTACAGAAGCCAAGGACAAGATTGCCCTTTTCTGCAACGTAAAGACCGGCAACGTGGTGCAAAACGCAGACGCTCCTACCCTGTATGAAGTTCCCCTGATGCTGGAAAAAGAGGGCCTGGCGGACATCGTTTGCCGGGAACTGCATCTCCAGCCCGACCATGTGGATCTGAGCGACTGGAAAGAGATTGCCCAGCGCTACCTCACCCCCACCCGGACGGTGAAAATTGCCCTGGTCGGCAAGTATGTGGAGCTTCACGACGCCTATCTGTCCGTGGCTGAAGCGCTTACGCATGCTGCCATCGCCCATCATGTGGAAGTGAAGCTCTCCTGGTTAAGCAGTGAGGAGATTTCCTCCGCCAATGCGGAAGGCCAGCTGCAGGGCTATGACGGCATCATCGCTCCTGGCGGCTATGGCGACCGTGGCGCGGAAGGCATTGTGGCCGCGGCTTCCTACGCGCGCACCCACAAGATCCCCTTCTTCGCCATTGGCTACGGCATGCAACTGAGCGTGGTGGCCGCGGTGCGGGATCTGCTGGGCATCAGCGACGCAAATTCCACCGAGGTGGACCCCCTTACCGCCCACCCCGTGGTGCGGATTCCCCAGGAGCGGGTGACGGTGAACGACAGCCGTCAGGCCGCACGTATGGGGCGGCAAACCGTGCTGCTTCACCCCGGCCTGGTGCGGGATATCTATGGTGCGGATGAAATTTCCGAGCGCCACGGGAACCGCTATGAGGTGGACGCCTCCATTACGGATACGCTTACGGAAAAGGGCCTGCGCTTCACCGGCTTCAGCGCGGAAGGCCATTTCCCCGAGGTGTTTGAAATGCAGGATCATCCCTTCTATGTGGGTGTAATTTATCATCCTGAATTCATTTCCCGGCCCAATAAGGCGCATCCCCTGTTCGTGTCCTTCCTGGGCGCTGCACTGAAATAAACAAAAAAATATCCACGGCAGCCGTATTGCTGCCGGGGATATTTTTATACACGCTCACGTCGTGCCTTCTCCATCTTTTCCATCCGGTTTTTTCCCCAGGAGGCCTCCGGTCATTTCGTTGACATTGCGTCCCACCTTATGCATCATTCCCTTGCCGCTGCCCGTGGCCAGGAAACCGTAAACCACCAATCCAACCACCAGGATGCCCACAACCCACGCAATGCCCGTGCCTGCCCCCGCGTCGCTCTGCGCGGCACCCTCCGTGGCCCCGCCCTTAATGGCCGCAGCATTGCTGCTTCGGCTGGCATCCGAAGCGCCCGCAGAGCCGACAATGCCGCCGTATATGGCCCGGTACACCACATCGCCCAGCATGGGCATGGAGGTCAGGACGCGCTCCTTGGATAGGGTATAGGTTCCGCACTCAAACAACAGCGCCCGGGGATAAAGGTCCTGATTATACGCCCCTTTCCCCATATAGATGTCCTTGATGAGCCCCGGATAGACCTTGTCCGCCACCGCCTTCACCATGGCGGCAAAGTCCTTGTTGCTCTCCATGTTCTGATTGCCGCGCCCCACCAGGATGCGGATCTTGCTTGCCTCTTTGCTGCCGATGGTCACAGCATATTCGTCAGGGTCCTTGATGCCGTCCCGATGAATATCAAAGATCGCGTCGGGTCCGCTTTTCAGCAGCTGCACAGCCGTCTGCCGGCTCCGCCTGTATGCCCCGGCATCATGGGGATGATGCAGCTCATCGGAAACCTCCGTCTCGGCGCCTTTCTCCTCCAGGGCGTCTGCCAGCGCGTGGGCTATCTCATAGATGGATCCGCGTTCCTCATCGCTGTATGTGCCGTCGGAAGGGGAATAGCTTTCGTCGGAATGCGTGCAGTACAGCGCCAGCAGCCGCCGGTCCCCCAAGGCGCTTACCGGCATCGCCGATGCCATATCCAGCCAGGAAACATCCGGCAGTTCAAACATGCCGGTATACTTCGCTTCCGCCCGGCCCTGGGTAACCTGGGTTACCTCATATTGCCGGTTATCTCCTGCGATGTATATATCCCCGATTTCCGGCTCCTCTCCCACAGCTGTCAGATAGGTACCCTCCGGCGTAATAAGCTGCCATTCTTGTTCCTCCGCGGACGATGCAGCCGTAAACGTCAGGCACGCCAGTGCCAGCAACGCCACTGCCCATATTTTTCTCATTGTGCTCGCTCCTTCCCGGTGGTGGGGTGTGGATCCGGCTTTTTCCCCCGCTGAATTCTTTCCAGAATTTCTCCCACGGCCTCCGCCAGCAGCACTGCCAAAATACCGCTGATCACCACGCTGTCCACCAGTCCCGCACCGCCCAGCGTCAGGCGCTGTTGAATACCCTGGCTCCACAGCACCAGCGCGTTCACCACATCCGCCAGCATCACGCCCACCACGCCACAGATGAATGCGCCCCGGCGGCTGCGGCCAAGGACGTAGGCAATAAGGGCTCCGCTGACGCCATAAAGCAGATTGGGATCAATCCACATCTGCTCCGGCTCATCCGGTAAAAATACGGATAGGGCATAAACGGCGGCCGCCGTCAATGCCGTACCCACCAGCGTCCGGCCCACTTCTTTTCCGTCTCCACAGGTGAAAAGAAGATAGATGCATACCCCCAGCGGAATCACCGCGCCGCCCAAGTTCAGCGATACCTGGCCCAGTTCCACATTGGGCAACAGCGTGCCCACAAACATGGCCGCCACCAGCAGCAGCGCTTGCCGGTCCGTCAATCGCATGCGGTCCAGCACACGCTGTGCAACACCGAAAAAGACCAGAACGGCCACTACCGTTAACACCAGCATTCCAGTCGACATTGCAGCCTCCCGAGCATTCAAGGATAGGTTCAAGCCCTATCTTGCCCCCATGGCGAAATCTCATACCTTTTTTCCTGGAAAAGCGAACGGTGCATCCTGCCGGTAAAGCAAAAACATCAAAAAGACAAACTGACTTTGCTTTTTCTTTGTTTATTTTTTCTTTTTTCTGTAAAAATGCTGATTTTATAGAAATTTTTCATGGTGCAGGGGCCCGGTTCCGTTATAAAAGAACGCCTATTTTGTAAATTTCCCCGTTGAATTCAACCGATTTCAGAGCGAAAATTTCGCCCTTTCTACCAATTTTATGGAAAACCAACGACGGGGAGGGGGATATCTCTTGACGTGATTAGAAAAAATTGATAAAATGCCAATACGCAATATTTCCCTTCTTTCCGTTTATGTGGAATATTTCATCTGCTGGAGGCGGCCTGTATGAACGTTTATCAAGAGCTCATTTTTTCGTATCTCGAAGAAGACAACACTCAGCGCGCTTATTTTCGCGTAAAGCCTTTGTTGGCAACATCAGGAGATATTCGACAAGAGGCCCAAGCCGCCTGGGCCGACGAAGGAGCCCTGCGAATTGTACCGGACCGTGCTGAGCAATACCATTTCAAGGACCGCATGCGTACCCTTGGCTCCTATTGCGTCATGGATCTGACGCACACCACTGAGGAAGCCAACAAAATCCGGACCAACAAAAATTATAACCCAGCCAAGGGCGAAAGGAACCAGTACATTCTCTTCTCCGACGCTGTCCAGCCATTGCCCAACCACAGCTTTTTTCACGTGCTGGACGGTACCGCGGAGCAGGCCAGCGAATTGGCCAAGCAAGCGATAACGCCGCTGTTCTACCTAAGGGACGGAGATACGCTCTATGGCCCCGTAAACCGTGACCAGGTGAAAGAGGTAACCCCCGCGGCCCCGGCGGAGGGCACGTTGTATACCCTGGAGTGTCCCGATGGGGTTACCCGCACACTTTTTTGCCTGCCGCAAGCCGCTCCTGCCAGTGAAGTGGCCGCCCATGCTGAGGCGAAGGAAGAACCGCTGGCCATCGGCTGTAAATTGCACATTCTGGATGAAAGCAAAGACTTTGACGCGCAGCTTTCCGACATTGCGCAGCCCCTGAGCGCAGGCGCAAACCTGCTGGCTGCCCCTGCCCATCGGCCGGTAGCACCGCGGCCGGTACCCAGCGCGCAGCTCTCCGGCACGCCGTTGATGCGCAGCAGTTTCCGCGCCGCAACGCCCAAGCCCAAGAATCAGCTGCAGGAAGTGGTCTCTGCCCAATGGCGTGCCGCACGCTATGAACCGCCGGCGGCTTCGCTTCCCGCAGGGGCGACGCTGCACCCGGTGGAAAATCCCGTGGAAGAGGCCTGCCGTTGCCTTACGCAGGCCTGGAAGCTACCGGAGGCACAGCAGCAGCTGCTGGATCACGTGCTTTCTCTGCCCGGCATGGGGCAACGCCTTACCGCCCTGCGCGTGGGGGAAAACGCCAGCGGCGAAACGCCCCTGCAAGCCGTGCTCACCGCCCGGTTACAGGATCTGGAGGCGGAACGCCTTTCCGCACTGGTGGAGCTGGACAAGGCCAAGGCAGACCTGGAGCAGTTCCGCAAGACGCAGCTGGAACAGCTGCGCACGCAAAAGGCGCAGGATCTTGAAGTGCTGGAGCGCGAGGAAAGCGCTCGCCGCGCATCCGCGGAAGCTTTGCAGCAACAGCTGACGGCGCTTACCGCGCAGCGGGATGCCCTGCAGGCCCAGGTGGATCATTTACAGCAGGAAGAGCTTCCGCAAACTCTGGCGGAGGCCATGGCCAAGGCGCAGCTCACCGCCCCCATGCGTGGTACGCCACTACGGCTTTGCCCCGTTCCCGGCGAAACGGTAACGCCGGAAGCGCTGCTTCAGCGGCTGACCCAGGGGCTGAACGATGCCGGTTGTCCCTTGGCCCAGGAGGATGCCGTTACCCTGCTAACATTGCTGGCCTGTTTTCCGCGCTTTGGCGTTATTTGCCCGCAGTTTGCACCAGCCGTGGAATTTTTACACACTTGTTTTGCTTCCTGTGGTTGGTCCTCCGGTCTAAAAGTACAGGAGAATGCGGATCAGCATCCGGTACTCTCTACCCCACCGGCGGGCGCTACCCCGGTTGCGGTTATCTCACCGCTGTTGCTTCCTGCTTTGGAGCGGCCCCTGCATACTATCCTGCTGGGCAAGAATGCGGCATATTTCTGCCGTTCTTCCGCATGGGAGATGTCCCCCTGGCCGCTTTGGTATTTGCCACAGCTCCCCGTATATGACGGCACCAAGATCGCCTGCGTACTGCCTCCCATTAGCGCGGCCACCCTGGATGCATTCGCTGCCCAGTCCGGTGCCACGGAGGCGGAGGTGGATGGTTGCCTCCAGCCCATCGTTACGGCATTGGAACCGGCGGGCATCCTGACTGGCGGAATGCTTGCCGACATGAAGCGCTTTATCCGTGTTGCCTCCGCGTTGATGTCCGGCGGTCTGGCTCCGGCCATGGATCGTGGTCTTGCGCTGTGGCTGGGCGCGGTGGCGCAGGGAAGCAATCGCATTTCCGCATTGCTGGGCAGCCTGATAGGCGAATATCCGCTCACGGCATCGCTGTTACGCAAATAAAGAAAACTCCACACATCACAAAGGCCATGGAAACGGTGGTTGAAGCCGCTTCCACGGCCTTTGCTTGTATGGAGGATAGGGAGGTGACATTCCCGAAGGAATGTCGGGAAAAAGGAGATTGCTCTCAGGGGGCCGGTGGCTTGCCTTCCTGATTGCAAATACACTATATCGAAGAAATGTGAACATGATTTGAACTTGAGATGAACATTTTGCTATTTTTTTCGACCTTTTTCACCGCTGCGCGTTCAACTCGTTGCGCTCCATGCGAAGATCGTTGATAAGCCCCGCCATGGCTTGATCCGCCTGCGCCATGAGGTTATCCAGATAGTCAAAGGTGTTTCTGCGCACGTTGGCCAGCTGCGCCTGCGCATTCTCCTGCATTTCCTTCACTTCCACGCGGGCACGGCGCACAATCTCCTCCTTGGAAACCAGGGCGGCCGCATGCCGCTGCGCCTCTTCCACAATACGCATGGCTTCTGCCCGTCCGGCCTCCACGCAGGACTTGGCTTCCTCCTCGCTCTTGCGCTGATTCTCCGCCGCGGCAGCGGCGGCGGCGGATGCCACGCTGGCCGCCTTTTGCTGGGCTTCCTCCTCGGTTTTCTTGGCGGAGGCCAGAATCTGCTGGGCCTTTTGGTTTGCCTCGTTCACCTTTACGCGGCATTCCTCCTCCACCTGCTCCTGATGGGCGTCCAGGGTTTTCAGGCTCTCATGCGCCTGACGGACCGCCTCGGGCAAGCTATGCTCCAGTTCGTTGAGCTTGTCCAGCATGCTCTGGCGATCCACCACGCATGCATTGCCGCTGATAAAAGCACGGCGGCTGCCGATAATCAATTCCTGTAGCTCATGCACCAAGTTGATGCAAAGCGCAACTTCCGACCGGTTCTGCCTGGACGCCATGTCCTCTGCCTCCTTTTACTCCACATGCCTGTTGGCAAAGAATGCCCGTACCCTGGGGACAACCTCCGCGGGTAAAAACGGCGCAAAATCCCCATCAAAGGCCGCCAGCTCCCGCACCACAGAAGAGCTGATGTATGCGTGCTCCGGCAAGGTCATCATGAACAGTGTTTCCACCGTGGGCAAAATCTGGTGATTGACCTGCGCCATCTGGAACTCGCTTTCAAAGTCGCTGACCGCCCGGAGCCCGCGGACCACCACCTGCGCACCGCATTTCCGGCAGTAATCCACCAACAGCCCGTCAAAGCTGTCCACCTGCACCTGGGGAATGGCGGCGCAGGCATCCCGTATCATCGCCAAGCGATCCTCCAGGGCAAAGCAGCCCCGCTTGGCCGGATTATGCAGCACCGCCACAATCACCCGGTCAAAGAGCGCCGCGCTGCGCCGGATAATGTCCATATGCCCCACGGTCACGGGGTCAAAGCTGCCGGGATAAACGCAGATCCGCTCCATTCCTTACGCTTCCCCTTTCATGCGGAACATATGAATGCCCGCATAGCCGTATTTTCGCTGATCGACCATCAGGAAGCCTTCTCCCACCTGGGGTGGATGCCCAGCCTGGTGCTCCACAATCACCAAGGAGTCCGCATCAATCAAGCCGCCTGTACGCAACGCCTCAAAAACAGCCGTCAAGTCTTCCATGGCATAAGGCGGATCCAGAAATACCAGCTGAAAGCTCCGGCCTTCCGCGGATAATTTGCGCACCGTCTCCCGCCAGTCCGCCTGAAACACCCGGGCGCGCTGTGAAAAGCCCAGGGCTTCCACGTTCTGGCGCTCCACCCGCACAGCCCGGGCGTCGCAGTCCGCCAGCACAGCTTCCGCCGCGCCGCGGCTGAGCGCCTCCAGCGCCAGGGCGCCGCTTCCCGCAAAGAGATCCAGCACCCGCGCCCCAGGACATTGCCATTGCAAAATATTGAACAGGTTTTCCCGCACCCGGTCCAGGGTTGGGCGTGTGTCCCGTCCTTCCGGCGCCAGGATGGTCCGGGAGCGGGCTTCCCCCGCTATGATACGCATGCCTCTTTCCTCCGCGTCAGTTCAGCTGCTCCGGCCCACGGGCACGGCGCTGCTGCTTTTTCTTTTCCTTGCGCTTGTATTTGCGGTTGGCCGCGGCAATGCTGGAATGCACCTGGGTGCGCGCCTGCACGCCACGGGTATAGCCGATTCCATGGAATGCCGCGGGGATCAGCGCCACCAGCGGGCTCAAGCGCTCCAGCGTCAGCAGGGCCGCTGAATCCGACGTCCCCACAATGCTTACCAACGGCATCATCATCGCGCGAACAATCAGCCGCAGCACGCTCTCCACGCCCATGGGATCAGTTACGCTGTAATAGGCAAGCGCATTGCCGATATCACTGCGGCGGGTATAGGGCTCCAGCCAGTTGGGCAGCGCGCTAAGGCCATAAAACTGCTGCTGCGCGATAACCGCCAGCACCAGTGCGCACAGGAAAAATGGCAGCGAGCCCAGCAGGCCGGTCACAAACCCTTTCAAGGGGTGATAGCAGGCCTTCAGATCCCCGGCGTCCACAGGTTTTCCCTCAGCCTTGCGCTGGTACATGATTTCCCCACTGTTCACCGCCGTTGCTCCCTTGGACATGCCGCTCAGGAAGAACAGCGCATACACAGCCACCATGACCAGACCATTGGTGACAATCCGCAGGAACAGGCTGTCCCACAGCATCATGGAACACAGCAGCAAATAGGCCAGCAGCATCAGCAGCATGCCGCCAAAAAAGGTAAGCGCCGCCTTGGCCGTAGTGCCGTCCACCGGCGAGCCCGTCAGAAAAGGTTTCTTTACGATCTTTGGTTTTTTCTTGGTCTTCTTGTTCTCCATAACGGCGTTACCTCGCTTTTGTCAAAATATGAATTTCCCGGGCCGTCACCCATCCGTCCAGGGGCTCGTCCCAGTCCGTGGTGGGAACCCGTTCCACTACCTGATAGCATAGCGCCACGCCCAATGCCACGCCCTTTCGTGTCCGCAGCGCCCGGTCATAATAGCCGCCACCCTTGCCCAGGCGGCATCCCCGGCCATCCACCGCCTCCAGGGGCGTCAGGATCAGCTGCGCCTCCTCCAGGGCAACCTCCGGGGCGTCTTGCGCAGGTTCACGTATGCCGAAAGCGCCGACAGCCAGCGTATCCAGGTCCGTAACCCTGTAAAAGCGCATCTCCCCATCCGCAATTCGGGGCAGAAGCAGCTTCTTGTGCTGGGCAAGGGCATAATGCAGCAGCGGCGTAACGTCTGCTTCGTGGCCCATGGCCATATAAGCCGCCAAGCACGTGGCCTGACGGTATGCCGGCCAACCCAGCAGGCGTTCACAGATCAAGGAACTCTCTCGGGCAATGGTTTCCCGATCCGGCCGAAGACTGCGCAGTTGCCGGCGCAGGGCGGCCTTTTCCTCATTCTTCATGGAGCCACACCCTGGGCACACGGCTGGTGGGAGCCAGAAGGACTTCATAGCTGATGGTACCCGCCCAGGACGCCAGCTCCTCGGCAGTAATGCGTTCACCACCCTGCTCCCCCAGCAGCACTACCTGATCCCCGGCCTTTACCCCGGGAATGTGCGTCACATCGGCCATGAGCTGATCCATGCACACGCGCCCCAGAATGGGTGCGCGCTTTCCACCGATGAGTACCGCGCCCCTGCCGGAAATGGCCCGGTGATAGCCATCACCATATCCCACGGCCACGGTGGCCACCCGCATGGGCTTGTCCGCCCGGAAGGTACGGCCATAGCTAACCGTGTCCCCGGCAGAGAGCTCCTTCACATAGGTAACCTCCGTATACCAGCGCATAACCGGCAACAGCGGCAGCGACTCGGGCACAGGAGCATAACCATACATGGAGATTCCCATGCGGACCATGTCCAGGTGCGTTGCCGCATAGCGATGAATGGCCGCGCTGTTGGCCGCGTGGCGCACGATGCCCCGCGGCAGCAGGGCTGTCAACGCCTCGAACCGCTGAAATTGCTCCTGGGTAAACGCCGCATCCGCTCCGTCTGCGTCGGCAAAGTGGGTGAAGGCGCCGGTCAGATGCACCAGAGGTTCATCCTCCAGCGCTGACAGTACATCCTGCACCTCCGCAGCATTCCGCGCACCGATACGGCCCATGCCGGTGTCCAGCTTCAAGTGTACGCTGGCTTCCCGGTTCTGGGCACGGCATGCCGCACCCACGCTCTTTACCATGGCGGGATCGCACACGGTAAGCGTCAGCCCCAGCGCCACGCCTCCCTGCGCCTCTCGCGGACTGGTGGCGCCCAGCACCAGGACAGGCGCATCCACGCCCGCTTGCCGGAGGGTTTCTCCCTCCTCCACCAGCGCCACCGCCAGTGCCTCGGCCCCGGCCGACAGCGCTGCCCGGGCAACCTGTACCATTCCATGGCCATAGGCGTCAGATTTTACCACCGCCATCAGGCGGGCATCCTTCGCGGTTGCCTTACGGAGCTGGCGCACATTATGCCGCAGTGCATCCAGGTCGATTTCCCGGTAGTTTGCGCGATATTGCATACTTCAGCCCTCTTTGCATGGCATTACGATTTGTATTATACAACAAAACCACGGGAACGAAAAGGGCGGATTTTTCTTTTCCCGCTTCTTTCCCGTGGCTGAGGCTAGCGACTCAAGGCCACAGCCCCAAGAATGCACAGGCACAACGCCCCCAGCAGCAGGTAGCCTACCCCCACAATTCCCTGAAAGCCGGCCATGGCAATGCCCCCTACGCCCGCAAGCGTCACCCCCTCCCGCCACGCCAGCCCGGACGGAAGCATCTCCCGCAGCCCCTGGAAAACGGCAAGCAGCGTGGTAAGGATGGCCAGATACAGCGCCGTGGCGCCCAGGATGAAGCCAGGTTTCCCCAGGGCAGAAAAAAGCGCAACCATGGGCAGGGGATGATGCCACAGGGCAGGGAAACGCAGCAGCAATCCGTTCCCCAGCGTCAGCAAAAGCGCCAGCAGCGCTGCGGCCCAGACCGGGGCACAGGAAAGTTCCGCCCGGCGGCAGATCAGCGGCGCAGCAAAGGCCAGGTTGAATCCGCCCCAGCAAATCCCCCGAGCGCACGCCTCCAGCCCTGGTGGAACCGCAGAAACTACCCGCAGGGAAAAGCTCTGCTCCACGGGAAGCAGCCAGCACAGCCCCATGAGCACGGTCAAGACCACCATCAGCAAACCGGAGAGCACGGTCAGCGTCGGAATTTTTCCCCGGGACAGCAGCCAGCACAGGGCCATGGTGCCCACACCGCCCAGCCATTCCGCCCCATGCAGGGGTACCGTCAATTTTGCAAGCTCCGCCGCCCCCGCTGCCATGGCTCCGCCCGTGGTAAAGAGCAGCAGCAAAAAAGCGCCCTGGGGCAGCCACCCCAGCGCGCCGGGAAAGCACTCCGCCAGGTTTTTTTTGCTCCGCCGTGCACAGCCGGAAGCCAGCGCGCCCCCCAATAGCGCAATCGTCCCCGTCCCGGCCGCGATACCCAGCCAGCTCCACAAGCCGAACCGGCTGAAAAAAGCTGCCACTTCCCGCCCCGTGGCAAAGCCCGCGCCAATCATCGCGCCGCACAATTCCAGCGCGGCAAAGCATGTTTTCCGTTTCTGCACAGGATCGCCCCCTGCCACAGCCTATGTACGGAGCGGAAAGCACATGCAGACGTGTACGAAGGGGGCTTATTTTTCCAGAAGCGGTGCATACTGTTCTGGGAGGGATGGAAGATGGAGGAAAAATATTGGCAGGAAGTTCCCGAAGCGCAATACCCGGTTCTGCGGGGCCAGCAGAAATGTGACGTGGCCATCGTGGGAGGCGGTCTGGTGGGGGTAACGCTGGCATGGATGCTCACGCGGCAAGGGGTACATACCGCGCTGGTGGAAGCCAAAACCCTGGGCTGCGGCGCTGCATCAGGCTGTACGGGCAAGGTTACCGCGCAGCTGGAGGAAACCTATGAGCGTGTCCTGCGTGCCCAAGGGCACGAAGCCGCGCAGCTGCTGTGCGAAATGCAGCGGGATGCGGTGAAGGGCGTTGTCGCCCTGGCCAAGGGAACGGGCACCCCGATGGGTCTGGCTTCCCAGACGGTGCACGTCTCCGCGCTTGCGCCCGATCAGGTCCCTGCCGTGGAAAGTTTGCTACGGCTGGAGCAGAGCATTGGGCTGCCCGTTGCCTGGGAAACGGATCACGGCGACTGTCCTGTCCCCAGCTACGCTGCGATCCGCCTGGAACGCCAGGCGCTGCTGGAACCGTTGGCATATCTGCATGCCTTGGCTGCCCAGGCATCGGAAGGGGGCTGCGCCATTTTTACCAATTCCCCGGTGACTTCCCTGGAGCCACAGCTGGTCCTCACCCGCTCGGGCAGCCTCAGGGCGCAGATCATTGTTTTTTGCACGGGCACACCTATTCATATGAAGCAACTGCCCCTGCTGGCCATGCTGGAGCAGCGCACCGCCATGCTGGCGATACTGGAAGGCACGCCCACCTTTACGGGGAGCTATCTGGAAAACCGTAGCGAAGGCGTAACCCTGCGCCCTGTTCCCGGCGGCGCGCTGGTGGTCGGGGATTTGGGCATCACCGGCAGCAAGTGCCTGCGCACCCAGGCGGATGCGTTTACCAAAGCATGGCGGCAGTTTTTTCCCGACGCACGCCTGACCGGCAGCTGGGTGCGGCAGGACGTTTACAGCCGGGACGGCATGCCCCTGGTTGGCCCCTTGGAGAAGCGCGACAGTCACCTGCTGGTTGCCACAGGCTTGAGCGGCTGGGGCCTGACCGGCAGCTATCTGGCGGCCCGCTTGCTCTGCCGGAACATTCTGGGGCGTTCACAGCCCGAAGCGCGTTTTTTCCTGCCTCACCGCAGCTATGCCAAGAAATTTGCCATGATGCTCCCGGGTGCCCTGCGGGAAGCGGGCGCCATGGCCGCCATGGTCTTTCACCGGGACATGCCTAAGTGCACGCACATGGGCTGCCGCCTGCGCTATTTCCCTCAGGCGCAGCGCTGGGAATGCCCCTGCCACGGCTCGGCCTTCTCCATTCTGGGAGAGGTGCGCGCCGCGCCCGCCGCCGAGGACGCGTCCATCAGCCCCCGGCAGCGGCGCCAGCGCTGATGCACTTAGACGGCCCAAAGCCTCGGGAGGGCTCCGGAGGGAAGCTGCCTGTGCTGCGTTCCTGGGCACAAGACGGTTTTGCCAGTTTCGCGGTTTGTTGATATTGCTTGCAGCATCCATTCCTTCTAAGTGGGGTGTAGTTTACACTTTGGGTACACGCTGAGCGTTCGCACGCCTTCAGGGCGTGAAAATGGAAAGGGCAGTTTCCTCCTCCTTGGTGCTGCTGCCAAAGAGGCCGTTCCAAAACCGTTCCAGCATACCCTCCGTCTGGGGCAGTGCCGCCCGGGCGACCTGCACGCTCTGCACGCCTTCCAGCAGAATGCCGTTTTGCAGCAGCTCCGCGTGCACGGGGATCACCCGGTACGTGTAGGTTACGCCCGGTTGCGCCCGGGTATCGGTATAGTACAGGGTTTCTCCGGTGGAGCCATACAGTTCCGTGAGCACAAAGCTCTCCCCGGCCGCGTCCCGCTGAACCCGATACACGGCGTTGTCCCCGGCTTCAATGACCAGGAGCGGATAGCCGTCCTCGTTATGCGTAACGGTAAAGGACTTTGCGGAACGAGGTGCGCTCCATACGTCGCTGTACTGGGTAGGTTGCGTACCTGCCGCAAAGATTTCGCTAATACGGTATGCGCTGGGCGTCAGGTCCGAGGCCAGCATGGCCTGCCCTCGCCATTCAATGGATTTCTTGTCAATTTCCGCAGTGACCAATCCCTCCGGGCGGGCGAAGGTTGGCTTTTCCCGGCTGCTATACCAGCTCTTGAAAAAGTCCCGGCACAGGGCGGCAGGATAGTCGCCGCCGCTGATCCACCCGGCCAGGCGGTGGCTGCTATCGGGATTGTCAAAGCCCATCCAGGTGGCCATGGACACTTCCGCGGTATAAGCCGCCATCCAAACGTCCCGGTTGCCGCCGCCGGTCATGTTCACGGTGCCGGTTTTCCCCGCCACCTGTACCCCCGCCCCGGACAGCTTGGCACCGGTGCCCGAGGTGGTCACGGTGCGGAGCATATCGGTCATCAGGTACGCAGACTGTGCCGAGAGAACCCGGGTACCGCTATCCTGATGCTGATAGATGATCCGCCCGTCCAGGTCGGTGATTTTTTCAATAAAGTAGGGTTCATGGTACACCCCGCCATTGGCAAAGGGGCTGTACGCCGCAGCCAGGATCACCGGGGAAACGCCGTAGGTCATGGAGCCCAACGCCAGGGAGAGGTTTCCATCCCTGGCATCCAGGGGAATGCCCACGCTGCTGAGATAATCCATGCCTGCCTGAATACCGATCTGGTTCAGCAGTGCCACCGCGCACACGTTCAAGCTGTTTTTCAGCGCCGTGCGGATGGTCACCGGCCCATAATAGGCATAGCCGCTGTTCCGGGGCGTATAGCCACCGAAATTGGTGGGCTCGTCCTGGAGTACGCTGGCCGGCGTATAGCCATATGTCTGAATGGCCGGAGCATACACCACCAGGGGTTTCAGGGCCGAGCCCGGCTGCCGGCGCAGTTGCGTGGCGCGGTTGAGGCCCCGCCGGGTATCATAGCTGCGTCCGCCAACGCAGGCACGTACCGCGCCGGTGGCATTGTCCACGCAGGCCGAGGCAGACTGCACGGGCGTGCCGTCGCTGGCGTTGGCAGGGAAGATGTCCCGGCTATACTGTTGTTCCAGGGCAGCCTGCATCTCCGGGTCCAGGGTGGTGTAAATCTGGTATCCGCCAGCCAGGAGCGTTTCGGCGCTCACATCCAGCTGAAGTTCCGCCTCGTCCAGTACGGCGTCCACAAACCAGCCATAGGCCGTTTTGGGCGCAGCATCCTCCAGGGGGGTCAATTCCTGTGCCACTGCTTGGTCATATGCTTCTTGGGTGAGCATTCCTTCATCCCGCATAACGCCCAGAATGTACGTCCGCCGCTCCAGGTTTGCCTCCGGCGCGGAGGCGATGCCAAAGCTGGCGGGCGCCTTGATTGCCGCGGCCAGGGCCGCCGCCTGGGCAGGTGTCAGATCCCAGGCATCCACCCCAAAGGTAGTCTGCGCTGCCGCCTGCACCCCATAGGCACCGCTGCCAAAGTAGATATAATTCAGATACATTTCCAGAATCTCATCCTTGGAAAACTGATGTTCCAGCTGCAGGGCGAGCCATACTTCCTCCAGTTTACGGGCGATGGTTTTCTGGCTGCTCAGGTGGCTGAGTTTCACCAGCTGCTGGGTAATGGTACTGGCGCCCTGGGAAAAACCGCCGGACCGCAGGTTGCTCACCAGCGCTCCGCCAATGCGCACCAGGTCAAAACCGGGATGCTTGTAGAACCGCAAGTCCTCCGCCGCCAGGAAGGCGTTCACCACATGATCGGGCAAGTCCTCCAGGGCTACCAGGGTCCTGTTCTCGCTTCCCACCAGGCGGGTAACAAACTGCCCGTCCTTATCGAAAATGCTACCGGTCTGGGCCAGGGATTGCAGGCGCACAGGGTCCAGGCGCTGCCAGGAGGCTACATCAAAATAAAAGTAGCCTGCCACCGCAACGCCTATCACGGCCAACGCCAGCGTTGCCAGTATCCAACGGCCCACATGCCGCTTGCCCGGATGTTCCTTCTTACCCATGCGCATCCTCCCGTGAACTTTTTTTCGTACTTTTGCAAGGCTATCCTTCCCTTTTGCGCCGTGGAAAGTGCAGAGAATCCTTGCCGGAAGCGGCATGGGCAGGCATTTGTGCCAATTTCTGCATCACGAAAAAAGTTTCGGAGGGGACTGGTCAAAGTCGTGAAAGTGGTCTATAATGTAGCAATAGATATAAACACGAGGGGAGGCCGGCGGATGCAAAGAGGCATTGCGTGGCTTTTGCTTTTATGCATGCTCTTATTCGCAGTGCCAGCCATGGCGCAGGAAAGCTTCACCATGGCTGGTTATGATGACAGCAGCGTAGGACATGTGTGGGAAGACAACCTTTTCTTCCAAAGAATGGAAGAAAAAACAGGTGTACACTTTACCTTTGATCAGTCCACCGAGTACAGCGAGTGGCAGCAGAAAAAAGAAAGCATGTTCGCCAGTGGTGAGCTGCCGGAGGTGCTGTTCAAGCCTGAGCTGAGCGTGGAAGAAATCCTGCGTTATTATGAGGCGGGCCAGCTCCTGGACCTCCGGCCTTATATCGAAAGCTGCATGCCGAATTTGTCGGCATTGCTGGCGGAGCATCCCGACTGGGAAGCGGCCATTACGCTGCCGGATGGGTCCATTCCCGCCTTGCCGACGCTGAATCCCCTGCAGAACAACAATGCCATGTGGATCAACCAGACCTGGCTGGACACCCTGGGCCTGGACATGCCCACGGACGCCGAGTCCCTGGTGGAGGTGCTCCGCGCTTTCAAGACCCAGGACCCCAATCGCAATGGAAAGCAGGACGAAGTTCCGCTTTCCTATATGGGCATGTGGGATCTGCGCTTCCTGGGGCACGCCTTTGGTCTGGTCAGCAATGACTATGGTGTATATCTGGACGACCAGGGGCAGGTGCAAACCACGCTCAACACCGATGAGAACCGTGCCTTCCTGACATGGCTGCATGAGCTGTGGGAGGAAGAGCTGCTGGATCACGACGGATTTACCACCATGGACACCCTGCGCCAGATTACCGACAGTGACGCGGTGATGACCTATGGCGTTTTCTTCGGCCCCACGCCGCTGAATCTGTTGCCCGCTTCCGCGCTGGATGAATATGTGCTTCTGCCTCCCCTGGAATATCAGGGTCAGCAGATTTACCGTGATTTGCTGGGCGATGTGGTGCCGGGCTCCTTTGCCCTGACCAGTGCCTGCCAGGATCCTGAAACCATGCTGCGGTGGGTGGACTATCTGTACAGTGTCGAGGGCAGCCGGCTGGCACAGTCGGGCCTGGAGGGTGTGGAATACACCATTAACGCGGACGGCACCTGGTACTGGATCAATGACATTGAAACCGTTGCCAGCTCCGTTCTGGCCGACGCTACCATCGCCGATGGAGCCAATACCCCCGGATACTACCCGGTGGAATTGCAGCTCTCCTATGACAGCAGCGACACCCAGCGCATGGTTTCCGCCATGCAGGAGCTAAAGACCTACACGGTTCTGCCCTACCCCATGGTATATCTCTCCGCGGAGGATCAGGCCCGCGTTAATGAGATTCAGCTGGAACTGGGCAGTTACTCCGAAACGGCCATGATTCGCTTTGTAACCGGGGATATTCCCCTGGACGATAGCAGCTGGTCCGCGTATACGTCGCAGCTGGAAAACCTGCATCTTCAGGAAATGTTAACGATCTGGCAAAAAGCCGTGGATTGATCCCTTGTCCGTCTTCACTTCAGAAGCATGACGCCTGCCATAAGTAAAAATCATTTCAAAAGGATGGAGAGAAGCATATGAATCAATACGCAAGCATGATCCGTAAATTGAAGACGGCCCCCGTGATGGAACAGCTAAGTCGCCTGTACGGCAACCGCGATGGGATGCTTGTGGAGCAGACCGCACGCTACATCTCCCTGCTCAAGCGTCATGAAGAAACTTTTAACAGTGGCGATGGCCCCGTTTTCCTGATTAGTGCGCCGGGCCGTACAGAGATTGGCGGTAACCATACGGATCACAACCGTGGTAAAGTATTGGCAGCCGCCGTGAACCTGGATACGGTTTCCGCCGTTTCCGCCCGCAAGGATATGACCGTCCACCTGCATAGCGATGGTTACCCGGCCCTGGTGCTGGATCTTTCCGAGCTTACCCCGCAGCCTGCCGAAAAAGGCACCACCGCTGCTTTGATCCGCGGCGTAGCCGAGCGCATGCAGCAGCTTGGCTACAAAATTGGTGGCTTTGACGCGGTGGTTACGTCCAACGTATCTTCCGGCAGCGGTTTAAGCTCCTCAGCCGCCTTTGAAGTGCTTACCTGCGCTATTCTGGACAAGCTGTACAACGGCTGGTCCATTGACTACAAGCTTCGGGCCCAGATATCCCAGTATGCGGAAAACGTGCACTTTGGCAAGCCCAGCGGCCTGTTGGATCAGATGGCATCCGCGGCGGGCGGCCTGGTGTTCATTGACTTCAAGACGGACGATCCTGTGGTGCGCCCCCTGAACTATGATTTCTCCAAGAAGGGCTATGCCCTGGCCGTGGTGAATACCGGCGGTAGCCATGCGGATCTGACGGATGACTATGCGGCCATTCCCAGGGAAATGAAGCAAGTGGCGGCCTGCTTTGACGAAGAATACCTGCGCAGGGTCCGTCCGGAACAGATCACCCAGGAGCTTCCCCGCTTGCGCAGCAAGGTATCCGACCGCGCCATTATGCGCGCTATCCATTTTTTCCAGGAGAACAAGCGCGTGGTGCAGGAAGCGGAGGCGCTGTACCGGGACGATCTGCCCGCCTTCTTTGAGGCCATTATTGCCAGCGGACGTTCCAGCTTCATGTATCTGCAAAATGTGTATGCCCGCCCGGACGATCAGTCTCTCTCCCTGGCGCTGTGCCTGGCGGAGGAGCGCCTGCAGGGAAAGGGCGCATGGCGCATTCATGGAGGTGGATTTGCCGGCACGACGCTGAATTTCGTCCCCATGACTGAATTGCCGGGCTTCATCGAAGAGATGGAGGGCGTATTCGGTACGCATAAATGCCAGGTACTGGATATTCGCCCCGAAGGCGCAGCCTGCCTGGAACTGTAACGCCCCAGTGACCATTCCATGACCATTCACAGAGAGCGGCATCTGAATGTTCCTTTCCATGGGGGACGGTCTCCCATGGAAAGGAGCGTTTTTTCGTCTCTGCGGCAGCCATTTCACGCGGCATGGCGGACGCATTTCCGCTGGCCCCGCACACGGTACGGCACGGTTTGCTTGCCTTCATACGTTAAATGTTGTACAATAAAATCTCAATGGAGGTATTCGACATGATGAAATGCAGGCAAATGTTCGCCATACTGCTGATGCTGTCGCTGCTGTGTATTCCATCCGCACTGGGGGAAGAAGTTCCCTCGCTGCTCCACCAGCAGGTGGACGCGGCTGCCGGCAGCGTCAGCTATCCGCAGGTAACCGGCATGAGCGACGCTGTATACCAGCAGCAGGCCAATGCCGCCATTCTCGCGGCGGGTGAAGTGGAGGCACGCATTACCCGGTTGCAGAGCCTGAGCGCCGATTCTGTGGGACTAACGCAAACCTATGAAGCGCTGCTGGCCGGGGACGTGCTCAGCGTTGCATTTTCTGCCCAGGGTGCGTTGCGTGACAGCGGATTCACCCATCAGTGGTCCACGGTAAACCTGGACCTAACCACCGGCGAAGTCATCACCCTGGCCGATCTGTTCACAGATGAAGCAGCAGCACGTCAGGCCATCCTGGATTACATGGAACAGCAGGTGGCCCCGGAGTTGTCTGCACACCTGGAAGCGGGGCAGCTGGCTCCCCTGCCGGAGACTTTCGCACTGAGCCAAGTGGGGATTACCTTTTATTACGACCTGGATCGCTTTACCACCCTCAGCGGCAAGGCCGGGAAAATTACCCTGCTGTATACGGAGCTGCGGGATCTGCTGAAGCTGGGCGAAGGTACGGTGCTCACCCGCTTGGGCGCTGAGGAAGCCCTTAACCTGAACGCGCAAAGCGCTGAAAAGATCCGCGCTGCTGTGGAAGCCGGACAAATTCCTGGTATCCCCGCCGTGGTAGGCGAGCAGCTCACCGCGTTGATTGAACGTTATCCCTTGCGCCTGGACCCGGATTACTTCCCCGGGGGACGGTTCTTCCACCTGGAGGATGATGCATTCCGCGGGGCTTATGTGCTCACCGACGCGCTGCTGGAAACCTGGGACCACAGTGTGGTGCAAGGTATCCGCACAGACCGTGCCAACTTCTACGGCCTGTGTACGGATGTAACCACCCAGACGGAATGGCGTGCCGTCCTGGGTGAGCCGGATGCCTCCGTGGACATCAACGAGGACGACGCCTATTCCTATTATCTGGATGTTGGCACCAGCGATTACTATAACATTGGCGAGCATCAGCTTCGCCTCCACGCAGATGCCAACGGCATTTTGCAAAGCATATTCGTAACGCAATAAACCTTGCAGGAGGGACACACACCCATGGCGGCACAGAAAAAAGCGCAAAAGAAAAAAACTCAGCCCCAGTGGAGCAGCGACCAGCTATTGATCCGCTATTTGCTAGGGCTGACGTTGGTCGCCCTGGGCGTATTGATTTTTCTATCCGTGGCTTTGTCCATGAGCGGAGCCGTTTTTGCGGGTACCCGGCAAATCTGCTATGGACTGGCAGGAAGTCTGGCCTTTTTGCTGCCGGTTATCCCCATTTGGGGCGGTGTACTGGTGATTCTGTCCACACGGGTGAAGCCCTCCCTGCGCGCATGGAGTTTGGCCGTACTCATGTACCTGCTGGCGCTGAACCTGGTGAACCTTCTTTCCACCACCGGTTCCCCGGCCACTTCGCTGATGGGCTACATCCGGCAAATGAACCTGACGAAGAGCTACATTTCTGCCCCGGATGCCTATGAGGCCTTCCTGGGGCAGGCCTACAACGCCGGGGCAAGCAGCCGCATGGGCGGTGGATTGCTGGGCATGCTGCTCAGCTGGCCACTATGGAAAGCGCTGGGCATTGTGGGGGGTGTAATCGTCAGCATACTGGCGCTGATCGGCTGCGCCATACTGCTCTTCCATTTGGATATGAAAGGGCTGATTGCCAAGCTGCGCCATCAAAACCAGCAGCATAAGCAGGAGCAGCAGGAACAGCAGCGGATGCTGACCCAGCGTGAGCTGAACTATCTGCGCCAGCAGGAGGTCGCCCGGCAGCAGGCCGCCCGGCAACCGGCGGCACCCATCCAGACCGGCCAATATCCTCCCGCGCAGCAGGCTGCCGGCACCCCCTCCCCCATGCAGCCGTCCTGGCCGGGATATGGGCAGGGCACGCAGCCTCTCTCCCCCACCGGCGGCTATTATCCGCAGGGCCAGCCCAGCAATGGGAGGGAGTATCCAGGCACTGCCCGCCAGGAGCCGGTGTATACCGGCGGCTTCGCTCCCCAGGAACCCTATCAGGGGGATTATGCGCCCATGCAGGGGGGATATCTTTACGAGGAATATGCGGATCAGCGCCAGCTGAATACCGTCAACGCAGAAGGCAAGCGGCCCAAAAAGTCCAAGATATTCGGCCGAAAGGCGGACCGCGCCGCGGCCGATGCGCCCGACGCTATGCCCGTGCAGGAGTCTGCGTGGCCGCCGGTTGCCCCTGAGGAGGAGGAAGCCCCCTGGGAGCCTACCCCCTGGCAGCCCCCTGCGGCAAATGATGCTGCTTTCGTGCCTTCCCAGCCCGCGCCCGAGCCCGTGGCCGAGGCGCCCATTACCCATCGCCTTCATGCCATGCAACAGGCAACCACGGAGGCCATTCCGCAGGAGCCTTACCTGGCCCCTGTGGCCCAGGTGGAGCCGCCGCAGCCTCCTGTGGGCCAGGCCACGCAGCCCACGGTGCAGCAGCAGGAAACGCGCCTGCAGGGCCGTTTCCAGCAGGATGCGCCTGCAACCTCCGCCACCATGCGTGTACCGGTTCTCCAGCAAGAGAAGCGTCCACAGGAGGTTTGGGATCCTGAGCTTAAGCTGCCCCCTCGACGGGAGGGGATGGAGGCCGCGCCCGCTGAAGCGGCGCCTGCTCCCATCCCCTATGTGTACCCCAGCCTGGCGCTATTAAAAACCCCTGCGCCGCCGAATCCTGCCGGCCAGGAGGAGGATGCTTTCCGCTCCCAGCGCCTGGAAGAGACCCTCAAGTCCTTCAAGATTCCCGCCCGGGTGCGCCACGTAACCCACGGCCCCGCCATCTCCCGCTTTGAGCTGGAAATGGCCGCAGGCATCAAGGTAAACAAGGTCACGGAGCTGGACCGGAACATCGCCATGAACATGGAGGTGAAATCCGTCCGTATCGAAGCGCCCATCCCCGGCAAGTCCCTGGTAGGGGTGGAGGTTCCCAACAAGACCGTCACGCCCGTCACCCTGCGGGAAGTGCTGGAAACCCGGGAGATGAAGGAGCTTTCCTCTCCCCTGGGGGTGGCACTGGGCAAGGATATTGCCGGCTTGCCCATCGTATGCGATCTGGCGCGCATGCCTCACCTGCTGATTGCCGGTGCCACAGGCAGCGGTAAATCCGTGTGCGTGAACGCCATGATCAACTCCATTCTCTTCCGTTCTTCCCCCGAACAGGTGCGCATGATTTTGGTGGACCCCAAGGTGGTTGAGCTGCAATGTTACAACGGCATCCCTCATCTGCTCATCCCCGTGGTCAGCGACCCCCACAAGGCGGCAGGCGCCCTGAGCTGGGCGGTAACGGAAATGATGGAGCGTTACCAAAAGTTCACCGACCGGGGCGTGCGGGAAATCACCGGATACAACGCGGCGCTGGAGGAGGGCGAGCAGCCCATGCCCCGCATTCTGATCGTGATTGACGAGCTGGCCGACCTGATGATGAGCTGCAAGAAAGAGGTGGAAGAGTACATCTGCCGCCTGGCACAGCTGGCCCGGGCCGCGGGCATCCATCTGGTGGTTGCCACCCAGCGCCCCTCTGTGGACGTGATTACTGGACTGATTAAGGCCAATATTCCCAGCCGCATTGCCTTTAAGGTATCCAGCAATGTGGACAGCCGCACCATCCTGGACCGTAACGGCGCAGAGAAGCTGCTCGGGTACGGCGACATGCTCTACCTGCCCAATGGGGAATTCACCCCCATTCGTGTACAGGGCTGCTTCCTCACCGACAGCGAGGTAAACCGGGTGACCGACTTCATCCGCCAGCACAGCCACGCGGATTACGATCCCGATGTGCTGGAAACCCTGGAGCGCAGCGGCGCAGAAGAGGACGGCGGCGCGGATATCGTGGATGCAGGCAACACTACGGAGGGTGTGGACCCGCTCCTGTCCGAAGCCATCGAAATGGCCATCATGGACGGGCAAACCTCCATTTCCATGCTCCAGCGCCGTCTGCGCATTGGCTACGCCCGTGCCGGACGGTTGATTGACGAAATGACCCGCCGTGGTGTAATCAGCTCCGCCGCCGGCGCCAAGCCCCGCCAGGTGCTGATCTCCCGGGAGCAATTTGAACAGATGAGCTTTGACGACTAAAGAGCAGGGGAAGCCCCGGAGCACGGCCATGATGCCGTCTCCTGAGGCTTCCCCCTTTTTTATGTTTTTTATTTGGAAAGCAAGGCGTCCCACTCCGCCTGCCTGAATCCCACCAGAACCGCGTCCTCCGTTACCAGAATCGGGCGCTTGACCAGCATGCCGTCCCCCGCCAGCAGTGTCAGCTGCTCCTCCTCCGTAAGGTCAGGGAGCCTGTCCTTGAGCCCCAGGGCCTGATAGCTGCGCCCACTGGTATTAAAAAAGCGCTTCAGGGGCAGGCCGCTCTTTGCCTGCCAGGCACGCAATTCCTCCACCGTGGGGGGCTGGGTATGGATGGGCCGGTCCTCAAAAGCAGCGCCCCGCTCCTCCAAATAACGCTTTGCCTTCTGGCAGGTGGAGCACTTGGGATATTCCACAAACAGCATCGCTCATCGCCTCCTTTTTTTCTTACACTTGTTATACCCCAAACCCAGTGAAATGAATCCGTCACGCTTCCCCGGGAAAAGAAAGTCTTGCGCAAAATTGCCATCTGGTGCATAATACAAGTGTAGTGTTGCATAGGTTATCTACATGGTGGCCATGGCTGCCAAATATTCTACGAAGGTTGAGGATGATACCATGCTTGAATTCAAGTTTGATACCCAGCTGCTCATCGAGGGCAAGAATCTCTCCGAGGACGCCATTAATGATTACATCACCCAGAACATTGAGGGCGACTGCCTGCTGGCCGTGGGCGACGAGGATCTGATCAAGATTCATTTCCATACCAACACCCCCTGGAAAGTGCTGGAATACTGCGCTTCCCTGGGCGACATCTACGATGTCGTGGTGGAAAACATGGAGCGCCAGGAGAACGGCCTGCAAGGCTGAGTAAGGGAAGCGAAGCGTCATGTGGATCTGCGATACCCATTCGGATACGCTGTACGCCATGGGCGTGCAGCACGCCAAGGAGCTGATGATTACCCCGCAACGTTTGCGTCAGGGGGGCGTTACGCTGCAAACCTTTGCCCTGTGGACAGGCTCCAAGGGAAACCAGGGCGACGTAAACGGCATTGTGGCGGCAGAAATGGCGGCAATCCCTGCGCTGCTGGCAGCAGGCATGCGCCAGGTGGATGACCCGGCCCAGGCCCAGGAAGGCGAATCCTCTTTCATGCTCTCCATTGAGGGCGGCGAAGTGTTTGAATCCGGCCTGGAAACCGTGGCGCAGTGGCGAGAAAAAGGTGTGCGCATGGCTGCCCTGCTTTGGAACAACGAAAACGCCCTGGGGCACAGCGCCAAGTCCGGCTCCACCCAAGGGCTCACGTCCTATGGCCTGCAGGTGGTACGGGAAATGCAGCGCCTGCACATGGCGGTGGATACCTCCCACCTGAACGAAGCGGGTTTCTACGACATTTTCGCCAAGACCCATGTGGCGCCCATGGCTTCCCACAGCTGCTGCCGTGCCCTTTGCGATCACTTTCGGAACCTGACCGACGAGCAGCTCCGGCTGATGATCCGTCAAGGGGGATATGTGGGAATCAACTTCTATCCCGCCTTTCTGAATCAGGATGGGAAAGCCGATGTGGACACCGTGGCCGAGCATATCGACCATGTATGCCAACTGGGCGGTGAGAAGCACGTGGGCTTCGGTTCCGACTTTGACGGCATTGAGTGCTGTCCCCGGGGATTGGAGCATGCCGGGCAGATCCCCCATCTGCTTTCCGCCCTGCGCAAACGTGGGTACGGCGAGGATACCCTTTCGGACATTGCCGGAGGCAACCTGAAGGCATATTTCGCCCGTATCTAAGCAGCAATTTTGTGCAAATATCTTACAGCCCGGCTTTCACGCACCTGAAAGCCGGGCCTTTTTTGCGGAGGAAACGCATGAAAAAAGGCATCATGATATGCGGACTTAACGGCAGCGGAAAAAGCACGCTGGGCAGCGCTCTGGCTGAGTCCTTGGGGTATTTCTTCATTGACAATGAGGATTTGTTCTTTTCCAAAACAGATCCCAACTATTTGTTTGCCTCTCCGCGTTCCCGTGAGGAGGCTATCCGCCTCCTTGCAGAGGCTGTCCAAGCGCATCCGAACTTCGTTTTTTCCGCCGTACGCGGGGATTATGGGGAGGTTGTTCCCAAGCTGTATCGCTGCGTCATCCGGGTGGAGGTACCCAAAGAAATTCGGCTGCAAAGAGTGCGGCGCCGATCCTATGAGAAGTTCGGTGCACGTATGCTCCCGGGGGGAGACTTGCACGTGCAGGAATCCGCTTTCTTTGCCATGGTCGCCGACAGGACTGAGCAATATGTGGCGCAATGGGTAGCAACCTTGCACTGCCCTGTTCTACGGGTGGACGGTACCAGACCGGTGGCAGAAAACGTTGCCTTTATCCGGCAGGAGTTGCGCGTTTAGCCTTGTCCCCCGTTCAAATGCATATGAACCCTTAAAAAAGCGGGCATCCCTTGCCCGGGGGAAAAGTTCCCCTGGACGTGGGACGTCCGCTTTTTCCAGTGTTACAGGTGTAGCACGGCCACCACTTCATTGCCGTCCATCTGGCCGTTTTCCGCAAAGCCAAAGGATTCATACAACCGCTTTGCCGTCAGGTTGCCTGGCTCATAGGAGAGCCAGCAGTGCTCCGACGGTCCGCAGGGAAAGGTCCGAATGTACGACAGCGCCTGTTGCAGGGCGTGGCGTCCGTATCCCCTGCCCTGGTACCTGGCATCGATCATCAGCCGCCACAGACAATAGGCACCACGGGCCACCGCCGGTGCGTCTTCCCAGTCCAGGCAATCATAGCCGATCATCAGGAACCCCACAGGGGTATCACCCGCATAGATGCCAAAGGGCAATGCCACGCCGCCTTCCACCAGGGTGGTATACGCCTCCATGATGCTGACGGCATTGGAAGCCACGAACTCGCGCTGGTCCTCCCGGACAGCCAGATCGGCTAATTCTTCGAAGTTGGCATGGGTAACCCTGCGCAGGGTAATGTCCATGTGCCTTTCCTCCTGAAGCGTTACCAATCCAGCGGATACTCGCTCACGGGATTGTCCAGTTTCTTTCCGTTCTCCTTCAGGGTGGTCAGCAGGCCGTCAATGGCTGTGGCCTTGTCCAGCACTGTGGGCGTAAAGTCATTATAGTCCGTGCGGCTGGAAATGCGAATGGGAATAATGCGGAAGTCCTCCTGCGTAATCTCCGTATCCGTCACCCGCCAGCGAATCTGGAACAGGAAGCTGCTCATATCGTCAGGCTTGCTGTTTCCGGAAAAGCAGAAATTCCCCAGGGAATAGACAATATACTTGCCGTTGTATTCCTCGATGGGATTGATCCGGTGGCTGTGATGGCCCACCACCAGGTCCGCGCCTGCATCGATGGCCATTTTGCCCATTTTCTGCTGATTGCTGTTGGGGGCATAGTCCTTCTCTGCGCCCCAATGGAAACTGACGATCACCAGGGGATACTTCGCCTTCGCCTCTGCCACATCCAGGGGCACCTGGGTAAACAGGGTATCATACCTGTCAAAGGTCTGATAGCTCAGCATGGCAATCTCCACACCCTTGACCGTAAAAACGCCAATGTTCTCCGCGTTGGACCACACGATCCCGGCATCGGTGAGATGTTGCTGGGTTTCCAGATACACCTCTTCCCCATGGTCCATGACGTGGTTATTTTCCAGCGCCACGGCTTCGATGCCATTGTCCGTGAGCATGGATACATACTCCGGCGGCGCGCTGAAGAGAAAAGAATTTTCCTTTTTATTATCGGGAATGTAGGTGGAGTTGGTCAGCGTGCCTTCAAAGTTGACCAGCGTCATATCGTCTTCCAGGAGAATATCCCGGATATTGCGCATGGTAAAGTTGATGTCGCCGCCCTGTTTTTCCAGCTCGTTCTCAAAGATTTTATTGCTCTTACGGCAGTCATCGCCGATGGTCATATCTCCCGCGAAGGTAGCCGTAATGGTGCGTATGCCGCTGGTCTCATCCACCAGCTCAACGGTTTCCTCACCTTCGGTTGCCGGCTCCTCCACCGTCTCCAAGCCTGTAACGATTTCGGTACCGTCCCCGCCCATCAGGTCCACCAGGGACAGTTCCTCCTCTTCCTCCGCCCAGGCAGCAGGCAGCAGCAGGCACAGCGTCAGCAGTACAGCAAATATCTTTCGCATGGATTTCCTCCCTTTTTCAGCTTTGGTGCAAGCCTTGAATAAAGTCCGCCATTCGCTCCAGGGCAACGTTCAGCTTGTCCACTGCCGTGGCATAGCTGCACCGGATGTACCCTTCCCCGCAGGGGCCAAAGGCCGTACCGGGCACGCAGGCTACCCGCTTTTCCTGCAACAGGCGCTCGCAGAAGGTCTCGCTGCTCAGCCCTGTGGACTGAATGGAGGGGAACACGTAAAAGGCTCCCCGGGGCTCAAAGCAGTGCAGGCCCATCTTCCGTAAGCCATCCACCATGAGCCGGCGGCGGCGGTTATAGCTCTCCCGCATCTGCATCACATCCTCATAGCCGTTTTCCCGGCCTGAACGCAGCGCCTCCAGTGCGGCCGCCTGCCCCTGCCGTGGCGCGCAGAGAATGCCATACTGATGGATTTTGTTCATGACGCTGATGAGCTCCCCGGGACCGCAAATGTATCCCACGCGCCAGCCGGTCATGGCAAAAGACTTGCTGAAACCGTTGATGGTCAGCGTATAGGGCCACATACCCGGCAGCGATGCAAAGCTCACGTGCTTTCCGCCATAGGTCAGCTCGGAATAAATTTCATCGCTGATAACCAGCAGTTCCCGCTCCCGGACTACCTGGGCCAGTTCCTCCAATTCTTCACGGCCCATGACCGCGCCGGTTGGGTTGTTGGGATAGGGCAAAATCAGCGCCTTGGTCCGCGGGGTGATTGCTTCCCGGACACGTTGCGCAGAAAGGCGGAAGTCCGTGTCCTCCCGGGTTTCCACGCCCACGGGCGTACCGCCGGCAAAAATCACGCTGGGGCTATAGCTCACATAGCTGGGTTCAGGCACCAGCACCTCGTCCCCGTCGGAGATCAACGCCCGCAGCGCCACGTCGATGGATTCACTGGCGCCAACCGTCACCAGAATCTCCTTCTGGGGATCGTAGGTGATCTGGTAGCGCCCCTGCAAGTAGCCGCTGATCTCCTCCCGAAGGGCCAATAAGCCGCGGTTGGGGGTGTACTGGGTTTCTCCATCCACGATGCTGTTAATGGCCGCATTGCGGATGTGGTAGGGCGTGATAAAGTCCGGTTCACCCACGCCCAGGGAAATGGTATCCTTCATGGTTGCGGCCAGGTCAAAAAAGCGGCGAATACCGCTGGGGGGAACCGCGGCTACCCGCGCATTCAAATACCGGTCATAGTTCACGGGGAAACCACCAGCCGCTGATCCGACTTCTCGCCCTCAAAGACGACGCCCTCCTCTTTATAGCGCTTCAGCACAAAGCTGGTGGCGGTACCGGTAACCATTTCCAGGGTTGAAAGCTTTTCAGATACGAAAAGCGCCAGTTCCTTGAGCGTGCGGGCTTCCACCAGCACCAGCAGATCGTAATTACCGCTCATGAGATAAACGCTTTTTACTTCTTCAAAGCGGTAGATGCGCTTGGCCACCGCGTCAAAGCCCATATCCCGCTGGGGCGTTACGCGGACCTCAATCATGGCTTCCACCCGCTCACGGTCGGTCTTGTCCCAGTTGATGGTGGGAGCATAGCGAAGAATCACCCGTTCTTTCTCCAGGCGGTCAATGGTTTCGGCCACCTTCTCCACCGTCACCCCGGTCATTACGGCCAGCTTTTCCAAGGGCAACCGGCAATCCTCCCGGAGGATTTCCAGCAAATCCATTTCCAGCTTTTCCACGATTGTGTGTGCTCCTTTCGTAAAGGTGTCGGTTTCCCGGCAAAATAAATAAGCGATTTTACACCATTCGACTTCTCCGGTCCCATTCCCTGCCGGTCCATCGAAAAAGCGAATTCATCCCACCACCACGGGGGCCGGCATCAGGACCGGCTCGGTTTCCTGCTCCGGTGCGCTCTGCTGCTTTTCCAGCAATTCTCTCAGCTCCCGCAGGCGGTTGATTCTCGCCTGTACCCGGCAGCCTGTCAGCGCCCGGGAACGATAGCGGTCAAACAGCGCCCGTACGCCCATGGTGACCGGAAGCGCCGCCCAGAACCCGGCCGCCATGGTCACCGCGCTGCCTATGCCCATGGCAGCCCCGGTTTTGGCCATGCGGAAAGCGCCGTCCTTCACGCCACTCTTGCCGGTCTTTTTCCCCAGCACCACCTTGCTGCCCTCCGTAACGGCAATAATGGCAAAGGGCAGCGCGCCGCAGGCGGTTTCCGTAAGCTCCGTCAGCAGCCCCGTTTCCTCCAGCAGGCCTGTATCCAGAGCAATTTCATCCATATAGGTCAGCCCCGCGGCAATGGTATCCACCACCGTGTTACGCTGACGGCGTTTGTATTCCTGCACCATTTCCTGATACGTCTTCATAAGCGCCTCCGTCATTCACTGGAACAGGTTCAGCACCGTAACGATCACCCACGCGCCGGCAATAATGCCCGCCAGCAGCGTCAACTGGCTAATCAGGTTCTTTTCCCGCTTCAGTTTTCCGTCCTGCTTGGCTGCTTTGGCCTCCAGGGTATTCATGCGGCGGGTCAACTCATCCAAGCGGCGGTCTATCTCCTTTTGATTTTCTCGCAGGGTGGTGTCCAGCACCTCCTGCTCATTATCCACCCGGGTTTCCAGCTTTTCGGCCAGTGTGCGCACCTGGGTAATTTCCCGGCGGAGGTTGTTCTGGTCCTCGCAAAGTCCCTCGGCTACCAGGGTCATCTCCGCGGTGAAGGTTTCAATCAGCTGCTCCGTGCCGCCACCTTTCACCGCCTTGACTGCGCTGTCCCACAGCTGCCTGGGTTTGCTGACCGTTTTCTCTTCCGACATTGCGCTTCCTCCTTTGTGTCGGGATGCTTTTAGTATATCACAAGGGGGCAAATTGTACAACGCGCCCTCAGGACACCCAAAAAGCAGACGTATGGAAACGCCCCTTTCTTCCGCACCTCATCCACGAAATAAAGCAGCGGCTTTCCACTTCTCGTGGAAAGCCGCAGGCTGTTCAAAAAATTCTCAGAAGGTATGGAAGGTGCCGCAGGCCTTCCCACGCGCATTCGTATCCAGCGGATAAGCTGGCGGGGCTGGTTGTTGATTTTGCATGCAAAATCCCTTCCCTACCCATTATGCGGGACTCTGGTTGGCTCAGCTTGCCTCCAGGCAAAAGCGGCCTTCGCCACATTTACCACGCGCTGCAGCCCACGCCCTGTTAAATCGTATCGTCCTCGCTCTCCTCCTCCGTAAAGAGGAAGGTATCTTCGTGATCCTCGGCAAGAATAGGCTTTTCTTCCACGCGTTCGTCCTCCTGGGCAGCGCGGAGCGCCTGTGCAACCGCCTGTTGCCAGGGGCTGATGGCCGGTTTGCCTTCCCGTGCGGTTTCCTTCGGTTTGGGGGGCTCTTTTCGAGGCTGTACGGCGGGCTTTTCCTTTTCCGCTACAGCGGCCTTTTCCGCCGCCTCCTTGCGCCGCTTGGGATTCTCCCGCATAACGGGTTTCCCCAGGCCAGGAACGCGGTTTTCCTTGGGCTTCTCGGCTGTCCGTTCATCCTTGCGGGGGGCACGTTCTTCGCGGTTGCCGCGGGGCGGACGTTTTTGCGCACGGCGGTTTTCTGCCGTCTCCTCTCGGGTAGTCTCCTGTCCTTCGGCCGGTTCCTGCGCCTCTGCGGCAGGAGTTTCTTCCGCCTTGGGTGCACGCACATTCTGCGGGAGGTTGATCCGCTGCACATCCGTCATGGGAAAATCCTTCAGCTCGCTACTGTCCCCCTTTTGCAGGCGGACGCGTACCGTTTCCTTGATGACGTTGAGTTCCCACACCACGCCGGTTCCCTCGGGGGTAATGACTTCTTTTCCCACCTTGGGCATTTGCTTGCGAATCTGCTCATAATTTTCCTGCTCGTACTTCAGGCAGCACATCAGCCTGCCGCAAACGCCGCTGATCTTGGTGGGGTTCAGAGACAGATTCTGTTCCTTTGCCATTTTAATGGACACAGGTTGAAAATCTCCCAGGAACGTGCCGCAGCAGATAGGGCGTCCGCAAGGGCCAAGCCCCCCCAGCATCTTTGCCTCATCCCGCACACCAATTTGCCTTAGTTCAATGCGCGTCTTGAATACGCTGGCCAGATCCTTCACCAGGGCACGGAAGTCCACCCGGCCATTGGCTGTAAAATAAAACAGTATTTTGTTATTATCAAAGGTATATTCTACGGACACCAGCTTCATGTCCAGCTTATGGTCGGCAATCTTCTGCTGGCAAATGCCGTATGCCTCTTTTTCCGCACGCTCGTTATCCTTGGCATGCTGCACATCCTGGGCGTTGGCAATACGGATCACCTGTTTAAGCGGCGCAGTCAACTGGTCATCGGCGATTTCCTTGACGCCCGTAACCACTTCGCCAAACTCCACACCGCGGGTGGTTTCCACAATGACAAAATCCCCGGCAGTGGGCCAATAGGAGCCGGGGTCGAAAAAATAGAGCTTTCCAGCGTTCTGAAAGCGAACGCCAATTACTTTAACCATGGTTGAATTTCCTCCGTCATGTGCGTCAGCAGTCCCTCGACCACTGCCTGCCACGTTACTTGATTGGCTCTGCGCCGTCTGGCCTCAAACACAGCGTCCAGCAGGCGCGAGAATGCCGCATCCTCGCCTTCCTTGGCCAAGCGTTGCCAAGGGAGCGGGAAGCTGGCAACGCCCTGGGCGTCCAGCAATCCCACATGCGTCAGCCATAGGCTGCGCAGCATTTCCTCCACATCCCGCAATAGTTCCTCGGCCTGGTCGCGCCGGTCCTTCCAGCGGTTGGATACGGCCAGGATCTGTGAACGCGCTGTAAGCGAAAAGAAGTCCGCCATAACCTCCGCCCGCCGCCGCCAGAAATCCTCATCCATGGCAGTTGCCAGCGCCAGACCGATGCTTCCGCCTGCCAGGTCTACGGCTTCCGACCGATGTTCCGCCGGGGCACCGGCTCGCTCCAGCGCCGCTATCATTACATTTCTGGGCCAAGGGTGCAGCTTTACCACACGGCACCGCGAAACAATGGTGGGTAGCAGCAGCGCTGTATCCTCGCACAGCAAAAGAAATACGTTTTCCGCCTGCGGCTCTTCCAGGGTTTTCAGCAGCGCGTTCTGCGCCTGGGGGTTCATTTTCTCCGCCTGCTCCACGCAAATAATCCGCCGTCCCCCCGCATAGGTATGCTCTGCCGCCAGTGCTACCAATTCCCGAACCTGATCTACCGTAATATTTTTGCGGTCCTTTTCAGGCCGAAGATACACCACATCGGGATGCGTTCCATCCCGGAAGCGAATACATTCGGGGCAGCGGCCACAAGGCTCCTGATCCTTTTCCCCGCGGCACAAAATATACTGGGCCATCAGCCTGGCCAGCGTGCGTTTACCAATGCCATGCATTCCGCAGATTAAATAGGCATGGACATAGTCCCCCGTACGCAGCGTTTGCATCAATCCATCGAAAACAGCGCCCTGCGCCGCGAAATCGCGTAAGCCGGGCGCTGCTAACTGGTTATTGTTCTCCGTGAGCGCCAACGTGCCGCTCCTTCCCTGCTGTTTACAGCTTGACGAATTGATCCACCGTCAACACAAACACGGTAGCGCCACCCACCATGACTTCGATGGGATAGGGCGAATACACGCCGGAAACGCCTGCCATGGACGTGGGAGAAGTTGCCAGCTGCTTGCGGGACTTACACACCTTTTCGATTACGCCCATGGCACCCTCGAAGCGTTCGTCCTCCACGCCAACCAGCAGCGTAGTATTTCCCGCGCGCAGGAAACCACCGGTGGTGGCCAGTTTCGTTACACCAAAACCCTCGTTCATCAGGCTGCTAACCAGGCGGGAAGCATCCTCGTCCTGTACGATTGCAATGATCAGCTTCATGGAGATTCCTCCTTACCTATTGCGGTTTTATTTAGTATACCGCATTGTATGCAAAATTGCAAGAACAAAGCCCTGCCGCCCCATCTCCCGGCGTTTATGCCACCAAAAAAGCGCCGCGCCTTATCCTCAAGGCGCGGCACGAGGGCTTTTGGGTATCACGCTAGGCTGCCTTTGAATTTGCGTTTCAAAAAGTGGTAGATCTTTTTTCCCCAATGCTGGGATTCCAGGTTTACCACCCCGCACTCGCAAAAGGATGGCCTATCATGCGTTAACCACACGTCCAGCAACCGCTCCCCCACAAAGCCAAAAACCCGGCGGTCATTGAAGGAATAATCCGAAATGTCCAAACGCCGCTCCAATTCAAACAAAATATCAAAGAGCCATGCGCTGTATGACCTGAACACATCCTTGCGCATCAGGAACATATTGAAGCGGTGTCCGCTGCGCCGCTGCATTACCTGGTCCCACGCGGGCAGATAATCCGCATATTTCTCCGCAATGATCTCCCTGGTTACGCGGAGGTCTTCGGCATGATGGGCATGCACATACTGGGAGTAATTGGTTTCAATCCAGTAGTGCCGTTTCTTAGGCAGCAATACGTCATACCCCTGCATGCTGCGGGAAAGCTGCTCGCCGGACAGGATACGCTGGCGCTTTTCTCCTACTGGAATTTTTCTGGAAAAGTACCGGCGGTAATGGCACAACCCATAAACCTCGGCATCCACATTTTTCCACAGCCAATAATGGCCCGTCAGTTCACAGAAAGTCGCGTTGCGGGCGCTGATGTTCTCTCCCGCATCATCCCGGTACCACCCTGCTGGAACAGTCTTTCCGGCTGCACCTACCATTACAGGCCAGTACGCTGCGTCCGTGGGCATCCAGTAGGGCTTATGCGCCGCTACCATCACCACCATCTTCATAAGGCGCGCTTCCTTTCCCCATCAAGGCATCTTTTGCGTGGCGGCATCCTTCAAAAGGCGCTGGGCCATTGCCAGGGCATTCTCCATGGCCCGGTCCATGTCGTAGTACCGGTATTCCGCGAGACGACCGCAGCAGTATACGCCCGGTTCCCCGGCCATCAGGTCGGCATACCGCGCATACAGCGCCTGGTTACGTGCATCGTTAACAGGGTAGTAAGGCTCATCCCCCGGATGCCAAGCAGCGCTATATTCCCAGCTGACCACTGTATGCGGCTGGGTTCCAAAGGCGAAGTGCTTGTGCTCAATCACGCGGGTATAGGGAACCTCGGCATCCGTATAATTGACGACAGCATTTCCCTGGTAGTTGGGGATTTCCATCCGTTTGGTTTCGAAGCGGACCCGGCGGTACTCCAGCGGGCCATAGCAATAGTCAAAATACGCATCAATGCATCCCGTATAAATCACACGGGAAGCCAAAGCACGCAGTTCCGACCGCTCCTTGAGATAATCGACCCCCAAGCGTACCTGAGAACCTTCCAGCAGCCCTTCAATGAGCGCCGTATAGCCTTCCTCTGGAACGCCCTGGTGCGACGCATTGAAGTAATTATTGTCAAAGGTGAAGCGCACAGGGAGGCGGCGAATAATCTCCGGCGGCAATTCCCGGCAGGGGCGTCCCCATTGCTTTTCGGTATACCCCTTCACAAGTTTTTCATAAATATCGGTTCCCACCAGGCTGATGGCCTGTTCCTCCAGGTTTTTGGGCGTACCGATCCCCGCCGCTTCCCGCTGGGCCGCAATGCGCGCCATGGCCTCCTGCGGTGTTTGCACCCCCCAAAGCTGATAGAACGTATTCATGTTGAAGGGGAGATTGTACAGCCTTCCCCGATAGTTGGCAATGGGGCTATTGGTAAAGCGGTTCATGCGCACAAAGCGGTGTACGTACTGCCACAGGGCGTCATTGCTGGTATGAAAGATATGCGCCCCATAGGTATGGACATCTATGCCGTCCATCCGCTGGGTAAACACGTTCCCCCCGATATGGTTCCGCTTATCAATCACCAGGCATTGCTTTCCGGCGTCCGTCAGCTCCCGTGCCAGCGTTGCACCGGTCAAGCCTGCGCCAACAATGAGGTAATCCATTTGCTCCATATTATTATCTCCTGCTCCATTTCAATGCATACTCAGAAATTTCCTCTTCCGAACGTGGAGGTTTCTTGGTACGAAGAAACTGTTCATATGCATCACAATAGCGTGTCACATCATCTCCAAAAGCAATTTGCTTGCCATGATCCAGCCACAGAATTTTGTTGCACATCTGCCGCACTTGCGCCATCAAATGCGAAACCAGTATGCCTGTAACGCCATTGCCTAGGACCTCCGCCATTTTTTTTGCGCTTTTATCCCGAAAGGCACCGTCTCCAACAGAAAGCACCTCATCCAGGATAATAATATCCGGATTTACCAGGCAGGCAATGGAAAAGGCCAGCCGCGATTTCATACCACTGGAAAGATTCTTGAAAGCGCTATCCTGGAAATCTTCCAATTCTGCAAATTGAATAATCTGATCGTAAGTTTCATCCATAAACTTACGCGTATAGCCCAGCAAGGCTCCACGCAAATATGTATTTTCACGCACTGTCAGATCATTGTCGAATCCTGTCGTCAGTTCCAAGAGAGCAGAAATCGTGCCATTTGTATGTACCCAGCCCTTGGTTGGCATCATAATATCGCTTACGGCTTTCAGCAATGTCGACTTGCCTGCACCATTTGTTCCGATAATGCCCAGCATATCGCCCTTTTCCAGCGTAAAGGATACATCCTTGATTGCCCAGAACTCATTAACTTGATACTTTCCCGTAATTTTGCGTAAAATATATTCCTTAATTCCTATATCCTTAAAATCTCCTGTAAAATACCGAATGCTTACGTTATGGGCTTCTATTGCTAGCATTGGATGCTGCCTGCCTCCTTCACAGTTTTATAGATAGTAGCAAAACTTTCGATTTAGCTTTTTATAAATAAGTCCGCCTATCACCAATACTACAGCTGCATAGAATGCCATAAGCCCATGGAACTGTAGTGATGGTATTGTTGCGTCAATAACCACCAAGCGAACATACTTAATAGCACAATACACCGGATTCAGCAAGAACAGTCTTTGGAGTTCCATCGGATACAGATCTACCTGATAAAAAATAGCGCTCAAATACATTAGTAGCATTGTAAATATGTCATACAGGTACTGTGTATCGCGAAAAAAGACACACATGGCCGACAGTATCAAGCCTACTCCAATATTAAACAAAACAAGATATACTATGGGATAGACCATTAACAATATCTTCCACGTAAATGTAATATGATCGAGCGCAGCAAAAAGGAAAAACACAACCAAGGTTATGCCAAAGTTAATAATAGATGAAACATTCTGCGATAGCAAAAACAAATATTTCGGAACTCTAATCTTCGTAATAATCGATGCATTGCTATATAATGCATTCATTCCGCCTTTGGTCGATTCCTTAAAGAAATTAAAGAAAAGGTTACCCGCAAACAAGTATGTCGTATAATAGGGTGTTTCTCGTCCAAAAAATTGAGTAAACACAATTCTCATCACCAATAGGGTCAGCAATGGTGACAATATACTCCATCCCATGCCGAGCACAGTTCGTTTATATTTTCGTTTAAAGTCACGTTTGGTTAATTCACAAAAAAGAAAGCGGTACTGACTGAATTTATGCAAAATAGACTGTAGCTTCTTCATTGTCTTGTCCCCTTGCCAATCAATTCTTTCTCCATCTGCTTAAGTGCAGCAGATAGAAATTCTCCCTTTCGCAAACGTTCCCCCATGCATTGCGCATTATGGCATAGCAATCGATACTGCTCTGGAGAGATAGCGCCCAAGACATTCGGGATTTCTTCTAACGATGCAATGGTCAGCCCCACCTGATGCTTTGATATAAAGGGCGCAACAGCAGCCTCCCTCCACACGAATACCGGCATGCCACTGGCCAGGTAGAGCGACGTCTTATGTGGTGAATTCAGCTTCTGGTACTGTCCCATAGGCCCTTCGCATGCTTGCACGGAAGGTCCATCCCAAATCAATCCAAATGCACCTTGAATTTCTGCTGGCAATTGCTCCGGTGGGTAAGCGCCATGCCATATTGCTTGATCCTTTTCGTTGGAAATATATCCTTTGCCGTAAAGATGCAGCGGAAAGCTATTCGCCAGCATTCTGCCTAGGGTATAAATGTAACCACTTTTGCTTTCTTCCAGGTTTCCGGCAATGGCAATTCCCTGCTCCCTGTGGTGGTCCATAGGCAGTGCGTCTGTGAGATAGTCAAATAATTGCAGTATAATGGTCATTTGCGACGCTGCCCCTTGCTGGCATAACCATTTTTCCATTGCGGCAGTATGACATATGATACCATCAAATTGCTTTAGAAAAACATGATCGCTAAATCGTCCGATCCATCCAAACATGTTGCGCGCAGAATTAAGATCATGTATCAATGCTACGAATCGGGCATTTTTGCGTTTTTTCATCCATCGAAGCATCACATATGCCCATAGAGCGCTCTTTTGCGGATAGATTGGATACTGTATTAAAATTATTGCATCATTTTCAATGGTTTTATAGAGACAATGCCAGTTTTGTATGGACTGCTTCAAGAGTATTAGCATGCCCTTCAGGCGCTTTCCTGCACTCTGTTTTCCAGAAAAGCGAAACAGTTCATACCCCTGTTCCAAGGCAATACGCTCAGCATCTTTACGCGCTTTGGAGCTTGCGTTCCATTCCTGGGAAATATCTGTACGAATAACATAGCGCTTCATAGGAGTCATGTCGCCTCCTTTTCAAAGCTGCACTTCTTCGGGAGGATGCTTTCAAAGGCTGATACCAATCGTTGCTGAACCGTTTCGAAGTCATCGGAAAGAGTCTTTGTATCGTTGATGCAAATTAATCCATAGCGTTGGCGGCGTATAGCCTCTGCCGTCGCAAGATCGTCTATAGGCAAGTCCCGTCCCCTGGACACGGATGCAGGAGCAATGGTGCCCTCGCAAAACTGCCAATAGCGCATAAGCCAATGGCTTACATCACTTTCATAGTGCCGGAAACGATGATGTATCACCTCATTCAGAAGTTCCGGCTCACATGCCCATACGTGTTCAAACGTCGACTTAAGATACGCAATGGGCAAGTGATCATTTTTAAAGCCCGGAAAATGCCTCCACGGCATCAGGCAAAGCGTTCTCAACAGCTGTATTCCGTATCGAGGCGTAAGGAATATTTTCTTATGCTGTTTCCAAACGCTTTGTTTTGTAAAATGCTTATTGATCAGATACATGTTGTTTAATACAGTGCGTGCAATCTCTTCTCCCCAGTTTGGCATGATCGGAGACAATATTGCATCATCGCATGGATGCCCATTGCGAAAGAAATCAGAGGGTTGCATGCTCCGTAGCAGATACGTATCATCATTAAAATAGACAAATTGTTCTGCCAGTCCTGGAATGCGGTGCATGCCAAGCTCAATAGCATTCGAGTTAAAGGTTGGGCATGCGTCTAGGGGCATATAGTCTGTATGGCGAACAATATGCAACTGTGGATGGTTCGTTTCGAGCCAGTTGGGGACATGTCCACAGGTGACAAAATGGATTCGGCGCACCCATGGGGCAAAGGCCTCAACGCCACGAAACCAAAACTTCAGTAATCCCCAGTCGCGATAACGTTCCACAGCATCATCAGCCTTCGCCGTGCATTGAAAACTTTGTTTGGAACGCAGCCATTCAGGATCAGATCCATCGACCCACGTAATAACAAAGTCTATCGCCGTCGCCTTGCTTACTGCTGATTTTTCCATCGTGCATACCCTTTCCATGCATTGTCGAAGAACCGATTGCCAAGTAGCAGCAATAGCACTGCCACTTTATCCCGCCGAGGCGCCTCACTGTCAAGCAATATCGCTCGCCGATAGGTGGCAATACGCTTGTTCAGCATATTTCTTGTATCTTTAAGTGCCGGAGGAATATTTACCAAATATCTGCGCACACTAAGTGCTGCATGGGCCTGTCTACGAATGCATCCCTTTTTCTCCTGAGGGAAGACTTTCAAAATCTCACTTGTGAGATGGTCCACCGCTAGCAAATAATCCATGCGGTTCGGTGCAAATGATCCACGACATATGGAACTCCCCCCTTGCCAATAATGGTAAAGGGGCTGCGCCGTATATGCTATTCCGCCTGCTGCAATGACAAGATCCGCAAACAGCCATGTATCTTCGTACAGGCGACTTTCCGGATAGTAAAACTTGCTTAGGAAGTCCCTTTTATATAGCTTCCCCCATGTGCTTACATCCGGCAGCTGATGGTAGAGTACGCCATGGCACGCCTGCTGAGCTGTCATCAAAGTATCTGGCATGCTTTGATCATAACGTACTTTAGCCTGCGTTGTACCATCCAGCCAATGATTGCAGCCAGCCATGGGCACGTTCCATCGGCTGCATAGTGAATATAAGGTGTGCAGATATGTGGGTTCTACCCAGTCATCGGCATCAATGGGGGCAATATAGGTTCCCTTCGCATGGGCAATCAGGATATTTCTTGTAGCAGATAAGCCCTGGTTGGCTTGGTGGATAACCCGGATGCGTGCATCACGTGTCGCCCACTGATCGCATAGTTGCCCGGTACCATCCGTCGAGCCATCATCGGCAAGCAGCAGCTCAAAATCCTGTTCTGTTTGTCTCAGTACAGATTGTATGCAACGCTCCAGCACATCTACTGCATTATAGACAGGGACAACGACAGAAAAGGTTATCATGCTGGCGCCACCTTTCTTATGCAAAATCATCTGGATCGTTACTGAGCATCTGCTGCCTTCTGCAAAGAGTTTTCTATCGATTGATGGAACCGCTCCAGATCCTCGTTCCAGTCATCATAAAGCGGATCATCTCGATAATCTTCCAGATCATAATGAGTATGCAGATATTCTCCAAGATGCTCTGTAATAACACATCCTCCCCAATAATTCATATGGGAATAGTTAAACAGATGCTCATACCAATTAAATCCAATCTCATCCACAATATGGAAATAGTTAATATAATTCGCACCATATTCTGCTGCAAAATCGGATACCCAATTAAAGTAAGCCTGATCCTTGCTCATATTATGCGTAGTTTCAGCCACTTCATCAGATGTAAAGTACGGTAACGCCACCAGCAACAGCTCTGTCCCCGTTTCTTGGCAGAGCTCTGCAATGCGCGTCAGATATTCAACAGCAATTTCAGGCGGCTCTATCTTTTCTGAAGCATCAGCAATCTGCAACGTTAGACCAGTAATATCCGTCGCATGTGTGAAGTTCATACTACAACCACGATTTACATCCAGCGCACTTTTATCAAAAGTAAAATCACGTTCCAGTAGCGACTCCCATCGCGCATGATAAAGCGTCAGCGGGACCAGGAATTCCTTCCACTGCTCTCGCGGCAAAAGGTCCAATATACCTTGCAGCCGGTTTGAGAAGGACATGCGGTCGAAGCTCTGATGCATCCAGGTAATATTGCCGGTCTTTTTGGCATGATACAGCATATATACATCCAACACCAATACTTTGGGATGATATAGCTCAATAGCGTCTTTACATGCATAATAGCTTACCGGAAGAATCTGGCCCGATTGTGCATGATTATAAGACGTTATGCCATACTTTTCCCAAAGCAACAAAGGATATGCTGCATTATTCATGTGGCTGCTGCCTGCAAAGATCACTTCAATTTGTTGCTCGGACGTCTGCTCCGGCGTTAAAATATACCGGTCTCCAGACTTATCGCGGCATATCTCACTAACTACACAGAAAATGATCACAAACACCAATATGCCAACAAGCGTTTGAAGCACGCCTTTGAGCGTAAACTTCTTTGGATGATGAACAAGATTGCACATGCTATATAGCCTCCTAGCTTAAAAGTCCACATAGATAAAGGATGCTGCATCAAAGGATGGGCCATATAGACCAAAGATCAAGATCGAGAAGATCAGAATCATATAGACAGTTAATCGTGCAGCGTACCCCTGCTTCAGCAGCAGGTCGCGCCAATCTTTACCTTGCTCCGCCTTCAAACTAACGATAAGAAGCATCAGCAGAGACACCAACAATACCATCAAATTTGCGCCATTAATACCCAGTTGCCAGAAAGAACCATTCCACAAAGCCCAAGGCTTCCACTGCGTGAGGATTCTATGCATGATTTCCATTGCCTGTTGAAAGCTGTCTGCGCGGAAAAACAGCCAGGCAAATGTAACCATTATAAATGTAAAGGCTCTGCGGAAAAAACGATTTCCTGCATTATCAGGCTGAATATGCAGCAGTTGTATGAGTTTTAAGCGCACGGGTTTCAGCATATCACCCAATACGATGAAGAGTCCGTTAATTCCTCCCCAAATGATATATGTCCATCCCGCTCCATGCCATAAGCCACTTACCAAGAACACAATCATGGTATTTATCCATTTGCGAGCCTTGCCTTTACGATTACCCCCTAGTGGGATATAAATGTAGTCACGGAACCATGAAGTCAGCGAAATATGCCACCTGCGCCAAAAATCACTAATAGAAACCGCTAAATATGGTTGCGCAAAGTTTTTCTGTAGTGAAAATCCAAGAACTTCGCCTGCTCCAATGGCAATATAAGAAATGCCTGCAAAGTCACAATATAATTGTATACCAAATCCAGCGACTGCCAGTGCCAAAAAGCATCCTGGTTGTGTCGCCACATTAGCAAAAGCCTCATTCACAAAGATGCCTATTCTATCCGCTATCACTAGCTTAAGAAAATAACCAAAAGTCATCGTCAAAAGGCCACGACGAATATGATAAGTATCAAAGCGTATCTCTGTAGGATGATCAATTTGGCGAAGCAAATTGGTTGAACGCTCAACCGGTCCTGACAAGATAATAGGGAAAAAGGATAGATACAGCGCATAGCTGAAGATGTTTCGCTCTTCTTGACGTTTACCACGATAGACGTCTACTAAATACCCTATGGCCGAAAACGTAAAAAATGAGATTCCGATGGGTTGCATAAGGCTAATCTGCGGAAGCGTCGCCTGTATGCCTAGCAAGCCAATGACCGTGTTGATACTACGCGCGGCAAAACCAGCATATTTAACCACGAGTAATACGCTTACTGTCCCTACGATGCCCAAAGCCAAAGTCCATCTTCCCAGCCCTGCTGCTTTTTTGCGATTAATGCCAACAGCAATCCCCATACCAAAAGAAAAAAGTGTTATTCCCAGCAAATACACAATCAGCTGTGGTGTAAAGCTCAAGTAGAAACCATAGCTTGCAACCAGTAGCCAATACTTACGCAAACGGCACGGCAGGATCCAATACAGCAAACTAACCGCTGCGAAGAAAATTAAGAATTCCAAAGACTGAAACATCATAATGCGTTGTTGTTCCTTTCCCGATCATATCTGTACCTATATCCGACACTTAGGTTAGGCATTCCCTATTGCATAGCCTGTCAGTCATTTAATCTCCTTTCAGGTAATCCCATAGCTGCTGTGCGTCTTCGCAGTAAACTTGAACTTCCGGCAAGCTCTCACGCTCTGCTGGTGTAAAGCCAAAACCATAGCCTACTGCTGCAAAATGGATGCCGCACTGTTTTGCACCAGTATAATCGTGTACTGTATCGCCTACCAGCACCGCCTGCGCTTTGTCTGTGCAGCCCATACGCTCAAGTACTTGTTGAATAATATCTGCCTTACTCCATTTAGATTCTGCATCGCAGCCCTGCACCTGGTCGAATAAGGCTGTAAGGTTGAAGTAATCCAACAATTGATGCGCATAATCGTCCCGTTTATATGTAGCCACACCTAGCTGGCATCCTGCTTCACGCAGTTTTTTTAATAACTCATATACTCCAGGATAGGGCGTCGCTTCAAACAAATACTTGTCTTTGTATAACGTTCGGAATAAATTTGTGGCGACCTGTGTTTGCTCATCCGTAAGATGAAAAGTGCCTTGCAGTGAGCGATTAATTGGCGGCCCAACAAATGTGCGAATATGCTCTGGAGATAGCTTAGGCAAGGAAAGTTCGTGCAGTGTATGCTCTACACTCTTTTGTATTCCTGCAGATGTATCCAAAAGAGTACCATCCAAATCAAACAGTATATAATTCCAGCGCATCTTTTTCTCCCTCTCCATTAGCGGCGCAGCAATCTTTTTACTACTTTTTTAGCTTTGTCGCGCACTCGGTAGTATTTCTGCGCATATCGATATGCGCGCGATTTCTTAAACTTCTCAACTTCCTGGCATGAAATCATTGACTTCTTATCTGCCATTGCAATTGATAGTTTTCCATCAACGTAGCTCTGAATTGCCAATTGCCATAGTTCCCGTGGCAAAGCAATCAAATCCAAGGGGAGCTTTTTTAAGCACGCATAATCCAACGTAAAGATGCAATCATTTTCTTTACCTACAATTGTCGTTTGGCCCAATGGCAGAACATGCACATTGTCAAGCCCAACTTCTTCATAACCGGTGAATGTTACGCCAGTCTCGCCAACAAGCACCGTAGTCATGCAATACTGCACAGAACTATACGTCCGTTCTTCCATTAGCTGGAGCGTACGAGTAATGCAGTGCAGATGCGGCTTAGCGCCAAAAACAGCTGTCAATACTTGTCCACCAGCACCTGCTATAAAAAATGCGTTACGGTAAGCCTCCCGATTGACACTGGTTACCATGTTCACATAGGGTGCAATGTAAACGCCGCCGTCGCGTTCCATGGCCTTCAGGGCCATATAAAGTCCTTTATCTTCATTCGATGAAATCCATGCAGGTATCCGTGACACATCGCAGTTTGTTTCATCCAATACAACTACCTTAGGCTCATAAAAATATATTTTCTGCGCCTGTTCCAAATACGCATCAAAGTTTGTAACCTCATCACGCATAAATCCATTAACATAAACAATCTTGGGAATGGATACATGCTCAGGTAACGCAAGCGCTTCTTGATAGCAATTCAAAGTATACCGATCCAAAGCGCCACGATAAGGTTCCAAATATGGCCATACTTCTTTCATGTGTTGAATACAATAATCATATGCTTCAGGAAAAATCTTTCTTGCCCGTTTAGCTACACGCTTTGCATATGCTGGTTTCAAAGAGCTCTCTATTTTATCCCATCCATAAAAATCCGCATGATGGCAATCTTTGAGTTTTCTCTCTGTCAAAGTCCCCTGTGTTATGCTTCCTTCTCGTCCCCAATAATACATATATAAAGCTTTATTTCGATAAACTCCAATATGACGTGCTTTAGAGAGCAATACCGGTGTAGCTGCAGCATCTTCATAATGTTTATTAACAAAAGCTATATCTTTATATTTAATTAGGAAATCTTTACGATACATAGCACTAACAAATGCTGCATATCCGTTTTCTATTAAAGTTGGTTTATCTGCAGTCGTCGGTGGATACATTATACTACTTGTGTTGTTTCCAATATCATAGCGCATTAATGGAAAATACAATAAATCTAAGTGGTTTTTCTCCATTTCCTGATATAATATCTCACAAATATCTGCACATACTGCATCATCAGTATCTACGTAAAGAATATATGGTGCTAATGCGTGTTCTAAGCCAGTTCTACGCGCTCCGGATAGTCCTTTGTTCTCATTGTGTTCAATACATTGAATACGGTCAGGATATGTCTGTATAAACAGATTAATTACATCCTGCGTTCCATCAGTGCTCGCATCATTAACCACAATGATCTGAATGCGATTCATCGTTTGGCTTAATACTGAAAGGAGAGTTTCTCCAATAGTGCTTTGAACATTATAGGCAGGAAGTATGACAGTTACTAGCGCTTCTTCTTTAGATCCTTTGTCCTCTAGGCTGGGAAGTGATTCAGTCATCATGTTTAAAGCCTCCAATCTTATTTGAAATAGCATCCAATGCAATATGCAGCTCATACTGAGTCTTTGGTTCTCTCGATACTATTTCATTAGCATTAAACACCTTCCCGGCATTGAAAAAAAACCGCTTATAGCCCGGATTCTCCAGAAAATATACTTTTCCCTTTAGCAGTTTATGCAGCAGAATTGCTTGGCTCGTGCGTTGATACATTTCTTGCGCTGAGTAGCATGTAAAAGAGGCCACAGAAATAAGTAATTTCTTTGACAAATCAATATCTTTTATCATGATCTCCCACGGAATGCTTTGTTCGGGCATAACGCTGAAACCCAATGGTGAAAAACGATCCACGTAATTCCTTGGATGCCTTTTCACTATTATATTCTCTTTGCCCACGTGATGTGCTATATCCATAAACAAGCGAATCTCATTTGTGAGCATGCCATCTCCCCAAAAAGCTCCTTCAAAGAAAATAACTTTTTGCTTAAATGGCTGTGCTTGTCCAAAGATAAAGTCCAATTTCTTTCTTACACTCTCATCCAATTCATCATAATAAGGTAATGCAACTGGATGAATAAGCTTAGAGCCACCTGTATACAATTCTGGCTTATATAGATAGGTGTTGCCTATATTATTTAAAAAGCTTTTTGCTCCATAATATTCATGATCCATTTTGTCAGTGCGAGTGTTTTCGAAATCCAACGCGTATGTTCCTGTGCCTTCACTTACAAAATGGATCTTAGGAAGCATCCCCAGATTTATTAGACCATAGTAAAAGGATTTCGAAGTCCATGAATCAATATTAACGCATAGATCAGTATACTCCTGCGCGAATGAAGGAAATGTAAATAGGAGCGCTGGATCGCGTTCTACCTTATGTCTCTCATTTCCACTCATCGCACGATATTTTGCTCTTTCTTGCACTGTATTAAATGTATATACATTCTCAAAAATACCAGCTTCTCTAACCCTGTCACGTATTTCATTGAACGTAAAAACATCTTGGAAAATAATATCTGCTGACTCTTTTTTAAAAATGGTTTCTTGCGTTATTATACAATTCATCAAATGCAAAAGTGTAGGTACGAAGTAAGCAATCCTCCGCGAACTCATTGCAATCATCCTTTCCAGCTTCTGCCAGTTTCAGTCACATCTGCGAGCACCAGAATCCTTGCTATCTTAATGATAGATATATCTTTTGCAGCGAGTTCTACCATTGACTATTCTGCCCAAACTAATGTGATAGAATTTATTTTACAATTTTTCTTGCCCAAATTTCTGTAGAAGTCACTTTTCCCAAATGCGCAAATGGGCGTTTTCTCAGATCATAAGCCTGGGATTTCGAAATCTCAAATTCAAATTCTAAAGACTGCAGTAATAAGATAATATCTGACAAGCTATTATTTTTTAGCTGCTCTGCAAAATGGTGCTCCAAAAACATCCACTTCACATTTTTCAGCTTCGAACTGCATTCTTGAAGAACCTCATTTTCCATGCCTTCTATATCCATCTTCAAGAAATCCACCGGTTCACTCAGATAGGGGGATAGTGTTATAACATCCACTTGTTCCTGTTGAGCTTCTAGGTGTTTTCTCGCAATGATCTCATCCATTCTATTGGTCACAGTGCTTCCCAAACTATTTTCATCTATAATCGTTAATTGTAGTGTATCTTCATGTCCACCTAGTGTCTTATGATGCAGGACTACATCTGGCCAATGATTGCGCTCAACATTTCTTCTAGCACACGACCAAGCCTTTTCCCACGGTTCAAAGCCTATAATCCGGGCATTCGGATACCTTCTTTTTGTATAGTAAATCGCTAACCCAATATTAACTCCACAATCGAGCATTAGCGGATGATCATTGTCAAAAGAAATAAAATATTCTTCTGCAAATAGGATCTCATTCATCATCAGCCATAATTGTTTTCTGTCAATAAACTCTATGTCTGCGCCATCCAAATGACATATTTGGCCTTCGCAAACCATATCAAGCAGTACCTCTTCTACCGAGCGTTGTTCTTTTATAACTTGTATTAACCCGTTGTCTCGCCGTTCTTTCATGCGCGCATATTGTTGATTCGCCCAGGGATACAGATGCGAATATCCCTCAAAATATTCTATCGTTTTCCTAAACAGTATATTCTGTTCTTGAGATACAGGGTGGTACAGCAGTGCTTGCACAAGTGCATCGCGCTCGTTCTTATAAAGACAGCTTGCAACTGCAGAAATATCGTCTCTCTGTGATGACAAATTCAGTGGATTGCTATCTTTTGCAACATTATCAAGTAATGCACGAATAATTTTTGCCCCTGTGCTATGCTCTTCCGAAAACAGCGCCAGCACTTCCTCTCTAAGTTGCTTGGGGCTCATTTGCTCTATCTGATCCATATGTATGAAAGCCTTTCTTAATTTATTTTTGATATCGAGAAGGTGTTATAAATGCAATGGAGATTTTTTCCTGCGCAGCAGCAATCCTCTCGCGCAATGCATCATTGACACCCAGCAAACGCTTAAAATCGTCTGCCAATGCTAAGTGATGATCATAGAAATTCTCATCATTATTCGTAGAGAAACCATCAAACCCTGCAAGAAACAGTTCCTTAACTTGACTCTTTGCCGCAATATTGAGGAATAACGCCAACGCATTATCGCTGCAAAAGCTGTCTCCCTCCATGTAGTGAGCCACATCTAATGTAAAGTCAGGTTTCTCCAATGTACCTACATTTGAAGTCACTACTAATTTCACGTTGTTCAAGCGTTCCAGCCTTGAATGAAGCAAGCTATACCGCTTTGAATTGCTTAGGAACACACAGTCCATATCAAATATCTGAGGAATGCAGTTAACTGCTATTACAATAGGATGTTGCTGCTCAATAAACGCTTGAATCTGACTTTGATAGTCAACAAGAGACATGCCAGGTCCCAACAGCAAAATTTGCTGCCCACGCAGCAGCTGCATAAATTGTTCGTCCTGAAGTGCATTCGCCTTGTTTTCAGACTGGTAGCAAACATAAAGCTTCTCAATCAATGCTTTATCGTAGTCCAGCTTCTTTTCCTGCGGAATACGATTAAGAATCTGATTAACGTCTGCAATCGGAAGGCTCTTCTTTGACAACAACCAGGTTACATAATTGGGATGGCATGCATTGGAAGCAGACAGGAAGAAGCGAAGCTTATATCCCCACTCTACTTTCGCGTAAATTGGCAGTATGCATGCATCAATCGTCTCCAGGACTTGGTCAATGGCGTAATGCTTTCCAAACGTTTCGTTTAGATACATCATAATTAGCTCCATGGGCGCATTGCCAGCATTTTTTCCCATGCCCAGTGCAGTCCCGTCCACCAAAACATTGCGTTCTACGCGAGTCTCCAAAAAGCATAGAGTATTTGAATACGCCAGCTGGAAATTATTGTGTGCATGGTAGCCTAACGCAATCTGCTGCTTCAAATTATGATTCAGTATGTCAAAATAATGCATCATCTGCTCTTGGTGCATTAATCCGTAGGTATCCACAATGCCGACTGCGTAGGGAATCAGCTCATTTGCACCATCGCAGAAATCAAGAATATCCCGGTCCGCATAGGCCGTAATTGACACCAGCTGTAAAGTAACCAGATATCCAAGCTCTTTAATCTGGTGGGCAAAGGCAATTGCAGCATCTTTATTTGGCTTTTTAAAAATAACACGAATTCCATCGATCATGGTATCTGGGGTATGTGGAGATAGATTCTCAATGGGGCAAGTTCCATAGTCTATCATTGCAAAAAGGAGTGACTGCTTTTTGTCAATACCCTTTAATAACCGATCATAGCATGTAACATAGGGTTGTATCGTTCTATCAAGGTTTTCCGTACACCGGGCATCGAGAAAACCAACCTCTACAATGTCAGCGCCCGCCATAATATGGCGCTGTACAATATAATGAATGCTATCCTCTCCAAAGTCCCAATCATTCAGGTAACCGCCATCGCGTAACGTACAATCGAGCAATTGAATAGCCATTGTTTTCTCCTTTACTATCTTCAATCTTTACTCATTCTCAAGCTCTAAATACTGCCGCCCATGACTTTCTGACATAGTCCGTGCCATGAGTGTTGCTTCTGCAATATTCCAGTCCTCTTCTGTGTCAAGGTCTGGCGCCTCATCCTTGGGAATTGTAAATAAGCCGACTTTCCCTCCAAATACAGGGCATTCACCATTCTCCTGCAACGAAATAAATGTATCCCGCTTCCATGCTGTAATTGCCCATACGACTACACGAACAGGCTCAAGGAATTGAGAATTTATTTTGTCCTTTCCGTCAAAGTTAATTGCCTCGCCGCGAAAATAGCTCTCAGCTTGCAGATCCATTACGGAAAAAACCGTATCATAGTCATTCTGATTTACAAAATCAATGAAGCCATTGAGAGTCTCTTGCTTTAATGCTGGTGAGGTTGGATTGATCATGATCACATAATCGCAATCCTCATGTGTCTTTAAAAACTGATAGACGAAATCCCTGTTGGTTGCCGTATCACTGGCCAGTTCTGGTGGACGCCGGTGGAATTGGGCTCCCATCTTCATGCAAGCCTTTCCCAGCGCCTCCGATTCAGTATTGACCCAGACGCTTTCAAAGCCCTTACTATGCAGTGCCAAGTCAATAGGATATTGAATTAAGGGTTTCCCCATCATTAACCGAATATTCTTCTTAGGAATGCGTTTGGAACCCATACGTGCAGGAATCATTGCGATCAACTTGTAGTTCTTCATTACCAAGTCACTCCTTTTCTGAAAATCGATCATTCAACCATGCTAGTAATTGTTCTTCAGATGATGGCTGAAAAAATACCTCTGGGTGGGGATCCAGCAGCTTTTCCTTCACAAAGCGGAAATATTCTTCTTGTTTGGTTGTAGCTGCTATTTGTGCAATGTCGATTAAAGACACGCACTGATATTGCAGGTTTTCATAGTAATAAGGGCAAATCATACTTCCAGAGCACAAGCTCGCCCATACTATGTTTGACAGCTCCGGATGCTTCAATACAATCAATTCCCATGGAATGGACTGGGTGGAATTAACTCGAAAATGCTCATTCTCAAAATATGTGCTCTGACTTCGCGGATGTTTCTTTACAATGATATTATTCTTACCGACAGCATGGACAAATGGTCTTAGTAAGGTTCCGTAATCCATCATTTCTCTATCTTGATTAAAGCACTCTTCAAATACGACGACTTTGGCATCATACGTGTCCTGCTCTTCATTGTATGAAAAAATATGAAATAGCAGATTATTAAAGTGAGATTCGTTCACACGCAGTGGTGGTATGCGAATCATCTCAAACGGAAACGTATCCTTCAGCATCTCAGGTATAAAAGCGTAAACTCGCTTCATAGCCTGAAAAATGTAGTGTCTATTCAGACATATATCTACAATCTTCCCCGCAAGACTTCGATTCATCCGTCTATCCCGGCTAGATGTATATGCAATAGAAAAGTGCTGATAGCAAGGAGCCCCTTCTTCAAACAAGCTGACGCTTACATCTGGGACATGATGCACAATGCATTCAAAAAGCAGCTCCGTAAAACGATCTATATTAAAGGCTAAAATCTCATCGTAATGAAGCGATCCACCATAATACGCTCGAAGTATTTGCTCCCGCTTTACAAAGTCTAATACGTTTCGCACGCGGGTCAGACCGTCATTGCGCCGTTTTTCAAAAACAAACGCCTTGGTTCGAATACCTTGCACGCTTGTAAAAAAACGCGTTTCCTCAGCATGCCGAACCAAATCTTGATATCCTACCATCTGATCAGACATTAGAACATCAAAGTGGTCATTCGCGTAATATGTTTCCCTCAATCGAGCCACCACAATCACCTGAAAAGGTGTATTGCAGATCGCAAGAATTCTCTTCATCTGTTGCATACCCTGTTCCCTTTTTGCGCGTTTTTGAATTCTACAGATATACTATATAATCCATCCACGAGAAAATACGCCGGGCTCTTTAAGAGTTTGAATAGTATGCATTGCTTGCTTGACTTAAGAACACTCATCGCTTCTTTTTGCTGTTTCATGTCAAATTGCTGTAATAATTGGTGCATCGCCGTTACTAATTTTTTGCGAACCACTGGAGAAGAAAGACGGCATCGCCAAAATGTATAATCCAGCATTCTTTGATGGATAAAAATACGTTTCTCGCTTGGCCACTCATGTTCCTTGGCATAGCAAAGTAGATCTTGATAAATCAGGCATAAATCTGACGCATCTGACTCTGGCATGTTTGTAATTTGTCCCGGCCGGCCACGCCGATAAACAAAGCCAGCATTCTCTATAAATCGGCAGCTTTGAGCCATATCAAGCAAGTAAAAATGCGGAATAATATCTTCCCAGGCAATGTTTTCCTGGAAGGAAAAGCTCTTCTCACGCAAAAACTGAGTCCGAAAAATTCTGGCACAGCAGCTTGGCTGAAGGGAAAATAGCTCCTTGTGGGTCTGTGCATGAATCAGGCCTTTATCCTGCGTAGAGAAGATCCTGCGTAGTTTGTCCGCATCATACCAGGGATGGATCGTTTCATCTGACATATAATAAATTTGGGGTAATATAAAGAAAATATCACAATCGCTATGTGCTTCAATAGCCTTTAACGCTTGATCAATTGCTCCATCTAGATACCAATCATCACCATCTAAAAACGTAACATAGCGGGAAATAGTTTTCCTTAGTCCAACATTGCGTGCCGCACCAAGGCCTGAATTCGTCTGCTCGATATATGTGATCATCTGTGGATAGCATCTTTGATACCGCGTGCAGATCTCCCCAGATGCATCTTGAGAGCCATCGTTGATAACAATAATTTTTAATCGGTTATTTTCTTGCTTGACCAGACTTTCAAGGCACTCTTCAATATAGTTCTCCACGTTATACACCGGCACAATCACTGTGAGTAGCGCTTCATCCCTCTCACTGTTTCTCGTCAATGGTATTTCCCTTCTTTCGAATCGTTCCCTGCTCATCATTGATCATCCCACCGAAAGCCGTTTTCAGCAGGATCAGAATATCCAATCCAAAGCTCCAGTTCTCAATATACCATAGATCGTGCTCAACTCTTGCAGGAATGCTGGTATCCCCCCGCAAGCCATTGACCTGTGCCCATCCGGTCATTCCCGGCCGCACCTGATATTTCACCATGTAAAGGGGCACCGTCTCCCGGAACTGCTCCACAAAGCAAGGTATTTCCGGCCGTGGTCCAACCAGGCTCATCTGCCCTTTCAATACATTCCATAGCTGCGGCAACTCGTCCAAGCTGGTTTTCCGCAATATGCTCCCAATTTTTGTACGACGATCATCTTGGCGAGTGCTCCATGCCGTATCCTGCGTATCGTTTACGCGCATAGAGCGAAATTTCAGCATATAAAATGTTTTTTTGTTTAACCCCACACGCTCCTGACGGAATAAAACAGGGCCAGGGCTTGATAGCCGAATCGCAATGGCGATGATGGCAAACAACGGAGATAGTAGCACTAGCAGCACAATACTAACAAGAATATCAAAGCTTCGCTTGAAAAAAGCATTCATTGGCTCATCCAGCGGTGTGGTTCGCAGCTGAATAAGTTTTATTGAACCCACAACATCCACCGTGGGGCGCGTCGGTATGACATCATTATAGAACGGAATAACGCTAATCTTGGTGCCACATTTCTCACACATGCGGATAATGGAGGCAGTTGCCTGAAGCTCATTGGGGCCCAATGCGACAATGACTTCGTCAATGCCATTACCATGCAGGCGCTCTTCCAGCTTAGCTTCCAGATTCTCATCCGGGATCAAATGCTCATCCACTTCAATACCCAGCGACCGTTCCGCCTCCACGGAATCAATATAGCGCTGCGCTAGCGTACTATCGCCAACCACCAGCATGTGTTTCAGGTTATAGCCACTGGCACGTGCGCGGCGCAAAAGCCAGCGCAATACCACACGCTTCCCCACTAAGGCGGCGGAACTCGTTATATAATACAGTCCCAATACGCCACGAGAGAAATCCTCCATTCTAAACAAATAAAGTGCTGTTCCCGCTGTAAGCAGCGCCAGCGCATTACCCAGGACAATGTATCCGCCCTCACGTCCTGCATGGTGTACGCGTGTCGTTCGATACACTTTTAAACATCCTAGGACCATCGTAGTCCATGCAGCATAAATCACGGCCACAAGTAGAGCCCTGCCATTGAGGTTATCAACCGCGGCCATGTTACCCTCTGTATTTACAATTACATCCAGCCATAACCATGCTGCAAACAGGTAGGAGCCTAACACAAGTATTCCATCTGACAGCACGTTCAGCCGATTCAGTACTTTCTGATTTTTCCGGATCATTTTTGCTTCCCTACCATGTTTTTTGGCCTCACCACATCGTTAGAATTTTAGTGTACCATGTTCGCAATATCTAGTCTAGCATAAATACTTCAACGTATTTATCTAACTTTGTAATTGTATCATAGGCCCCTTATAAAAGCAACCTTTCTGGTACTCGAAAGGAAGTGATAATTCTTCTGATTTTATTCTTCTTATATAATAAAAAAACAAATATTTCATCAATAAACAAATGAAATATGCTTTCATTTGTTTAACATTCACGGTAATTTTTCATAGCACAAAATTTACAAAAAAAGAGAAGCATCACTGCTTCTCCTATATGGATTCCGGCAACGTCCTACTCTCCCGGGCCGTGTCCAGCCAAGTACCATCGGCGCTGAAGGGCTTAACTTCTGTGTTCGGTATGGGAACAGGTGGGACCCCTTCGCCATCATCACCGGAAACTGTGAACTTTTTCTTTCCTCGCACCCTGACAACTGCACAGCTTTTCTGATTTGAACTTCCTTGCCTTTTCTCCAATTAGTCTCCCTAGACTTTGCGTGCAATCAAGCCCTCGACCGATTAGTATCATCAAGCTACATCCGTTACCGAACTTCCACCGATGACCTATCTACCTGGTAGTCCTCCAGGGGTCTTACTTCTTGCGAATGGGAGTCTTATTCTCGAGGTGGGCTTCACGCTTAGATGCCTTCAGCGTTTATCCCGTCCGCATTTCGCTTCCCTGCTATGCCGTTGGCACGACAACAGTTGCACCAGTGATGCGTCCATTCCGGTCCTCTCGTACTAGGAACAGCTCCTCTCATGACTCCTACGCCCACGATGGATAGGGACCGAACTGTCTCACGACGTTCTGAACCCAGC
>OLPF01000030.1_pt1 | contig 149137 bp, 132 predicted proteins | sample 1673121 | NCBI WGS metagenome assembly OLPF01 (sample SAMEA3136756, study PRJEB25190) | human gut metagenome
GAACTGGTAGGGAAGCTTGAAGGGAGGCTGAAGTCGACAGGCCGTCTTTACATGAGCAATGTCCATTACCCGGATGCCGGGAATGACATGGTAACGGCGCACTGGTGCACGCCTGCCATTATGAATGCCCTGTATACTTTCAACCACAGGGTTCCTTCAGTTGTCTGCGACGTGACTCATCTCCACTGGAAGGGTGAAATGCTGTTTTATGCCAACGGAGTGTTCCGGCGCCGTGACACGTCCTGCTATGGGTGGTGGAGTATTGGGCATAAAGGGGAGTTAACGTTGAAATGGCAAATGTGGCCGATGGAACAGCTTCTTTTAGAAGGAGATGCCTATATTGGGTCGGAAATGGAGATTCACCAGCGCCCCGGCATGCCTTCCCTGTACCGATTGTGGTCTGAAAGCAAACTCTCTGCCAGCAGCGCCGAGATCATGGATCAATCTCCTCTGCAGTATATTCATTTGGGGTGCGGTAACCGGAGATTGAATGGCTGGTTGAATTTGGACTCCCCCAACTATGACATTACCCGTCCGCTTCCGTGGAAAGATGACTCGGTAGATGCATTCTATCTGGAATATGGGATTGACAAAGTTACGCCCGTGGAGGCCTGCCATTTTTTTGCAGAGGCATTCCGCTGTTTAAAACCGGGAGGCTTTTTGCGTCTGAGTTTCCGTGATATTCGTTTGATGCACGGAGTGATATCTCCCGCTTTCAAGCAATACATGAAGAAACGGTTTCGGGAAAAGCCGGTTCCGGAACATGACTTGTGCATGCTTATGGAAGCCTACCAGCATCAGTCCCTGTGGAATACCGATTTTTTAAGCTATCTGTTGAAGGAATTCGGATTTTACGTTTCACAGCATGCGCCGGGGGAATCCCGGTATTTGCATCTTCAATGTCTTGAAAGACGCATCGACCGGGACGAACATCCTTTTGATCTGCTGGGCGCCGTTTGTCTGGATGCGGGAAAACCGAAGAAGAGCAGCTCCAGGAGGTTTCTTTCTTTGTCTTCTGACTCAGAAAAGATTTCTCCTGAATACGTGACTACTCAATTCCTTCCAAACTCACGTACAGGCCGGCATTTGTTCCAGATAGCCGCAACTTATGCCCATGCGCTTAGGACGGACGTTGGATGCCGCATTCCCTGGAGGCACGATTTGAACACCTGGAACCTGATGTCTTACTTGGGAAGTGCGTGTTCTCCATGCCCGGATGGCGGCTATTCCGATCCTGTAACATACTGGGAACCCGGATTTTCTTACAGGCCCATTCCGGATACGGTCCGTCGTGGCGCGTTGAGCGGCTACTTTCAGAGTGAACGGTATTTTGAGGATTTTGCTGAAGAAATACGTTCCCTGTTCCAGTCTCTCATAGCGCCCGTGCAGGAAGGAACTGCCGGCGTTCATCTGAGGATAGGAGATTACCTTCAGAGAGCGGATATGTATCACACGCCGGATGGCGCCTTCCTTAATGAGGCGTTTAAAAGACTTTCCGACAATATCAGAACACTGGTTGTTTTCTCCGACTCTCCTGAACTGGCCCGGAAGCTGGTGGAAAGTGTCCCGAAAGCCAAGCGTTTTGAAATAGTCATGGATGAACATGAAACACTGGATGCCCTCCGGGAATTAACGGCCATGCAGGAACTTGTCCTCTCTTGCTCCTCCTTTTCCTGGTGGGGGGCGTGGCTGGGCTCCCAGCAACGGGTTTTCATTCAAAAACAGTGGTTTACCGGAAATATTGAAGATGAACAGGATATTTTCTGCCCTTCCTGGATTAAACTTTAACATTTAAATTTTATGAAATGCGTCTTGATTATATCTTCCGGAGAGATGGCGGAAGGAGCTTCTGAACTGCACCGGATGGGATATGAATTGGAGCTCTATCCTTCCACCCGGGATCTTTCATCCTTGAAGGATACACGGGAGAAGGAAAGCGCCGCATTTATCGGACGGGATCCTTGTTCCGCGGAACGCTCCCATGTGCGTTCCCTGAGAGCATCCTTCATACGGATGCTGGAAGACAGGAGATATGCCGGAAATGATTTGATCATCTTCGGAGAAAGCGATGCCGTTCCCATGGTAGCTTCATCACGTTTGGAGGCGGCTTTGAGGAAAGAGATGAAGGAACACCCGGAAACGGATATTTTCAGGCTTTTTCACCATGCCGTCTGGTCGCCTCAGGGAAATCCATTTGAGTCTGATGAACTTTTGTTTGAAGATTTCAAAACGGGAAAGACCGACTTCAATACTCCCTATGTATGGGGAACGCATGCCATGGTAATCCCCTCTTGCAAACGGGAAAAAGTCATTCAGGTTTTTGCCGATTATCGGCTGCCAACGGATATTGCCTTGGAGGCGGCCAACAGCAACGGGGAGCTTCATATCCGGGTTGCCCGTCACAATTTATTCTACCAGCATGAACGGACAAAAAAAAGACCGGCCTGCCGTATTGCGGCCTGTCTTTCTTCCTACAGGCGCTTAACGGACTTACAGAGGCAAATCTGGTGCATGATGGATCAAAGCTATGAGAATTTCCATGTTTTTGCCGCTGTTAAAGGCATACCGGAAGCTACATACCGAAAGACTGTTCTTCCTCTTTTTGAACATTTCATCCAGGAAGGACGCCTGACAATGAGACTGTTCCCGAATAAAAACCAGCTTTCCAACTTTTTGGATGCAATACGGGATCTGGATATTTCCGACTACGACCTTTTTGCCAAAATTGACGACGATGACTTGTACGGAAGAGACTATTTTAAATCCATCAATGACTTCCATCAACATCTTCCACGGGAATTCAGCAGTTATTACTGCGGCTTCGGCCAATATCTGAACGCCCGTGGGGGTTATCCACTTTGCGGGAATGGCTTTTTCAGCTGTTTTGGACCCACCATGGTATTCAGCAGGGATGTCCTTGAAAAATTAATCACCTGTGAACAGGATCCCGGAAGGATCTCCGAGATTTCTCCCAGGCTGGGACATTCCGGATACGGGTTTACGGAAGACAATCTCATGCACAAGCTCATGATTGACACCGGAAGCTGCAACCGTATCCGTTACGTGCAGGAGATGTCTCTTCCAATGCACCTGGTTATTCAGACCAACAATGCTTCCGTGATGCGGGGGGGACTGGTGCCGGGGGACTTCCGGGGAAGAAACTGGCAGATCTCTCACAGCCGGTTCAATGCCGAATCCTTCATGGAAATCGGTCATCCCCAATGGTACGACATCGTACGTATTTTTGGCGGCAGGGCATGCCGTTTTCAAAGGAATGACTGGGCTGACGTTCTTTCCTTGACCGATGAAGAAGTGACTCTTAAGTGGGACCAATGGGGAACGGAGACATTCAGAAGGAGGGATGATGGTTCGTTTTTCCTTTCAGGAAACGGGGAACAACAGAATTCTCCTTCCTCACAGAGAAAGAAAGTGGCCGTATTATATATCGCCACGGGACGCTATATGGCGTTTTGGAAAGATTTTTATGCAGCCGCCAAACAATATTTCCTTCCAGGCCATGACGTCCGCTATTTTTTGTTCACGGATCATAATGAAGTTAAAACTCCTGATGACGTAACGCTTGTCATCAAGCCGTTCTATCCCTGGCCGATGGAAACCTTAAGGCGTTTTGAAACTTTCTTAAGTGTTCAGAAAGAATTGCAGGAATATGACTACATTTACTTTATGAATGGTACGTTATTGCCGGTTTCCCCCATTGGAGAAGAAATATTTCCGAATGACCGGCAGGGGATTGCAGTAACTCTTCATCCGGGATATTACGGAAACACCCGTTCCTGTTATCCCTATGAAAAGAACGGAATGTCCGAAGCGCGGATTCTTCCCGAACAGGGGGAATACTATGTCGCTGGAGGATTTAATGGAGGAAGGACTAAGGACTTTCTTTCCATGTGCCGGGAACTGGCCGGGGCTGTTAAACGGGATCTTGACAATGGAATTATAGCTGTCTGGCATGATGAAAGCCACCTCAACAAATATGTGGTTGGCAGGCATCCCCTTGTTCTAGGACCGGAATATTTGTTCCCTGAGACTTTGGTATTTAACCGTTATTATCTTATGGGGCTTAAACATAGGGTTAAAATTCTGGTGAAGGATAAATCGCTTTCCAAATATGGGGGGCATGCATGGTTGAGGAAGCTGGTATGAATAATAAAAAATTAACTCGCGTGGCCTTTGCCGACTTTTGGCAGGGATTTAATCCGCATGATTTTATTTTATCAGCAGTTTTAAAGGAACGGCTGAATATGGTTATTGTGGATAATCAGGATGAAGCAGATTTGCTGATTTACTCCGTTTTTGGAAATGCGCACCACTATTTTAAAGGCGTCCGGGTTTTCTATACGGCCGAATCCGTAAAGCCGTTGTGGGATGAATGCGATTATGCCATTTCATTCATGAGGGAGGATGTCCCCTATCCCGAATGCCATTTGCGTCTTCCCAACTGGATGGAAAGGAATTATATAAAGCAGACAGGGGTTGTGGAACAGTATCCCAAGGATAAAAGATCCCTTTTGTCCAGGCATACCCGTTTTTGCAACTTCGTATATTCCAATGGCAACTCTCCGGAAAGAATTTATTTTATGCGCCTTCTTTCCCAATACAAAACCGTAGATTGCGGGGGTACGGTTCTGAACAACATGGGAGAACGTGTTCGGGATAAGATTGCCTTCTGTTCATCCTATAAATTCACGATTGCCTTTGAAAACTATCCCGCTGCCGGCTACACGACTGAAAAACTGATTGATTCCCTGGCCGCCCTTTCCCTTCCCATTTATTGGGGGGCACCGGACGCCGAAAAAGAAGTCAACCCTTCCCGTTTTGTCAATGCCGGGGATTTTTCATCCCCGGAAGCCCTGGCTGAATACATTATCCGGCTTGACCAGGATGAGGAACTTTATCTCAGTTACATGGATGGCCCCGTCTTTGCTCCCGGCAGGCCGGATATTAAGGAATACATGCGCCGTCTGGAGAATTTTTTTTCCATGGTGGCTTCCAATGGGAACATACTGCGTGAATGCAGGCCGCGCCTCAAGGTGACATGCTTGCATCACGGCCATCCCATCATGCCCCGGTATGACGACGGCAAGCAATGGTCGGGAAAAATGGAACTCAGGCTGCCCCGGTTACTGAAAAAATCCGTTTCTTCTATCTTTAAGCCAGCTAAAGAAGACGCAGCCTCGCATTTGATTCCTAAACTGGCCGTTATTCCGGCCAAGAAAGACTCGGAACGCTGCCCCGGCAAAAACTGCCGATTATTTGCAGGGCGTCCCTTGTTCCAGTATTCCGTTTCATATGCCCTTCAGGAAGGATTCATGCCGATTGTCAGTACTGATAGTGAAGAAATTATGGAATACTGCCGCCGGGAAGGTATCCGTTATGTCCGGGAAAAGGTGAATGATAAGAGAATGGAAAATTGCATTCATCAGGTTCTGTCCGGGATCTCTTGCAAAATGTTTGCCATTCTTCAGCCGACTTCTCCTTTTCGCAGGGCCGGGCTTCTGCGCCAGATGGCGGAAGACATGGAAAAAGGAGAAATTCACTCAGCCTATACGGCCCATAGAATTAAAATGATCGGCCATCTGGATGGACAATTCCACGTGGCTCATCGCGAACAGGATGCCAGGAAATTTTTCTATTTCTTTGATGGCAATATTAATGCTATCACACAAAAGCATTTTCAGGAATCCGGAACTCTCTTTGATAATGATTCGCGCCCGTATTTAAACGATTTTCCGTGTTGTTTGCAAATTGATACGGAAGAGGAATGGAAGCTGTTGGCAAGATTGAGCGGAAATGAAGAATATCAGGGTTTGCTGGCTTCTGAAGGACGTGAGAAACGAATATGCATCGTCTCTAATAAACGGAACTTGAAACGCAATTATTCAGCGTTTGTTGATTCCTGTGATAAAATCATGAGGGTTAATAAAATGGATAACCTGAATTCCGGTTTGGCGGGAACGAGAACGGATATCCTTTTGATTTCATGCTTTTATGGGTATCTGGCTTTTTCTCCTGCGGAAAGGCATATGGATATGCTTCCTGAAATCCCGGAAATCTATTTCAATAATGAAGAATTGGGGTGCTCCAATGAATTTGCCTGCCGGGAAGGACTGAAAAACTGGAAATTCATGCCGGGAGCAGTTCATCGGAGTACGCCCAACTTTACAACATTGAGCAAAGCTCTTTGCCTGGCGGATTATCTATTTCCGGATGCCCAACTCTATTATTTGGGAGATACGGATATGAATTTGAGGGCTTCCGGGAGTCCCAAGCATCATGCATCTGTGGAAAATGCCTATATTCAGTCCCTCATCGATCATGGAAGGATAATTCCCATTCTGGAGGACGAGGCCGGGGAGTTTTATTATTCCTCCCCTCTATTGCCAGGTTCTGCTTCTTCAGAGTCCCCCTCAATGAAAGAGGAACCTGCAGAGGACATCGTCATCAGGCATCCCCAGTGGACGGACCAATTCCATATAGAGGGAAAACGGGGACGCAGGCTCCACCGCAATGATGCTGCAGTCATTCTACAGCATGATGAAGAGAAGCTTGTTCTTCAATGGGACAACTGGGGAAGGGAGGAATTTTATGAAATGGAAGAGGGCAACTACCAGTATCTCAGTTATCATTGTACTTCTTCCATCAATGAAGTGAACAAGTACGCGGATGAATTGCTCATCAATCCCTGTGACGGCACTAATTCCGTATGGCTGAACTTTCGGCATCCCTTTATTTGCATGAAGTATCATCAATGGGAAGGGCTTCTTCTGCTGGACCGCATGTGCCTTGATATAGAACGTGAAATAAGAAAGATGCCCTCCCTTAAATCTATTCTTCTGACAGGTATCTGCAAGGATGCTCTCGTAGCGCTGATTTTGGCGGTCCGGTTGAAAAAAGATTTTCCTCATCTCCACATGGGCGTTTGGGGGTGTCCGTGGCCGCTCGATTTCAGTGGCAAATCACCTATGCATCAGGGAAAGTATATTTCTCCGGCGCATGCACAAATAAGGGAGAAAAAAACGTTTTCATCTCTTTTTCAACATTATGGAGACCCCCTGGCGATACTGCGGCAGGAAACATCCTCCGGTCTTCACCTATTTGGCTTTTATAGTTCAAATCCACATTGGTTCTGTGATGCAGACGCCACAAAAAGATTGGAGCCTTATCTGACAAAAACATATGTTCATCAGGCTGAAAGTAATGAGGAAATTGCCCACGTTCATGGAAAAATCACACAATTGGTAAAACAAAAACCGGAATTGATCCAATCATGGATGAAGGAAATGTTTCAGAAAATGATACAAAGTGAATGCGGAGAAAATTCAAATAAATCTGTAATGAGCATATCTGCCTGAGATAATATCATTAATGTTTAAAAACTATTGAAGTTAAAATGCAATCTGGCGTACAAGAAACGGGTTCCTCGAAAGGATATTTGGAACGGGTAGGCTTTCTCCGTATTCTTAATGAAGAAAATACTGTTATTCCCTGTCTTTTAAGCGTAGCTCCCGTTCTGGATCATGTCGTTATTCTTTGGTCGGATACGGAGGACCGCACTATTGAGCTCATGGAAGAATGGAAACAGTATATTGAAGATAAATATGAGTGTCGCCTGAGTTTTCTTCATTATCCGCATCATGTGGTTCCTCCTCATTCAGTTGATGATTTAAGGGCTCTTCCCAAAGAAAACAGAATTGACACCTACTTGAATTTCGGAATGGATTTCATTGGTAATCTCTATGCGGGGAAATCATTCTGTGTCGGCAAAGTTGATGCTGATCAAATTTATTTTACACAGGAATTGGAAGCTGCATACCAAATGATAGGCAAACCGGATGATTGTGTTTCTATCCGGGGGCATAATACTTTGGTTTTCCAGAAAAGGTTAATGATTTATGGGCCGCGACCGGGAAATGGAGGAGGAGATTCATTTATTTGTGGCATGAACAATTTGCCCCGTTATGGAATTGCCGCGCCTTATGAAGTGGATATAACCCGTCACCCCTGGATAAGACCCTATTCTAATACCTGCTGGATGCACTTCATGAGAAAAGCCAGATACGGAAACGTTATCCGGGACTTTCAGGAAAATGAAATCACACCTCTTTCTCAAAATCCTGATTTGGTGAATCGTTTCCGGACTCATATCCTTCCGTTGCTTCAGAAGGCAAACAGTTCGTATGTGGATCTGTCCCTGAATTAAGTCCATAACGCAAAATTGGGTGTCGGAATGCATTTCTCCGGAACAGGCTTCCGGGGGAGGCGTTGTCCTATACCCAGGGATACCCTATCTCTTTACATGGGAAAACAAACTGGCGGAGAGAGTGGGATTCGAACCCACGGTGGGTTTCCCCACGGCGGTTTTCAAGACCGCTGCATTAAACCGCTCTGCCATCTCTCCATGCAAAAAAGCGTGGGCGTAAAATATCTTGAAAATTTTTTGCTGTAAAGCCTGTTTTATGTTCCACATGAGTTCAAAGCGGCAGGGAAAGAGGTGCCCCAGCACCCGTGAACGGGATAAGAACGGATTTGCAGCGGTTTGAGGGGAAGGAGGCAGGGACGGTTTTTCCGCGAAAGGTTCCCGAATCGCGACAGGATTGAAAACGAGTGATGGCGGAACGGATTCCATAAAAGGCATCATGGAGACAAAAGATGTTCGTTTACAGCTTGCAGGGAAGGCCGTGTATATGGGAATATAAGGCATGGCCTCGTCTCCGGATTTTGTAGAGTATGTTTGTTTCCAGCTCCGGCATGCAGGGGAGATTTCCTTCAAAAAAATGTTTGGAGAATACGGTCTGTACTGTGACCGGAAATATTTCGGTCTGGTATGCGACAACCAGTTGTTTGTAAAGGTGACGGTTCCGGGGCTGGAGATGCTTCCGGAACAAGAGCAGGGCAGTCCCTATCCTGGAGCCAAACCACATTTCCTGATGATGGAACTGGACGATGACCAGGCGCTTTCCTCTTTTGTCCGGAAAACTTGTTCGGTTCTTTCGGCTCCCGACGTTTTATCCGGCGGTAAGAAGAATAAAACTTTCGGATCAAAAAGAAACAGGCGTTCGTGAACGCCTGTTTGTATTGGAAATCGGACTGTCCGGCGGAAGAGTTATTTCTCGTCAGAGGTGGGAGTAGCCAGAGCTGAAAGAGATTTTTTCAGGCTGGATGCCACGGTCTGCGTGGCTTCGTTGTCGGACTCCGTGAATTTGTCCACGGCCTGCGTCAGGGATTTAAGGTCCGCTTCCGCTATTTTGCGCCCTTTGGCCTTGCGCTGCTCCAAGGCAGAGATCTTTTTATTGATATCCGCCAGCTTGGGCAGATCCTTGTTGGCTTTCAGCGTTGCCAGGGCTTCATCGAATTCCTTGACGGATGGCACGGCGGTTTTCAGGCGCGTGATGGCAGAGACCGCTTCCAGAGGGTTGGTGCTGATTTGGGCCTGCACCATGTCCTTGGCATCCCCCAGCCAGTCGTCAAAGGCGGCGCACACGGCCTGTGCTTCCTCGTCGTCCGTCTTTTTTCGGAGGGGAGTGATTTTGGATTCGATGTTGTTGCCGTTGGAGACGACCGTTTTTGCCAGTGATTTGTACTTGTTCAGCTCCACGTCTTCCAGAATGGGAAGACCGCGCTCCGCCTTGAGCACTTCCTTTTTAACCAGGTCGTAAAGTTCGGGCGGGTATCCCTTGGCAACGACTTTTCCATTGGCCCCGATCAGAACGGCGTGGGGCAGTCCGCCCGGACATGAGGCTGCCGGGATGTCCAGTCCCTGGTAAACGGGGAAGGAAATATTCTTTTCTTCCAGAAACTGCTTCACCCTGGGGGAAAGTCCCTGCCTGTGGCTTCCAACGACGGTGAACCCCTTGGACTGGTATTTATCCTGGAGTTCCTGAAGGTGCGGCATGCTGGCGATGCATGGCGGGCAGTTGATGCCCCAGTATTCAAAAAAGACGACTTTCCCTTTCAGGCTGGAAGCTGTGATTTTCGGGCCGTGGATGTACTTGCTGTCGTCAAAGGCAGGGTAAGTGACTTTGACCCCCTTGCCGGTTTCCGCCGCATGGATGTATGCTGGCGCCGTAACGGCGGCCAGGGTTCCGGCAAGAAAAAGAGTGGTCAGGGTTCTCATATGAAAGAATGATGGAACATTTTCCATTGAGAGTCAAGCAGGGAACATGCATCCGTCCAGAAGTGCGGGTTTCCTGTGCCGGAGTGCTCAGGCAATGTCCAGGCCCATGATGTAGTCCGTCATGTAATAGCCGTGGCCGATGTGGAAGTCTCCGCGCTCCACTTCCTTCATTCCCATACGGTTGTAAAATTCGACGGCTCTGGTGTTGTATCTGTTGACGTTCAGGCGCATCTGGCAGGGCGCGGGATGGATGCTCCTGATGTAGCTGACTGCCTGGCGGAACAGATAGCTGCCGATGTGCTTTCCCTGGAAGCCGGGCAGCACGTAAATCTTCTGCAGATGGAAGACGCCCGGTCCCTCCGGCTGAACGGAAAGGTAACCGCAGTGTTCCCCTTCATGAATGGCGATGAAGTACACGTGCCCTTCCTCCATCTGCTTGAGCAGGTTGGCGGGGGAATACATCCAGTCCATCATGAATTCCATCTGGTCCCGGGAAAGGAGGTCCCGGTAAGTGGCGGGAAAAGCCTGCTGTGCCAGTTCGTGGATGAGCATGATGTCGTCTTTCGTGGCTTGGCGGAGTGTCGGCATGGCTGCGGATGTTACATGGAAAGGCTTTTCATGAAAAGTGCGGCTTCCGTCCGCCGCCGGAATTTTCCGGCAATGGCTGACTTTTTTCTCCATGTTTCCGGACCGTGGCCTTACGATGAATGACGCAGGCTTTTTTGACGGAAACCGTGGGGGAATCCTGTCTGTAATGTGAGCACCGTATGCACATCCGATCATGAGAGAACCCTATCCCATACAACAATGGCTGCCCGCGGGGCCGCTGAGGGACATGGGGGAAAGATATGTGAGCCAGCTTCCCGACGTGGAGCAGAATCCCATACGGCCGGAATCCCTCGTGCATCATTCGGACCATTCCTGGTCGGAGTACCTGGTGGCGTATTCCCTCCTGTATCCCGGGGTGGTGATTCTCCTGGCCATTCTGGGCGGCGCGGGCATGTGGGCCATGTTCCATTTCTGCAAGAGAAGGGAATACAGGCACCGCATCGTGTGTCCGGAATGCGGTACCGTGATGTATCCCTGCGGCCTCCACTGTCCCAAATGCGGAGCGCCGAATCCCTTTCCCCGCGCCCTGAACTGGCTCGGGTATTCCCGTCTCCGGAAAGTGGTGCCGGAATCCGGAAGAATCAGGCATGAAGAAGCCCTGCGTAGCTTCCGCAGGTGCTTTTACTGCGGGGAGCCGCTGAAGGAACCCACCCTGTTGCAGAAATGCCCGGCGTGCGGGAAGGCCGTGCTCCAGGGGGAACGGTCCGTGGACATTTATGACACCTACATTTCCCGGCGTACCTGGTGGACCTTCGGGGCCGTGGTGTTTCTGGGGATCATCCCCATTCTGGGGCCTCTCCTGGCCTCATCCCTGTACAAGCGGACGCTCATTGACCCCTATTCCCTGTACATGACCGTATTCCGGGAAAGCTTCCTGATGGTATTCCTCTTTCTGTGCCGCCACCTGTTCCGGCTGCTGCCTTTCATCGGCATCATCGGGATGCCGATTCTTTGCCTGACGGAATACCATGTGTACCGCAGGATGTTCCTCTGGAAGACGGAAAAGTACGAATTCGGGGAAAATTAGACCGTCCCGGCAGCGGCTCGGCATTTCCTGCCTTTCCGCTGTCCGGGGAGATGTTGTTGTGAATGGCTGCGCGGGTGATTGACTTGGCGGCGGGACGGCGTACCGTTGCCGTCATGAGAAATCTTTACGCGGTTCTTCCATGCGTGGCCGCCGCCGGCCTAGTGCTGGCGGCCTGTTCCGTGACTTACGGGAACAAGGCGGTGGCTTCCGCTTCAAGCTATGAAGGACTGAAGCCGGGCAGGGCCGCCAAGGCCGACGTTTACGAGGCACTGGGGCAGCCTTCCGACGTGCTGGAGATGGAAAAGGGAGTGTTGTGGACGTACCGCTACCGGAAGGCGAAAAACAATCTGGTGGGCAATATCCCCCTGTTTGGCGTGGGGCTGATCGCCGGAGGCAAAAATGGAGACGTTTATACCGTTCTGGTCCTCTTTGACCGGAAGGGCGTTCTCCAGTCCCGTACGGCGGACCGCCGGAAGCTTTACACGTCCAACCTGGCTTCCCTGAAGCGTTCCGTGGACGACATGATGGAGGACAATTCGTCACACCGGAGGGTGGAAGCGGAAATGAAAAAGATAGGCAAGCCGTTCAGCAAGGAGATCGCCAGGGAAAGCCGTCTGCTGGAATCATCTCTTGATTAGCGGTTGTTATTCTTCTCCTGCTTATCGTCATAAGTATGACAAAAGAAGGAATTTTTTCTATTGCTGTAAATGTATCTTGTACAGTAAGTAGGCGCCATTCCCCGCGGGAACGGTGCGGTTCCTCACTGAACGGTCCCTGTTCCGAGGGGTTCAAACCTGATAGAAAAACATGATGAACGTAAAAAACAAACTGGCATCGGTTCTGGCAAGGGCCTTTTCGCCGAAGGACGCGCCGGAAGGCAACGTGAACAGGGAGGCGAAGGCCTCCAAAAAACTGGAGGACTGGCTGAAATCTTCCAGAATGAGGTCCTTTTAAAAGGATCTGAGAAAACAGGCTGGTTTGGACGTTTCATGCCCGGATCGGCCGGATGGCGGGGGCGAGTGCCGCAACGTGTTGTTTTTACTGGAAAAGATATGTCTTGATGACAGTTGCGCCTTGACTATGGAGGTGGAATGTCCGTTCATCTGAGCAGACATGACCATACCCGGAATACTTGAAGAAAAGTTATCGGCCGCATTGAAGGCGGTATTGGGGGCGGACCTTCCCGCCGATTTTCGCGCCACCGTGGCCCCGTCCGCGGACTTGCGCTTCGGGGACTACCAGAGCAACGCCGCCATGGTTCTGGCCAAGCAGTGCCGAACGAATCCCCGCGCGCTCGCCCAGCAGGTGGTCGACCAGGCGGGGGAGGACGATGTCTGCTCCCTGGAAATCGCCGGACCGGGCTTCATCAATTTCCGCATCAAGCCGGAATTTTACGCCTCGCGGCTGCTTGCCATGCTGGCGGACGAACGGCTGGGCGTGGAGCAGGAGCAGAATCCCAAAACGATCGTGATCGACTTTTCCGCGCCCAACGTCGCCAAGCCGATGCACGTGGGCCACATCCGTTCCACCATCATCGGCGACGCCCTCTCCCGCGTAGCCCGCTTTGTAGGCCACAAGGTCATTACGGACAACCACATCGGCGACTGGGGAACCCAGTTCGGCATGATCCTGTGGGGCTGGAAAAACATTCTGGATGAACAGGCCCTGGCTGCCAACCCCATTGACGAACTGCTCCGCGTGTACAAGGACGTGAACCTGATGTGCAAGGAACAGCCGGAACTGCTGGACACCTGCAAGGCGGAACTGGTGAAGCTCCAGGCCGGGGACGAAGAAAACCTCGCCATCTGGAAACGCTGCGTGGAAGTATCCAAATCCGGCCTTTCCAGGATTTACGACCAGCTTGACATCCACTTTGACTACTGGCTGGGGGAAAGCTTTTACAACGACGCGCTGGCCCCTCTGGTGGACGGCATGATCGCCGCCGGATTCGCCCGCGAAAGCGACGGAGCCATCTGCGTATTTTCCGACGGCTCCGTTCCGCCGAATGAAGACCCCTTCCTGGTTCAGGAAAAGGGCGAATGGCGCGCCAATCCCTGCATTATCCGGAAGGCGGACGGCGGTTTCCTTTACGCCACTACGGACCTGGCCACGCTGGACCACCGGATCAGGACCTGGGGCGCGGACTCCATCTGGTACGTGGTAGGCGCTCCGCAGGCGCTTCATTTCCGCCAGATCTTCTCCGCCCAGCGCCGCCGCGGCATGGACGGGGATTACCGCCACATTGCGTTCGGCTCCATTCTCGGCGACGACCGCAAGCCCTTCAAGACGCGGTCTGGGGATACCGTTTCCCTTCAGGACGTGCTGGATGAAGCCATTGAACGGGCCGCCCGCGTGGTGGAGGAAAAAAGCCCGGACATGCCGGAAGAGGAAAAGAAGCGCGTTTCGGAAATCGTCGGCATCGGTGCCGTGAAATTTGCGGAACTCTCCCAGAACCGGATGACGGACTACGTATTCAACTGGGACAAAATGCTGGCCCTCCAGGGGGACACGGCCCCCTACCTTCAGAACTCCTACGTGCGCGTCCGCTCCATTTTCAGGAAGCTGGACGGCGCTCCGCTGGACTGGACCGCTCCCATGGAGCTCTCCCGGGACGCGGAAATCCACCTGGCAAGACTTCTCGCCCGTTATGGGGAAGTCGTTCCGCAGGTGCTGGACGACTGCCGTCCGAACGTCCTGGCCGCCTACCTGTTCGATCTGGCCCGCGCCTTCCATTCCTTCTATGAAGCTTGCCCGGTCCTGAAATCGGAAGGCGCCGTTCGCCATTCCCGGTTGGCCCTGTGCGAGCTGACCGCCCGAACGCTGGAGCACGGGCTGGGGCTGCTTGGCATCCGCGTGCCGGACAGAATGTAACCAACATCGCCTTATCCCATGCAGCTCCCCTTCAACCGTGTTTTTCTGGCTGCCGCGTGCGGCTTGTGTGCGGTTCTTTCCGCAAATGCCGCTCCCTGGCTGGACCGTCCCGTCCTGAATACATGGAAGAAGGAGGCTGCTGCCGTTCGTCCGGCTCAGGCCCCGCCGCTGCCTCCCGGTGTGGAAATGATGGCCGTCTGCACCTCTTCCCCCGCGGCCCAGCCGCTGGTGCTGGAGGGGATGACGCACCTGCTCATCTTCGGCGACATGAAGGCGTACCGGAAATTTTCCGCCGCCCTGAAGCTGGACCCCGACTGCCTGATGGCGCATTGGGGCGTATGCATGAGCCTCATGGCGGCAGGGCCGGAATTCCAGAAGGAACGCGTGGAATCCATGAAAAGCATGAAGGAGCTGGCGCTTCATCCCGCCTTCCCGGAACATGAACGGGCCTATGCGGACGCCCTGGCCGTGCTGCTCATGGATGGCCCGGAAGAAGCCCGCAAGGCGTGGAAGACCCTGTACGAAACATGGCCGCGCGACCCTTACGCCCCCCTGTTTTACGCCATGCTCCTGCGGGACGGCTTTGATGACCGGGGCAAACCCGGAGAAGGGCAGGAGGAAGCTGTCCGCATCGTGGATGAAGTGCTGAAAAAGCGTCCCGGCTCCCAGGCGGCCCTGTTCATGCGCGCCCTGCTGGATGAAGTGGCTCCCGTCATCCCCCCGGAAACGGTGGAAACCGCCCGCAGGGCCGTGGCCGCCAACCCGCAGTCTTCTTCCGCCCATCACCTGCTGGGCCATTTCCTGTTCCGCACGGGGGATTACCGGGGCGCCTCGGCCGCCTTTAAAAAATCGGAGGACCTGTGCGTAAACTGGGAAAAATCTGAAAAAGTACCCCGCGCCCTCAATGACGCCTACTTCCGTTCCGCCATTTACCGCGCGGTTTCCGAATTCTGCGCGGGCCGTTACAAGGAGGCGGACAGGATAGCCTCCGCTGTCGCCTCCGTTCCTCTGGACAAAGAATATCCCCTCGCCCCCGGAACGCTCCTGCAAATATGGGAGGCCAGGAACCTTCCCGTGCGCCTCATGCTGGCCAATCCGGACCTTCCACGGCAGGAATACGTCCTCAAAGCCTCGCCGGCTCCCCTTCCCAAGGGCTTCCCGGACCTGAGCAACGGCATGATGGCCATGCTCACGCAGTACATGGGGGCCAAATACTCCTTACAGCAGGGCGCGGTGTCCGCCGTATCCGCCCGGTTTGACAAGCTCTCCGGCATCATCCGTCTTCTGATGGACGGCGCGGCAACGGCCAGGCAGCAAATGAGCCTTTCCTACTGGGTCCGCTGCCTGCAGCTCGGCAACGCGTACGCTATGGAAATCCGCGCCATGATGTTTCCGGAATCCGCCAACATCTGGCTTTCCAACGCCATCCGGGACCAGCGCTTCGCTTCCCTTCTCCTGCCCCCGGTGCTGCCGTATCCGGAGGAATGGATTCTGGCTCGCGCCTACCTGAAAGCCGGCAAGAGCAAGGAAAGCCTGGAAATGTGCGAGCAGGGTCTGAAACGCTTCCCCAACCACGCCGGAGTGCTGGAAACCATGAAAAAGGCCCGCGCCGCGGCCAAATAATCCTTTTCAATAAAACCCATTAATCGACATGAACCATCCTTATCTGGACCCCTCCTTCCTGATCTCCTGGTCCCGGCTGACGCCGGAAGCCATCAAGCCGGACATTACGGAAGCCATCTCCCGCGCCAAGACGAACATCCAGGCCATTTGCGACCTGCCTCTGGACTCCCTGACTTATGAAAACACATTCGGCGCCCTGGAAAAAGCCTCCGAGGACCTGAACCGCGGCTGGGGCCGCATCATGCATCTGGACTCCGTGAACGATGAACCCTCCCAGCGCGAAGCCATCGGGGAAATGCTGCCGGAGGTGGTGGCCTTCTCCTCCTCCGTTTCCCTCAACCCCATGCTGTGGAAGGTGCTCAAGGCCGCCGCGGCCTGCGACTGGGTGAAAGACCTCTCTCCCGTGAAGCAGCGCTTCATCCAGGAAACCCTGGCGGACTTCCGCGAAAGCGGAGCGGACCTGCCGGATGAAGTGAAGCCGGAATATGCGGAAATAGAAGCGCAGCTCTCCCTCAAGACCAAGAAATTTGCGGAAAACGTCCTGGACTCCACCAATGCGTGGGAACTGATAGTGACGGATGAGGCGGAGCTTGCCGGCCTGCCGGAATCCGCACGGGAAGCCGCCCGACTGGACGCCCTGGCCAACGGCCACGGTACGGAAGAAAACCCCGAATGGCGCTTCACGCAGAAATTCACCTCCCTCCAGCCGGTTTTGCAATTTGCGGATTCCGACGACTTGCGCCGCAAGGTATGGGAAGGCTCCTGCACCATCGGCAGGGATGGGGAATACGACAACGAAGCCCTTATCGCGGAAATCCTGGACCTTCGCGACCGGAAGGCCCGCCTGCTCGGCTTCGGTACCTTTGCGGACTACACCACCTCCCGCCGGATGGCGGCCAGCGGCGCGAACGCCCTGGACTTCATCAATGACCTGCACAACAAAGTGAAGCCCTCCTTCCTGGCGGATATGGAAGCCGTGCGCCAATACAAGGAGGAAAAAACCGGAAAACCCGTGGAAAAGCTTTCCCCGTGGGAAACCTCCTACTGGGCGGAAAAGCGCCGCCGGGAGCTGTATGCCTTTGACGAGGAAGACCTGCGGCCCTACTACTCCGTGCAGAAGGTCATGGACGGCCTGTTCTCCATTTACTCCGGACTGTACGGAATCACGGTAACGCCCAGAAAAACGGCGGTCGCCAAACCCGGGGAAGAAATGCCGGAAGGCGCGGTGGAAGTCTGGCATCCGGATGTGCTGTTCTATGACCTGCACGACTCGGAAACGGGGGAACACATGGGGTCCTTCTATGCCGACTGGCATCCTCGCGACTCCAAGCGCGGAGGAGCCTGGATGAACTGCCTGAGCGTCGGGGAACCGCCACGCGGCGGCAGCCCGCGGGTGCCCCACCTGGGCCTGATGGTCGGGAACATGACCAAGCCCGTAGGGGACAGGCCGGCCCTGCTGTCCCATATGGAAGTGGAAACCGTCTTCCACGAATTCGGCCACCTGCTGCACCAGCTCCTTTCCGATGTGGAAGTGAAATCCCTGGCGGGAACGAGCGTGGCCTGGGACTTCGTGGAACTGCCCTCCCAGATCAATGAAAACTGGTGCTGGGAACGGGAATCCGTGGACCTCTTTGCCGCCCATTATGAAACCGGTGAAAAAATTCCGGAAGAACTCTTCGCCAAAATGCGCGCCGCGCGCAACTACATGAGCGGCACGGCATTCATGCGCCAGCTCTGCTTCGGCAAGCTGGACCTGGAACTGCATGCCCGCTGGCCCGAATACAAGGGCAGCGCCCTGGAGGAAACGGATGAACGCATTCTGGCGGACTACCGGGTTCCGATGACGCACCGTGGCCCGTCCGTTGCACGCCGCCTCACCCACATCTTTGCGGACCCCACGGGCTATGCCGCGGGTTACTACTCCTACAAATGGGCGGAAGTGCTGGAAGCGGACGCCTTCAGCCGATTCCTGAAGGAAGGGGTGCTGAACCCGCAGACCGGCCGCGACTTCCGCCGCTGCATCCTGAGCAAGGGCAACAGCAAGCCCGCTGCAGAACTCTACCGGGACTTCATGGGGCGTGATCCCGATGCGGAGGCCCTCCTTGTCAAATCCGGCATTCTTTAAACCGTCCGCCTGTCTGCCATACTCATGCCTGAACAAAAAAGACTCTCCCTCGCCGGCATCGGCTGCGGTTCCCGCACCCGGACCTACATGGAGCTGGCCATGGAACGGAAGGACCGTTACCGCATCGCCGCGGCGGCGGACCCCGTGAAGGAACGTGCGGAAGCCGTGCGGGACTTTGCCCCGGAGGAGGAACGCGCCTCCGTCCGCCTGTTTCCGGATGCGGAATCTCTGCTGGCGCAACCGCGCCTGGCGGACGTCGCCATCATCGGCACGCAGGATGACTACCATTACGTCCCTTGTAAAAAGGCCTTGGAACTGGGCTACAACGTCCTGCTGGAAAAACCCATCGCCAAAACGCTGAAAGAAGCACTGGAACTGCGCGACCTGGCGAAACGCCTGGACCGCCGCGTGGCCGTGTGCCACGTCCTGCGCTACACCCAGTTCTACCGCACGCTGAAAAAAATCATCGACAGCGGGGAAATCGGAGACATCGTCACCTTCAACGCCAATGAAGGCGTAGGGGCGTGGCACTTCGCCCACTCCTTCGTTCGCGGCCACTGGGGAAACAGCAAAACCTCCACGCCCATGATCGTAGCCAAATGCTGCCATGACATGGACATCCTCTACTGGCTCATGGGGCGGCGCAAATGCCTGTCCCTCGCCAGCTTCGGGGAACTCTCCTTCTTCACGAGAAAGACGCTCTCATCCCCGCGTCCGGAACGCTGCACGGACTGGACCGCTCCGGTGGGGGAAGATCCCTGGGACGCGCGCAAATACGCCACGGACGACGAATGCAAGCGCTGGCTGGGCATGGTGTACGACCGCGCCCGGGAAGCCACGGCGGAGGAAATCTATGAATGGCTCAAGACCTCCCCGTGGGGCAGGGACTACCTTCAGTGCGACAACGACCAGCCGGACCACCAGGTCTCCATCATGCGCTTTGAAGGCGGCCTGACCGGCACCTTCACCATGACGGCCTTTGAACAGGGGCGCCACATTGAAGTGTACGGCACCAAAGGCAGGATCCGCGCCGGAGCCTTCTACAAGGAAAACGGCCCGGGGGAAATCACCGTGACGCCCCACTTCGGAGGCCGGCCCCGCGTGGTGGAACTGGAAGAACTGGAAGGCGGCTACCAGGGGCACGGCGGAGGCGACTGGGGACTGGTGCAGGCGCTGTATGACGACATACTCACGGTATCCTCCCCGGCAGACATGACAACCTCCATTGAGGAATCCGCCCATTCCCACGTAATGGCCTTTGCCACGGAACACGCCCGCCTGAGCGGGAAGGTGGTGGACGTGGCCGAGTTTGAACGCCGCGTCATGAACGGTGAATTGGCGTATTAAACCATTAACCCGCCATTGTTTTCAAGGGAGCAGGATAGGAAATCCTGCTCCTTTTTTCTATTTTGAATTAAAGTAAATAGTTAATAAGCAAAATGTAGGAATATGGAAAACATCTGCTGCGGATTTCTAATCCGGAAGTCAACGAAAAAATCTGGAGAAAAGTTGATTAGGGATAATAAATATATAAGGATAATAGGAATAACAGGGAGTAGCAAAATCCTCTATCATTCCTATGATCCTTATGCTCCCTGTCATAAGCATTCTTGCGTTGCGGCGTTGATTTATCACGGATTAGAAATCCGGTATCTATAACCAATAAAATATTAATAGCCTCATATGAAGAAAACTCTATATCTCATAGGTTGCCTCGCATTGCTTCCCGCAGCGGAGGCTTCCACCGTGCTGATGGACCTGTCCCCGGTGGATTCTGGAACTACAGGTTTGAACGCGAACGGGATCACTTCCGCGGATGTATGGGGGTATGATCTCATGTCTTGGCATGGCGTTTGGGAGAAGTCGGCTTTGGCGAACCAGGTTGCATTCAGCGCCGGGGCTGTCAGTTTGCAGGTTGGGGGCGCGGCTTCCCAGAACACTGGCGGCAACTTTGCCGGGCTCAAATTTTCTCTGGCCCCTGCCGCTGCTCCTTCTGCCTTGTCCTTTGACATTGCCAAAAGCAGTACGTGGGGTTCCGCTCAGTTTGAATGCACCTACACGTGCGACATTTACGGGTTTGCAGCCGACGGCTCTTCCACGGTTATCGGCACCTGGTCCCTGGCGGATGCGGTTGACAATCTGTCTTCCGATGGCATCCACGTTTCCATCGACCTGAATATGGGTGATGCCTCCTATGATTCCTACGGGCTTATTTTTAACGCCTATAAATCGGGGAGCCAGTCAGGGGGTATGGCCGCGTCGATCACCAATCTTCAGATTTCCGGAGAAATGGTTCCTGAACCGGCTACGGCGTCTCTGGGATTGATAGGCTTGGCCGCCATGCTGATGCGTCGCCGCAGAGGTTGAGTAGAGCTTGAATGGCTTCTGTTTTCTGGGCTGTATGGAATGCCGGAACAAGGGGAGAGAAGTGAATCTTTCCTGTCCGGTGTTCCGGCAGCTTTTTGCTTGTAAAGTGATTCCCATGTTGGATGCTCAATGATCATGTTGAGGAACAACATCTTGCTTAGCCTGATTGCGGCGTTTGCATGCGGGCTGGGTGCTCTGGTGCATGGGGAATCCGCCAGGGAATCCTTTGGTGTTGATTTCGGAAATGCCTCTTCCACCACTCAGGAGGGATGGACCAATGCGTCCTTTACGGCAACCAGGGCCGGAGCGGCCAATACTTTCGTGAATGTCCCGCTGAGCAGGAACGGAGCGGCTTCCTCCTCATCCATCATGGCGGGTAGCTTGTTCGGCAATGCCGTATATCTGTCCGTTTCCGCCAAGGCCAGTGTTGGAAATTTTAATAATCTTCTTTCTTCCAACACACTGTGGACATGGCAGGAAAACTCGGCCAGCCGTGGAACTCACGCAGCGGCCACGCCGGATTCCCCTTCGGCATTTGATTTTCCCAATCATTGCGAGGCATTCAACACCAGCGGACGACTGAGTGCCAACGGTACGCCCGGAGCCACGGCCACGGCGCGCGTATCCCTGTCCGGACTGCTCCCGGGGAAGGAATATACGGTTTCCTTCTTCATGGGGTCCAATAAACCCCAGTACCAGTCCGTTTCCCTGGTTTCCGGGGAATTAAAGGAGGTGAATGCCCTCCAGACTTCTTCGGGAACCTTGAATGGCGCAACCTGGACGGGAGCGGTGAACACGGCGGAAGGAGACATTTACATGGCGGTGGAGTGGAAGGCCTGTGCGGACACTTCCGGCGTTCTGGAATTTGACGTAACCAAGAAGGCGAATGCTTCCGCTTCTGGAAGGATGGAACTGAATGCCCTTACCGTCATGACGGATGGCTCTCCGGCTCCTCCCGCACCGGAGCCGAGGCCCGTCAGCGTGCTGAATAACAGGGCCCTGACTTCCCTTCCTGCCGCGGTCGCGCTGCCTGTGCCGGCGGACACATGGTCCTCTTCCCGTGAAATGACGTGCGAACTCTGGATCAAGCCGGAAGGAGACTCTTCTTCCGGCAGGATTCTGTCTCTGGGAAACATTTCCCTTTCCCTGAACCGCGGAAAACTTCAATTATCCTTCCCGGGGCAGGAAGGGGAAACGGTTCTGGAAGCTTCCGGAGATGTGTTTGCCGCCGGGTCCTGGCATCATGTGGCCGTTTCCCTGGATGCTGAAAACGCCCGCCTGTATGTGGACGGCGCTGCGGCGGGTTCTCTTCCCGGCGCTCCTTTCCTCGCCGCCGCGGAAAAAGCCTGGAACGGCGTGGTGCTGGATGCGGAATTCAGGGGTGCCAGGGATGAAGTGAGGTTCTGGAATGCCTCACTGGGGGATGACATTGACGATTTCTTTCTGACGGGGCCTCTGCCCATGGCGCATCCCAGGTATGACCGGCTGGTCGGACTCTGGAGGCTGGACGGTGATTTCCGGGATGCCAAATGGACGGAATTTGCGGAAAAAACAGGGAGTGCCCTGACCCGTTCCTACCAGGCGGTTGCGCCTGCCGGAGCGGAATTCTCCATCGTGGCGAACAATTCCGTGTTCCGCTACATGCTGGTAACCGGGTATGTGCGTGAAAGCCATATCATGTGGAACTGGCCGAACAGGTCCCACATGATCAATAATTCGGACCTGATTTACATCGGTTCCGCTTCTCCTGCCGCCAATGGAGAAATCAATTTCTCCTACCCGGACAATGATGTGACGGAAAGCAGGGGCGTGCGGCTGCTTCCTTCCGACGGCACGCGGACGAACGTTCTGGAATTCTCCGGGGACGGGGCCTGCATGTACGTAGGCAACGGCCTGGTAACGGGAAACAATGCCAATGCGTTCACCATTGAAATCAACATGGCCCTTTCCGCCGGGGAACAGAACGTCACCCTGTTTGAGAATGACAGCGTGTCCATGACGCTGTCATGGGCGGACGGCCATTACAAGGCCCGTTTGCAGGTGGGCTCTTCCGCCGCCTGGGAGGCGGATTTGCCTGCCATCGCCCTCCATGAATACTTCTGGCTGTCCTTCATCCGGAATTCCGCGGAGGGAACGGGCGTTTTTTACGTGAACGGTTCCGCTGTGGCTACGGCAAAAGCTTCCCCGGGGAATATGAACGGCACGGCGAATGCCGTAGTGGGGCGGGATCTGCAAGGCAGGATTGATGAAATGCGCGTGTGGCATCTGGCCCGGCCGGTGAATCGTCTGGGTACGGAAGTGCAGCCCAATTGGAATGACCGCCTCATTGTCGCCCGCTGGGGCAATAGCGATATCTTCGGGCGCGATACCGCTTCCTGGGCGGAACACCTGCGCAGCCTGCGCAAATGGACGGAGGGCGTTTCCGGCATGCGCATCCGCCTCGGCATTGCCGGTGGAGCGTGGTCTTCCATGATTTCCAATGCCGCCGCGCGTCAAAGATTTGCGGACAACATAGCGGAATTGATCAAAACATACCCGCTGGACGGTGTGGACCTGGACTTTGAATGGATGTATGAGAACACTGCCCAGTGGAACCAGTACGGCATGCTGGCCCAGGCTATCCGCACCGCCTGCCCGGACATGTTCTTCTCCATCTCCCTCCATACGGTTTCCTACAAATTTCCAGCGGCCTACATGCAGTATGTGGACTATTTCACTTTCCAGAACTACGGGCCGTCCATTGACGTGAACACGTACAACAGCATGGTCACGGCATGCGGCAATTTCCGGAAGCAGGGCTTCCCGGACAACAAGATCATTCTGAGCGCGCCCTTCCAGGGAACGCCCGGAGGCTCCAGTCCCGGCGCCTATATCAAGGGATACAGGGACATAGCCGCCAATTGCCCGGAAGCGGACAATCCGGACAACGACACGGCGGTTTATACCTACTCCGACGGAACCAGAACACTCCATTACAACGGTGTAACGACCATCAAGAAAAAGGCCAAATACATCAGCGACCAGAAACTGGCCGGATTCATGTACTGGGACCTGGGTCTGGACTTGGCGGACTCCGCTGGTCGGAACAACTATTTTGACCGCCGTTCCCTGTTGCGCGCCGCCAATCGATATGTCTCTTCCACATCGTTCCCCGACACGCCCTCTCCTTTCTCCCTCTCCCGCGTGGGGGCCGTCCTGCCGGCGGAAGGCGGCACGGCGGACGTGGAAGTGCAGATGGAAGAGGAAAATCTGGGATGGATAGTGACCGTCCGTCCGGAATGGTTATCCGTTTCCGCGGATTCCGGCATCGGCCGAACGACGGTGGTTCTGACGGCCGGAGAAAACAAATCCGGAAGGCCGCGTTCCGGAACGGTTGTGTTCCGGGCGTCCGAGGGGCAGGAATGCTCCGTCAGCGTCACGCAGGAAGCACCTGAAACGGCAGGATATGACAAATGGGTACAGGACAAATTCCCCTCCGGAACGGCGGGGGACCAGACGGCCCCGGAGGCCGCACCCTCCGGCGACAGCATCGTCAACCTGATGAAATACGCTACGGGGCTTGATCCTCTCCGGCCCTGCGGAAGCGTCACCAGCGTGACGGCAAAGGAAGGGGAGGATGGGAAAATGCACCTGGTCCTATCGTGGCCCGTCAATCCGGATGCAACGGACGTGAAGCATGAGGTGGAGGCATCCACGGATCTGGAAACCTGGACCCTGCTGGGTGAAGCGGAGACGGTGGGAAAGACCTCGGCGGAGTTTATGGACCCGGAAGCGGTCGGCACAGGGAGGGAACGCCGCTTTCTGCGCCTGAAAGTGACCAGGGAATGATCCCTTGCCGGGTTTCACCAAAATTCCTTCAAACTCCTTCCGGGGAATGGAGGTCCCTGGTCTTTGTCGTCAAGGGGATACGGACCCTGCGCGGAAAGGAAAATGGGACGGCGCCATGCACTGCCGGACAGGAGCCGCCAGCAGGCTTTCAGCATAAAAGGCGGAGTTCTCCGTTTCCGGCCACGGACGGGGATGGAAAAGACCCCGTTTTTCACTCTGCGGGCATTCCCGCAGGCAGGGATTATTTAACCGCCTTCTTCATCTTCTCCTTGACCCGTTCCACATTGGCCCGGGCGTCTTCATTGCCCAGGGCGGCCGCCTGTTTGTACCATTTTTTGGCTTCGTCCAGGTTTTTAGCCACTCCGTTTCCTCCTTCATACATGGAGCCGAGATTGTTCATGGCCTTGTCGTCTTCCTGTTCCGCACCCTTCATGTAAAACTGGTACGCCAGGGCGGTGTCCCGCTGCGTGCCCAGTCCTTCTTCATGCAGGTAGCCCAGCAGGAAGTACAGCCCGGGAACGGGACGGACCTGGTTCGGCTCCAGCCTGGTCAGAATCTCCAGGGCGGCTTTCGGGTCCGGTTCCATTCCTTCTCCCTTGATCAGCAGCCTGGCCTTTTCCACCAGGGCTTCCGGGTCGTTCGTTTCCGCGGCTTTCAGCACATAATCCCTGTGCAGCTCCTTGTTCGGCTGCACGCCGATTCCTTGCTCGTAATAACGGGCCATGCGCTTGAATCCGCGCACGTCGTTCTTCCTCACCAGTGCGGTGGAAGCGGTCATGGCGGAGGCCTGAAGCTGCTGGCGTTCGGCCGGGTCCTGCACGTTGCGGGCCACGGTTTCGTAATAGGCGGCCAATTCGTCCAGGGCGGTCAGGCTTCCCAGTTCCGCCGCCTGTTCCCAGAACTTCACGGCTTCCGGATTGACGGATGCGGGTTCCGGAACGCTGCGCTCCCTGCCGCTTTCGGTCATCCACGGGGGAACGGCGCCGGGATCGGTTTCATCCCCTCCCGTGGCCGTCTTGTCCGTGCGGGAGGCATCCTTCCTTTCCTCTCCGGCTGCCTGTTCCGTCGCATTCTGGGGATAGGCCGCCTGGTTCGCCAGGAAAAGCAGGGAAGGGATGTGCCCGCGGGAAGCAAGGCCATGCATCATGGCACTGTAGGGCTGAAGGTTCTCGTTGTTGGAGCTCCATATGTCCGCCGCGTCCACATGGCCTTTCAGGGCCGCTCGGAACATCCAGGAATCTCCTTCTGCCATGCGTTTTTCCAGTCCGAACTCATAAATCAGGGCGCGGCCCAGAACGTACATGCCGCAGGGATCGCCCTGTCCGGCGGAAAGACGGGCCCAGGCAAGGGCTTCCGGATAGCCGGACTCCTCGCTCCTGTAGCTGAACAGCATCAGGTAGGCCAGATTGGCCTGGCTGAGGGAATCTCCTTCCCGTGCCTTGTTGCGGAGGGGTTCTATCAGTGTTTCCCACTGTTCCGGCGTGACGTACTCCGCAATGCCTTTCAGCGTGATGAAATCTCCGGTGGCGGCTTTGGCCAGGCAGTCGTTCAGCAGAGTTGCCCCCGGCTCCGAAGCCGGTTTTTCCAGCAGGTCGGGGTCTTCCATCTGGGCCAGGCGCAATTTGGCAAGGGGGTGGCCTTCCTCCGCCGCCATCTTGTACCATGTGCGCATGTTCTCCTGCGCTTCATGGGCTTTTCCCACGGAATCCATCGTATTGGCCAATTCCTCCTTCCACAGCTCGCCGAGCTGGACGCAGGAATCCACGTCCCCCATCTGGGAGGCCAGTTCCAATTCCTTGTGCGTTTTGGCGTAGGGGGGAAGATGGTTGAGCTTTTTCTGCGGAAGCGCGAGCGGTTCTTTCAGGAAGGGCATGGCCCGTTCGTCATGAAGCGCCAGCAGGGCCCGGGCCGCTTCCTGCACTTCCTGTTCCTGCGGAGGCTTGGCCTCGGACAGAAGCTGGGAATACCACGCGCAGGCATTGTTACTGCCCAGTTTCCGGGCTTTGTCGAACATGTCCTGCAGCATCTTTCCGTCCACGGAACCAGTTTTTTCCTTCATGTAGCCGGAAAGTCCGGCCAGCAGGCATTCCAAGTCTCCCCGGGCGCACAGGCTTTTCAGAAATCCCCTGTTTTTTTCCGCATCGGTTCCTTCCGGCATGGCCGCGAGGGTCCGCATGGCCGTGGCATGGCCCTGTTCCGCAGCCCGGGAAAGTGTTTGAACAGCCAAATCCCGCCATTCCTTCCGGCGCGGATCGTTTTGAGGAACGGAATTGCCCAGGGAAAGGGCCAGCTGACCCATGCGCGCCAGCAGGACCGGTTTGGCATTCCTGCCGTGCTTCTGCAGGGTAGCAAGAGTGGCGGCCGGGTCTTCCTTCAGCCAGTCCGTTTTGATGAAGGCAAGCTGGGCCAAGGCGTCCTGGTCCCCCTTGGCTGCCTTCTTTTCCAGCGGCGCCAGATAACGCTTCAAATCTTCCGCGGGAAGATCCGTAACCGTGTACAGGGCCGTCACGGCATCCATATCTCCCTGTTCCGCCAGCTTGCGGCAGTCGGCAAGCCATCCCGCGTGCTCCGGCCGCATGGGGGCGGTTTTGAAAATTCCGAAAATCCCGTAGGGGTCCGTCATCATCAGCCGCGGTGCCGGATGCCCGGACTTCTCCGCCGCTTTCTGGAAAAAGCTCTGCATATGCTCCAGGCAGGCCAGAGGCAGGTCGCCCCGGTTCAGGTAATAAAACCCCATCCAGTACTCCCCTGCCAGCATATTGGCGCGGAAATCGCCCGTCAGGGCCTTGTCGAGAAGTTCTCCGTAAGTCCACCCTCCGTCCATGGGCAGTCGGTCCAGATGCGGTGGCTGAACCTGTCCGGGTTTTCCGGACGCCGTCTCCGTTAATGCCGCAGGAATGTCCTGGGCGTGGGCCAGGGCGGAAAAAATAAAAGGAATAAGCAAAAGACGGGCACGCATGGATTAGTTCTTTTCTAACAGGAAAAACCTATGCCCTACAAGCGTTTTTCACGTGCCCTGATGTTTAAATATTTATTATGTCACGTTCTTTTTCCGGGAGTGGTGGATATGCCTCTGCCCGCACTCCGGAGGGGGAAATGAAAAGCCGCGGAACGGATGCATTCCTAGCAGGGAAAATCCATCCGCTCCCGTTTCTCCGGATGTTGACGCAGCATGGCGCGCAGGGCGATGCGGTCCAGTTTTCCCATGATTGTCAGGGGTATGGGCGTTTCCATGATGGAGCCTATGCGCTGCGGGCCGGGCGCCGTTTCATTCCATTTGCGGGAAGCTTCTTTCAGACGTGCCGCGGAAGGACCGCAGGCCACCAGTTCCGCTCCTGCGCGCGGGTGGGGCACGGCTTCCACCACGGCGCCGGGTGCGCGGTGCCGCAGGGCCTCCTGGACCGCATCCGGATCAACCAGCTCCCCCAGGATTTTGACGAGCCTGTCTGCCCGGCGCAGGAACGTCAGGAAGCGCCCTTCCAGGCGAACCAGGTCGCAGGTGGTCCACCAGTCGCGGGACGGCACGTGTTCCAGCAGGAATTCGCCGTTGTCCTGCGTCAGCAGGCGGCCGCACAGCTTCCCTTCACCCTGGAAGCGTGCACGGCCCAGGGAATCCGCCGCCACCTCCCAGTGCGGGAGGATGGAAAGCCGGTCCGTGTGGTAGGGTTCATTCGGAAAGGCGGTAGCCAGCTGGGAGCCGGACTCCGTCATGCCGTAGCTCTGGACCACGGGCCAGCCGAGCGAGCGGGCGCGCCTGCCTGTCTCCATATCCAGAGCGCCGCCGCCCACGATGATGCACCGGACGGCGGGAGGAGCCTGTATTGCCTCGTTCACCAGGTCGACTACCTGCGTGGGCACCAGGGAGGACCAACAGGCACCGGAAGTTTTCATCAGGTCCGCATAGGCATGGGGATTCCACTTGCCCTCCAGGGTATGTACGGCCGTTCCGGCAAGTCCGGCGCGCAGGTAAATCATGGCTCCCCCCACGTGCCAGACAGGGAGGGGACAGCACCAGTCTCCGCGTTCCGCATGCAGGTGTTCCAGAGCGCCGCGGGCGCAGATGTTCAACGCCTGCCGGGTAAACAAAACGGCCTTGGGCGGGGAGCCGGAAGATCCGGACGTAGCGAATGCGACGAGGTCTTCCACGCCCTGCCGTTCCAGGAAGGCGGCAGCTCGCTGCGCCCATTCGGACAGATGCGGAGGTGCCATCACGCACGGTCCGGCGTTTTGCTCCCAGGGCATGGGTGTTCCGGTAGCGGGCATGGCGGCGGGATTACCTGAGGGCTTTCCGGCGCAGGGTATGCCAGCGTTCCTCCATGCGGGGTCTCAAATTCTGTTCAATCCAGGCGTAGGCGGCTTCCAGCCCCTCCGCCTTGAACATGCGGCCTATTTCCGCTTCCACTCCCGTGGCGTTGCCCGTGCGGCGCAGGAAATCATTGCTGGTGAATTCCACGAAGAGCCTGCCGTTGATGGCTCCTTCTTCCGCCAGAATCCATTCCCTTACATAAAGCGCCAGAATGGCGTCGCCCACCCATGCTTCAATGCGGAGGCGTTCCTCGGTAGCCTTGTCGATATGTCGGTTCATGAAAATCTGGCGATGGCTGACTTGCCGCCCAGCGGGTCCTTGATGGGCGGCGGGGCGATGCCGGGCGTCTTGTCTCCGGCCGGAGGCGCGGCAGGGGCCGGTTGTCCGCCGTCTTTGGGAAGCACGGGGAGCTTGTCCGCAGGAGATGCGGCGGGAACGGCCGGCGGCGGGGCTGCGGAACTGGGCTGCACCGGTGCGGTTGCGGGATTGGGGACCGGGACAGGTGCAAGCGGAACGTCCAGAACGGTATCCCCGGCCTGGCGGCGGTTGGCGGCGTCCCTGGCCTCCAGCTTTTTGCGCAGGGCCGTTTCCGACTCCGAATTCCAGTAGCCGGAATCCAGTTCAATGTAAATGTTGGAATAGGGAAGCGCCGTTTTGGTCTTGATGACCAATACATTGAACTGCTTGGAAGCGTCTTCGATCAGGGAATTGATCGTGCGGCTCATCAGTTCAAAATGCTGGCGTCCGGGAAGCATCTTGTTGATATTGTTGCGGTAGCGCTTGATGCCGGGGGCGTAGTCCTCTGTGACGCTGCGCAGCTCGGAGCTGATCATGATGCGGGGCAGCACGTGGGCCTCCTCTTCCAGAATGTCCAGAACCTCAAGAAGAACTTCGTCGGACTTCTTGTCGGAAACCATGGTCCTGATGCCGGGCCCCGTGTAAGCCGGGAAGGAGGCTTCCGCAATGACAATCCAGTTCCTGGCCCCGACAAGGGCCAGATTTTTATACAACTGATCCTTCCATTCCTGCTCTGCCGGATTGGCGTTCTGGCAGCTGCCGAGCAGGCTGATGAAGCATACTGACAGGATGGAGGCGAAACGGATCATGGGGCGGGCCCTGGCTCGCAGGGCGGAAAACGGGGCTAAAACTTGTGTGACCTGGGTTCGCGGCATGTACTGGGGCAGGCGCCCTGTTCCGTGGCGAACGGCGCTCCCTGGGTGGGGGCTGCTTCCGTAAACGCCACTCCGGGCACTTCCGTGGGCAGGCCCTGGACGGGGAAATCCTTCCGGAGCGGGAAATAGGGATAGCCCTCCCACATCAGGATGCGGCGCATGTCCGGATGGCCGGAGAATTTAATGCCCATCAAGTCCCACACTTCGCGTTCGTGCCAGTTGGCGCCCTGGAAAATTCCGGAGACGCTGGGCACTTCCTCGCCGTCGTCCACCTTCGTCTTGAGGCTCAGGTTCACGCCGGTTTCCGCCTGGGTCAGCGTGTAGATGACTTCAAAGCGGGGGCTCTCGCCCATGTTGTCCACGGAGCAGAGGTTCACCAGCATGTCGAATCCGGCGGAATCCCGCAGCCAGCGGACGACTTCCGCCACGGAATTGCGGGCCACGGTCAGCGTGGTGTCTCCGCGAAATTCATAACGGTCCGTGATGACGTTTCTGCCGAAGCGGTTCAGGACGCTGTCTGCAGCGGTCTTGATCTGTGATTCTGAAGAAGGCATGGAGAAAAGGAGGTAAAAGGTGGAGGAGGGAAGGTTTATTCGATGGGCATTTCCGTGGAAATCGGCATGGGGGAGTTGGCTTCCCTGGGTTCATCCTTCTTGAAGAAGGTGCGGGCGGGATGCTGGGTGTCCAGCTTCTTGCGGAGGGTGAGCAGACTTTCCAGAATGGCTTCCGGCCGGGGAGGGCACCCGGAAATGTAAACGTCCACAGGCAGAATCTTGTCCACGCCCTGCAGCACGGAATAGGAGCGGAACATGCCGCCGGTGGAAGCGCAGGCGCCCATCGCAATGCACCATTTGGGCTCCGGCATCTGGTCCCAGATGCGGCGCACGGCCAAGGCCATCTTGTAGGTCACGGTGCCGGCCACGATCATCACGTCCGCCTGGCGCGGGGAGAAACGCGTCACTTCGGAGCCGAAACGGGAAAGGTCGTACCGGGAGCAGGCCACGGCCATGAACTCGATGGCGCAGCAGGAAAGCCCCATCGGCATGGGCCAGAGGGAATTTTTACGAATCCAGTTGATGGCGGCATCCAGCGTGGTGTAGACGAAATTGCCTTCCGCATTGGGGTCCAATACTCCTGTTTCGTAAATATTCGGTTCGTTTGTGGTGACCATGATGATAGATAAATCTTGCTAAAGCCAGATTAGCGACCTGCCTTCAACTCTCAAGCCTTAATTTGGTTCAATCATGTTTTTCTACGGCCCCGTTCCGCCTGGTCTTTCAAACCATTCGGAGCGGGATGAATAAACCCGCACAGGGTTGCCCCCGTGCGGGTTTTTATCCAACTATATTACCTATGAAACTCAGAACTCCCCATTATGGACGGCGGTCTCTCTACCTCCCGCCACCCGGTTTGTTACTGATGTAGGTTAGAGTCCGCAGGACGGTTTAACGTTCAAAAAAGTTGAAGAAATTATGACAGAAGAGCGGTAGAAATTGCAAATGAACATATTATGTAATTTTTGTCATGAAGGGAGAGTTAACCGCGTTTCTCCCTGTCCTTGGAGGAGCGGATGACAAGATGCACGACCAGCCAGAGGCTCAGGGCAATAGCGGCCACCAGGGCCGGCATGCTTTCCGTAATGTTCCATGAAAACAACACGGCCAAGTCCGCCGCCAGAAGAAGAAGTCCCATGAAACGCCAGTATGGGGATTCCCCTTCATATCGGGAACGTGGAGAAAGCCCCGCCAAAAGGGACGGGACATCCAGCAGAAGGGAAAGAAGGTCGAGCATGGTGTTGGGAAAGGAGGTGGAAACGGAATTTGATGGATGGAACCCGGAATGTCCAGGCTAACTGGCAAGAACCGGAAAATCTCTGTTCCCAAGGCGCGGTCATCAGAAGGGAACGAAAGAAGGAGAATATTTCACATGGTTTGACCTAAGGACGCCTTTTGTTAGCGAAGGTTTGATTCATTTTTATTTGCTTTACGGGCTTTAGGCTGTGCTTTCCGACTAACCGGGCTTGTCCGGTTTTGCAATCTCCGCACAGTTGCGGGATCATTTCAACAGATCTGGAAGAGAACCCTCATGTCCTTTATTTTTCTATTTCCAAGTGGGACGATGCTCAAAATCCTCAGGCGGAAAAATTAAAACGATCTCTCTTGACTTGGATATAATTAAATATACATTGAATAATATTAAAGAGTTTGAGGTATTTTTATGAACATTACGTCAGATTGGTTCACGAATCTTGGGGATGAAGACATAAGTTTCATTAAGAAGTTCATTCTGTCTTCAGGATCATTAAAGGCGGTGGCGCAACAATACGGGGTAACGTATCCCACCGTAAGATTGCGGTTGGACAAGCTGATTAAAAAAATTGAAGCGGCCGATAGCATCATGATGAATGACCCTTTTGTCACGTATATCAAGCAACTTGCCCTGAATGAGAAAATTGATTTGGAAACTGCCAAGTCCCTTATCAACGAATACAATAAAACTAGAAAGGAATAAACACTATGTGGTTCGATCCAATGACGGCTGCGAGGTATGCCTGGATACCAGGTACGGCCATCGGAGTACTTTGTGGCACTCTGGCTCCCATTGCTGCATTTTACGCCCGGAAAGGCAAATGCCGCAGGTTGATCTTGAACACGGCCAAATGTCTTCTTGGTATTAGTTTGTTATTTTTACTCTCCGGGGGTACTGCTTATGTTGTCGGTCAGCCCTATCACGTTTGGTATACGCTGCTGTTGACCGGAGGAGTTACCATGTTTCCCATGTCCACCGTTTACTTTGTTTTCAGGAACGCTTACACGGCAGCGGAATTAAGAAAAATGCAAATTGAGGACATGAATTGACGGAATCACATAAGTCAGCCCCGATAACCGGACATGCCTCACAGGAAAACATCGGCAGGCAATAGCTGTTTCTTTGTAAAAATACAATAATACAAAAAAGAATCAACATGTGGTTCGATCCGTCGGCGGCAGGCATCGCGGATTTGCATTGAGTGCTTCCATAAAAAACTTGGGGCTGAAGGGGAAGTATGTTCTCCTGCCGTTAAAACGTGTGCTCATTTACAAGCGTTCGTGAATCAGAACCTGGAAATGGCCGCCCGCACCGTATTCGTCGGTCAGGAAGGCGTCCTGGGGCGTTTTTTCCGCGTAGGGAAGCAGGTAGTCCCGCTGGGTGGCCAGGGTGACCCGGTCCCCGATGCAGTTGCGGGAAAGTTCCAGAAGGTCCGTAAAATTGACGTCGCAGGTAATATCCGTCCTGCCGGGGTAGCTGTACAGCTCCTCCCCGCTCAGCACCTGGTGGCTTTTGTAGCCGCGCAGGGAGCCTCTGGGGCGGCGATGGTACAGGTATTCCATCTCTGCTCCGTAGTCGATGACTGTCATGGAGCCCATACTCCACAGGGGAAGCCATCCGGTGAACCACTTGGCGTAGGAATCATGGATTTCAATGCGCTGGCCCGGCTGGGAATCGTACTCCAGCATGTGGGAAAACAGGGGCTTTTGAAGGACGGGGCGCAACTCCTCCCGGACGGCGCCGTCCTTCACGGTCAGACCGACTTCCTGCCAGCCCTGTTCCGTATATTCGAACACCCGCGCGGGAAAGGCGTCCACCAGTTCATTGGAAAAGATGAAGGCCTTTCCGCCGCAGTGCTTCAGTGCTTTTTCCATGCCGGAATAGATTTTTGCCTGGCTGCCCAGCAGAAGGTGCTGGAACTCCCGGAGCCGGGGAGACGTCTCCACAATGACGTAATCCGTGTTCAGCCGGTTCCAGAACCCCAGTTGGTCCATGATCTTGACGGCCAGGGCGCCAGACCCGGCTCCTATCTCCAGCAGAGGCAGCCGCGTGCCGCAGCGGGCGCACGCCTCCTTCCAGCGGGCAATGATGGCTTTGGCCAGAATGGGGGAAAGGGTGGGCGTGGTGGAAAAATCCCCGCGCATCCCGATGTTTTCAATGGCGGTGGAATAATAGCCTTCCTCCGAATGGTACAGGGCCAGCTGCATGAAGGCTTCCAGGGAAAGCCAGCCCCCGGCTGCGGCGATGTGGTCGGAAAGGCGTATCATGTCCGGGAACGGCGGTCAGGATTTGGACTGCTCCAGCATGCGGAGCAGGGGGGCCTCCGCCCGTTTGCGCAGGTCTTCCGGCAATTCCACGGCGGGGGTGAGGTCACGCAGGGCGTGGTACAGTTTTTCCAGCGTGTTCATCTTCATGTACGGGCAGGTGCTGCAGGAGCACTGTTCCGTGGGGGCCGGGATGAACTCCTTGCCCGGCACCAGCTTGCGCAGGCGGTGCAGGATGCCGGATTCAGTCACGATGATGAAGGAGGAGGCGGGGCTCTCCGTGCAGAAGGGAATCATTTTTTCCGTGGAGCAAATGTGGTCCGCCAGCAGGCGCACGGCCTCCGTGCATTCCGGATGGGCCACCACCAGCGCGCCGGGGTGTTTCTCCTTCAGGGCCAGAATCTGGTCCCGCGTGAACTCCATGTGCACGTGGCAGGCTCCGTTCCACAACTCCATCGGGCGGCCGAGCTGGCGGCCTACCCAGGCGCCCAGGTTCTGGTCCGGCACGAACAGGATGGGGCGGTCCTCCGGAGCCTGGGAGACAATGTTGACGGCATTCCCGGAAGTGACGATGACGTCCGCCAGAGCCTTCACGCCTATGGAGCAGTTCACGTACGCCACCACGTAATAATTCCTGTCGGCGTTTTCTTTTAAAAAAGCTCCCAGTTCCCCGGCGTCGCAGGAGGCTTCCAGGGAGCACCCGGCGTCGGCGTCCGGCAGGACGACCGTTTTATCCGGATTGAGAATCTTGGCGGTTTCCGCCATGAAGTGGACGCCGCAGAAGGCGATCACGCGGCAGTCCGTGCTCTGCGCCTTGTAGGCCAGTCCCAGGGAATCCCCCACAAAATCCGCAATATCCTGGATATCCGCCGTCTGGTAGCTGTGCGCCAGGATGACGGCGTTGCGCTCTTTCTTCAAGCGCAGGATTTCCTCTTTCAGGTCAACGGGTGCCATGCGGGAAAAGATGGGACGGAAGCCCCGGCAAGTCAAGCATCATGTCCTGATGCTGGCCGCGCCTGTTGACGGAGGCGGGGAATTGTGGCACAGTCTGGCACACCGCACGATTATGTTTTCACTTTTAGCAGATAAACTGGACAACACGTTCCGGAGGCTGAGGGGCCTGGGAAAGATTTCTGAAAAGAACATTGCGGACGCCATGCGCGACATCCGGCTGGCCCTGCTGGAAGCCGACGTGGAGTTCGGCGTGGCCAGGGACTTCATTGCCCGCGTCAAGGAGCGCGCCATGGGGCAGGAAGTGCTCAAATCCATCAAGCCCGGAGAACAGATCGTCAAAATCTTCCGTGATGAAATCGCCTCCCTGCTGGGCGGCGATGCCGTGGGACTGGATCTGACGGACCCCGCCAGAATCATGGTGGTAGGCCTCAACGGCGCCGGGAAGACCACCACCAGCGCGAAGCTGGCCCTGCGCCTGAAAAACGAAGGGCGGCGCCCCCTGCTGGTAGCCTGCGACCTGGTGCGCCCCGCCGCCATCGACCAGCTGGCTACGCTGGCGGAACAAATCCAGGTGCCCGTGTACAAGCCCGCCCCCGGCAGCCGGGACGTGGTGGCCGTGGCCCGGGAAGCCCTGGAATGGGCCAAGACCCAGAACGGCACCGTCATGATCTTTGACACGGCGGGCCGACAGGAAGTGGACGAAGCCCTCATTGACGAGCTCCGCCATCTGCATTCCTTCCTTTCTCCGCGTGAAACCCTTCTGGTGGTGGATGCTGCCACGGGGCAGCAGGCCGTGAACGTGGCCCAGACTTTTGACCGGGCCGTAAACGTGACGGGCATCGTCCTTACCAAGCTGGACGGCGACGCCCGCGGCGGCGCGGCCCTCTCCATGCGTTCCGTGACGGGCAAGCCCATCAAATTCTCCGGGGAAGGGGAAAAGCTGGACCAGTTCGGCCCCTTCGTCCCCGGCCGCATGGCGGACCGCATTCTGGGCATGGGGGACATCGTGGGCCTGGTGGAGCATGCCGCCGCCCGCATTGACGAGGAACAGGCGGCCAAGTCCATGAGCCGGATGATGTCCGGCAAATTCGACTTCAATGACTTTCTGGAGCAGATGAAAATGATGCAGAACCTGGGTCCCCTGGAAGGATTGCTGGGACTTCTGCCCGGCTTCGGAAAAATCAAAAAACAGCTCCCGGACGGCGCGCTTGATCCCAAAAGGATGAAGCACATGGAAGCCATCGTCCTTTCCATGACGGCCAGGGAGCGCAGCAACCCCAACCTGCTGAACCCGTCCCGCCGCCGGCGCATCGCTGCCGGTTCGGGACGTTCCCTGATGGAGGTGAACAAGCTCATCAAGAACTTTTCGGAAATGCGCAAGATGATGTCCGGCAAGGGTAAAATGGGCGCCATGATGAAGCAGATGGGGGCCATGAAGGGGAAGGGAGGCAAGATGCCCGGCCTTCCCGGCATGGGCGGCGGACTGGGAGCCCTGAAAGGTCTTGGCGGGCTCGGCGGAGGTTTGGGAGGCCTCTTCGGCGGCCGCAAATAACCGTTTTGAAAAAGGCGCGTGCATCATGCCGCGCCTTTTTTATTTTCCTTGGGTGAAAGGTCTCTGCCCCTGGGCACGTAAATCCGGAATGAGGCTGACCAGGGAACGTTTTCACCGGATGAGCGCCTTTCTGGCTCTGGCTGGATGTCTGACGGCCGCGGGAGAGGCTCCCGTCCCTGCGGAAAACATTTTGCTTCCCGCTCCGTCCGAATGCAGGTCTGACGTCTCCGTTCCCGTACGGCTGCCACTGCGCCTGGCCGTTTATGCCCCCGGCAGGGACGCCGGAACGGTGGAGGCCCTGCTTAATATTTTGAATGCCCAGGGCATTGTCACGGGCCTGTCCATGACCGGAGACAGGAACTCGGCGGATGTGCTATGTTCCCTGGAAGATGAGCCCATGAAAACGGAAGAGGGGTATGAAATGCGCTTGGAAAGCCGGGATGGGGGAAGAGGCGTCCTGCATCTTCGCGCGGCGGCTCCGCAGGGGCTCTTCTACGCATGGCAGAGTGCAGTACAGATACTGAACGCCAACCGGACGGAAGGCGGCTTTTCCGTACCCGCCTTCTCCATCAGGGACGTTCCGCGCTTCGAGTGGCGTGGCATCATGCTGGACGTCTCCCGCCATTTCTTCACGATGGCGGAAGTCAAGCGCATGATAGACACCATGTCCCTGTTCAAGCTCAACCGGCTGCACCTGCACCTGACGGACGGTCCCGGCTGGCGGCTGGAAATCAAAAAATACCCGCTCCTGACGACCATGAGCGCCTGGCGCGTGCCGCTGGCCAACGGGGAATGGAACTGGCAGGAAGTGAAGCTGGCTATTCAGGAGAACGATCCGGAAGCGACGTACGGCGGGTTCTACACACAGGAGCAGATGAAGGAGATCATCGCATACGCCCGGAATCGCCGGGTGACAGTCGTTCCGGAGATAGAATTGCCCGGACATGCGTACGCCGCCATGCACGCCTACGGGGAACTGGTCTGCGACGGTGTCAACTTTCCCGTGGAAGGCAAAAAAGGGCGGGACACCGTTTGCATGGGGCGTCCGGAAACCATGCGGTTCGTGAAAGACGTGGTGGATGAATTGAAGACCATTTTTCCGCCCGGTTCCCCCATTCATCTGGGGCATGATGAAGTTTCCACGGAATCATGGAGAAACTGCAAGTACTGCCAGAGCCGCCTGAAGGGGTTGAATGAAAACAGCCTGAAGGCTCTGGGCAGGGACTTTCTCCGTCAAGTGGCGGCTTATGTGCGGCAGGGCGGGTATGACGCCATCGTCTGGGACGAGGGCGGTGAACTGGAAGCCGACAAGCATATCTTCGTCATGGCGTGGCGCGGCAATGACTTTGCCGCTGCCGCCGCCAGAAAAGGGCACCCCGTCATTCTGGCTCCCAGCTCCCACTTCTACTTTGACTACTACCAGTCCGCCGGTTCCACGGAGCCTAAAGCCATAGGCGGCCTCATTCCGCTCAAGCAGGTGTATGGTTATGAACTGCCGGAACTCTCCCCGGAGGAGGTCGTCAAGGTGCGCGGCCTTCAGGCCAACATCTGGACTGAATACCTGTACAATATGGGGCTGGTGGAATACATGGCGTGGCCTCGCGCCCTCGCGCTGGCGGAGCGCGCCTGGAGCGACTGTGATCCCAGGGATTACCGCTCCTTCCGCGCCCGTGCGGCCATGGCTCTGAAACTCCTGGAAAAACTGGCCGTCAAGTATCGTCCCCTGGGGGAGGACGAATAATTTTTTCTTGACGGTCAACGGCATTGGTGCGAGTAGGGAGACATGGCTGCCCCTTCTGCTTCCATGTCCCTCGCACCGTGCCGGAAGCCCGGTTATCCCACTGGAAAGGAAATATCAAAACTCCTGAGACTGGGCCTTCTCTCCGCTCTGTCCGGCAACCTGATCGCCTGCTCCCAGCAGCAGGGAGTGCACCTGGGGGGCGCACCGCTGCCTCCTCCCGTTAAGATGATCCAGGGTAAGGGAAAGTAAAGGAATGATGAGCGGGAATGTAAAAAAGTCTTTTTCCGGCAGTTATCCCACCCGGGCCGAATTCTCCGGATTGCTGAAAACCGGAGTTCTTCTGACCGCTGCCGGAACCTTGATGTCCTGCGGACTCCAAACTTCATCAGGGGTGAATGCATCCCCGGTTGGCGGTCATGAAAAAGACACGGGATCCTGTCCTGATGACCATTTGCGCCGTACCGGCGGAGAGTTTCCGGCTGCATGGGAGAGGCGATTGGAGAAGTGAGCAACTTGGAATTTCTGTCGTCTTTCACTGGGTAGGTTGAATGTATTGTTTGCATTGATTTTTCCTCTGATACATGGCATCAGCCTGCATTGTGGATGCTGCTGCGCAGGAGGCAAAAGAAATCTGGGGGAGCTTTGGAAGGAAAATGCCATGTCGGTGACTGGGAAAATAATGTTTTTTCTTGACAGTCAAAGTATTTTATAGGAACAGGAAAGCATGACTACCCCCCGCGCCTCCATTCCTCCGCAACCGGAGCGGAAACCCGATTATCCTACCGGAAAGGAAATGTCCAGATTGCTGAAGCTGGGCCTCCTCACCGCCATGTCCGGCAACCTGATCGCCTGCTCCCAGCAACAGGTCTTGGGCGTAGCTCCGTTGCCTCCTCCTATTAAGATTATTCACGTTAAGGGAAAATAAAGGAATGATAGGCGGGAATGCAAAAAAATCTTTTTCCGGCGGTTATCCCACCCGTGCCGAATTTTCCAGGTTGCTGAAAACGGGTGTCCTGCTGACTGCCGCCGGAACCTTGATGTCCTGCCAGCCCCGGGAGGAAGCTCCAGATAATGCCGGAAAAAAGGAAGAGGCGATTCACACAAAAGATGGCTCCGGCTTGTATACCATCACGAGAACTGCGGGCATGGTCGTTGATGTACTTCCGGTGAACGAGGCAGTTTCCGATCAGGATTGCTCTGGAGATTCGGATTTGGAAAAGAAAAAAACGGAACACCCTGAAATTCTATCTCCTGAAAAACGTGCGGATTCCCGTTCCAAGGAATGGAGGAAGCGGCTGCCCGGAGAAACTACGTGGAAGGTGAACGGATAAATCATCTTCTGTTTCGTTGTCCTGACAGGCTGATATTCCCTAAAAACCATGATTTATCTGACCCTGTGCCTGACTCATGACTGCAACCTGCGTTGCGGCTACTGCTATGCAGGCCGTAAAAGGGCGGTTTCCATGAGCCGCAAAACCGCTTTCCGCTCCATTGACTTCGGGCTGCAACAGGCATGCCGGGAAGGGAAGGCGCTGGGGAAAATGCCTGAAATCCAGATAGGCTTTTTTGGCGGGGAACCCCTGCTGGAATGGACTCTTCTTCAGGAATGCCGGGAATATGCGGAAGCAGAGTCCTCCCGCGCCGGAATCAACCTGAAATGGACGCTCACCACCAACATGACCCTGCTGACGGAAGAGCGTGTGGTATGGCTGATGGAAAAAGGATTTCATCTGGGGCTTTCCATGGACGGAAACGCAGCTATGCACGGAGTATGGCGCAATTATCCGGATGGCCGCAGCTCTCATGCAGAGTGCGTGGCCGCGCTGGAATGGTTTAAGGGAAGGGAACACCGGGCGGAGCTGATTTGCGTGGTAAATCCGGCCAATGTGAAGCATTTGGAGGAATCCGTGCGGTGGATGGGGGGGGCCTGCGGGCTGGACATCATGCTGAACCCGGACTTTGGCGCTAAATGGACGCCGGAGGCACTGGCAGCCCTTTCCGCTGCCTATGAAAAGGTAGGGGAAGAAGTCGTGCGGCGTTACCGGGCAGGAAATCCGCTGACGCTGAACGTCATTCAGAGCAAGATTGGCGCCTATGTGAAGGGCGGGTATCAGACCTGTGACATGTGTTCCCTGGGGGAACGGGAAATCGCCGTAGCTGTCTCCGGAAACATCTACCCCTGCGCCCGCCTGGTAGGGAATGATGACCTTGAAAACTTGTGCATGGGCAATGTCCTTACCGGAGTGGACCGGGAGAAAAAGCTGAAGCTGGCGGCTGCCCGCGGCAACAGGAACCCCAAATGCCTGGACTGTTCCCTGCGTGCGCGGTGTCTCCAATGGTGCGGCTGCGTCAACTACGTAACCTCCGGCAGGACGGACTGGGTGGGGGAATTCACCTGTTTCCATGAAAAACTCTCCATCCGGGTGGCGGACAGGGTGGCGGAAACCTTGTGGGAGGAACGCAACCCCTGGTTCATCCGGGAATTTTATTCCGGCGTTTCCTCAGGAGACGGAAATACGGCTGCAGAATGTCAGGACTGAGCGGCGTTCCGGAAAGGCGGAAGACTGCACATGGAGGAATGTATTATTTAATGTTTTCATTTCCGGCGGTTTGATTGACACGGAGAACGGGCTCATGTATGAAATGATTCTAGCTGATTGCCTGTTTATGAAAAAATATCGGTTTCTGTTTCTGGCTTCCCTGATGGTGCTCGTTCTGCTTGGCGGCATGGCGGTAGTGGCCTGTTCCAATAACTTCAAGCATGTGCCCCAGACGGGGTTTGTGGAGCATCATGTGAAGAATGAGGACTCCCACATTCCCTTTGATGCGTACTGGAACGCCCCGGATGACAAAATATGGAATGACAGGGTAAACGGCGTCAATGGCGAAAAGGTGATGATGGCTGTTCTTCCGGTGGATACGGTTCACATGGATGTGAGGCCGGAAAGCAAGGAAGGGGTTGACGCCCTGCACAATTTGGCGGCGTACTTCCAGAGGAGCGTGACGGCCAGTATGGAGAAGGAGGTTGCCAAAAACCCGAATTTTGACATGGTTCCCGTCGGAACCAAGGGTGCTTATACGCTGGAACTCGCCATCATCTCCATCACACCCACGAACGCCAAGGCCGGCATCTTTGTCACGGCGTTGAGTGGTATCAAGGGCGGCGGCCTGGTCAAGAGGTTCATCAAGAAGGGGCACATCGCCATGGCGGGCCGCCTGCGTGATGAGAACGGCCGCATCGTTTCCGAATTTGCGGATTATGAGGAAGACCACAGCTCCCTGCTGGGCGTGGATACCAAGGACTTTAAAAAATACGCCCACCATCAGCACACTATTGACGAATGGGCTCGGGAAATTACGGATGTGTATTCCTCCACCTATGGGCACAGGACGAATAAGCACATGATGACGCTAAACCCGTTTTAACAGTGGATCAGGCATTATGACGGGGGCCGGAATGCCCGGTTTTTCCCTCATTCCCCATATTCTGCCCAGGAACTGCTGGTTTCCCAGACGCGTACGCGTTCCAGCGTAACACAATCCCTGACTGGGTATTCCGTAAAAGTTTTCTTGGCCTTTTCCAACGCTTTCCGGGCGTAGGTGAAAATAGTGCGGGCCATCACTTCGCTGGTGGGGTCCTCCCGGTCAAATGGAATGATGCGGTCGCCGTACGCGGCGAGGAAGGTCCTGTAATTCGGATCTTCCGTATTCATGCACAGGGAATGGTCAAACTGCTGGAGAAACTCGCCCATCATCTGCTTGACAGCCTTGAAATCTAGCACCATATCGCTGGCGTCTAGGGAATCCGCGCGGAATACCATCTCCACGGAGCGTGTATGGCCGTGGGGGAATTTGCAGTTGCCCGGATGCTTGGATAAAAGGTGTCCGCTTTCCAGCTCGATTGATTTGCAAATTCGGTATGCCATGCAAGAAGGATAACGTGCCCGGCCATGGGGGGCAATATCAAAGAGGGGCGTTATCTGTCTTGCGGGAGGGGCGTTTCCATATGGCTTCCCCCTTCTGCGGTCGGCTGGACGGACTATTCATATCCCGTCCTGTGCGGCACCATGCCATGACTCTTTCGCCGTTTTCCCCTTTCCGGGAATAAAACAGCAGCTGTTCAAACGGAGTCAGCTTTTTCACAATCTGCCAGTAGGAAATGTCTTCAGGATGGTAAAGGGAGCCGTTCCATTCATTGTGGATATTCTTCTGAATGGCTTCCGGGGTGACTGCAAATGTCCTGGCATGATGCATGAAAATCTTGAACGGAAAAATGCTGCAGAGGGCAATATAGGCAACAAGGAGGAATTTACGATTTCTCCCCAACATGGGAAAAGCCTGGGTACACAGAATGGCGAGAAAGAAATAGAAAACCCCTGATGTCTTGAAAACAAGCTCATTGTAGCGGACGCCCACGCAAATGAGTGTACAGGCTGCAAAACCGTGAAGCCTGCAAATGTCTTGCCATCCGTGCGTTGATCCTGTATCAGGAGGAAACGGGAAAGAGAAAATCCCGGTATCATCTTATGGCTTATGTTTCATGGACATTCCTGAAAATGGGTGACAGGGCCGATCGCAAAACGGGCCTAGTTTTCCTGTTGATCGCACTGGCGCCGGTCATTCTTGTTTCAGTTTTAGCCTTCATCATCGGCCTGGGGGCGATTGTGTACGGATGGCCCGCCCTTCTGCCGATGCTGGTACCGTTCTATTTGCCCTTTGCGTTGCGCAGGGAGACCGGGAGCGCGATCAAGTCCGGAAACGTTCTTTTTGACAAGGACCCGCTGGTCGTCACTTCCAGACCGGTAGTCCGGAACTGGGTGTATGCCGTTTATGCGGTCATGCCCGCACTCCCGCTGATTCTGTCCGGCTGGCACATGACCCTTGACAGAGGAGGCAATGGCAGCGCCCTGGCGGCGTTCGCCCTAATCTGGATTGCCCTGTATTCCTCCTTTCTGCTGTTGTCGCTCGTGCTGGGAAAAATCGGCTATTTGAAAATCGGCCGTTTTTTTCTCGCCGCCGCAGCCAATATTGTGCTTGTCCTGTGCTATTCCGTGTGGGTGCTGTGAATCCGCCGCCGTTCCACGGGAAAACCGCTTTCCGCGCTTCCCTGGCTTGAGGAAGGGAGTCCTGTGCGAGGTACAGGCCTTATTTCCTGATGAACGGCTGCATCCGGCACATGGTGGCCGTGCGCCACAGCCATTCCAGCGGGCCGTACAGGAAGTGCTTCAGCCACTGGCGGCATACCCATGCCTGAAGGCAGAAGACCGCTACGGCGGAACACAGGCATATCCACGGTCCCATGCTCCGTGCCAGCCCCAGTCCCCAGCCGAAAAACAGGAACGTGAATATCAGCGTTTGCGTCACGTAGCAGGTCAGCGTGCATTTTCCGGTGCTGCTGAGCAGGTCGGAGGGCAGGTGAAGGCCGGGGCGGGAAAACAGCAGGACGGCTCCGGAAACGAAAGCCGCTACATAGGAAAGGTTTTCCCACTGAAGGACAAGGTGCCGGAGGTCGGAACCCGCGGGGGAGGACGTCAGCGGAACAAGGAGCGTTCGCACGGCCAGCAGGGACAGGAATAGCAAGAGGGAAACTGCCAGCAGCCGGAGGAACAGAACACGCTTGCCGGGAGCGTCCGCAAAGAGCCGCCATCTGCCTGCCAGCATGCCTAGGATGAACAGTCCCAGCGTTTGCCAGATGCGGCCGCTGAGCAGGAAAAACTGCCATTTCCCGACCTGTCCCCGGGTGAGGTTCCACCAGGCCGCCTCCTCCCAGGAGCCGCCGGCGTACAGGAATTCCCGGGAAGGCCCCGCCGCCGGGGAATCCGGGAGGAACCAGCCGGAGGAATGGGGCCAGCCCTCCGCCATTCCGGCGCGGGCCAGGGCGTCCATGACGTTGACGGGCTGCATCAGGCACAGCAGGCACAGAATGACCAGAAAGGGAGTGCGGCGCCTGTACAGTAGAACCAGCGCGAATCCAAGGACTCCGAAAATGGTGAGAATGTCCCCGTCGTAAAACAGGGTGTGGACCAGGCCCAGCAGGAATAGCAGAACGAGCCTCCACATGAATCTTTTCCGGAAATCCACGCCTCTTTGCTCCTGTCTGTCCAGCTGGATGAAGAAGCTGAGGCCGAACAGAAAGGAAAAGAGAAGGAACGACTTGCTGACGAAAAGGTGTTCGTAGAGCCAGTCCGCGGCACCGTTGGCCGCCGCCTGCCATCCCGTAGCGGGGAGAACGGGAAGGTACAGGTTGAAATGGTCGTGTGCGTGGACGATGACAATGCCCAGCAGGGCCAGTGCCCTGAGAATGTCAAGAATGGTGATCCGGGGCGCGGGAGCAGGGGCCCCGGAGGAACTCCGGGCTGTCATGAGAGGAGGGGAAATCAGGGGATGGAAGGTATTAGCGCGGCGGCGCGGCTCCTGGCCCAGGCGTCCGCCTCCAGAATGGGGGCCAGGTTTTCGCGGGCGTCCGTGTTCGCATGGTCGTTCATGACGGCTTCCACCAGCTTCCAGATGCCGGTGAAGCGGAGATCGCCGCGGATGAAGGCGTCCACCGCCACTTCATTGGCGGCATTGTACACGGCGGGCATCGTGCCGCAGCATTCTCCGGCCCTGCGCGCCAAGTCCAGGGCGGGGAAGGCGTCCGGCCGCGGGGCCTCGAAAACCAGTTGACCGATCTCCGCGAAATTGAGCTGTTTCAGGGAATTGGGAACGCGGTCGGGCCAGGTGACGGCGTACTGGATGGGAAAGCACATGTCCGAACTGCTCATCTGGGCCAGCACGGTGCCGTCCATGTATTCCACCATGGAATGCACGATGCTCTGCGGGTGCACGATTACGTCCACCTTGTTCATGGGGACGTCGAACAGCCAGCGGGCTTCGATCATTTCCAGCCCCTTGTTGAACAGGGTGGCGGAATCAATGGTGATCTTCCGGCCCATGGTCCATGTGGGGTGCTTGAGCGCCTGTTCCAGAGTGACGTGCTCCAGGTCTTCCTTCTTCCAGGTGCGGAAGGGGCCTCCAGAGGCTGTCAGGATCAGACGGGAGACGGCTTCCGGCCCCCCGTGGTTGCCGTTCAGGCATTGAAAAATGGCGTTGTGTTCGCTGTCCACGGGGAGTACGCGTACTCCGGCCTGCCTCGCTTTTTCCATCACGATCTGTCCGGCCATGACCAGAATTTCCTTGCTGGCGATGGCCAGGTCCTTCCCCGCCTCAATGGCGGCCAGCGCCGGGCGCAGCCCCGCCGTGCCCACGATGGAAATCAGCACCATGTCCGCCTCCGGAAGCTGTGCCAGGCGGCACAGGCCTTCCTCCCCCGTCTCAACCTGCGAGCCGGGAAGGGCGCGGGAGAGTTCCTCCGCCCTGGACGGATCGTAAATGCAGACGTTGTGAACGCCGAATTCCCGTGCCTGGAGGGCCAGGGCCTCCGCATTGCTGCCGGCGGCCAGGCCCACCACTTCCATTCTGTCCGGAATGTCCCGGGCTACTTTCAGGGCGCTGGTTCCGATGGAACCGGTGGAGCCCAGGATAACGACGCGTCGTTTCTGCATAACGGAAAAGAATGATGCAAAAAATATGGTCTCTTGACAAGCCGGGGGATGAAAATCTTGACGGAGCGCGGTGTGGAGGTTTTCCGTCAGGCTTCCGGCCTCATTCCCGTGGGGCGGCTGGAGGGTTTCCAGGCCTTGGTCCCGTAAGTGGCCTCCGCCGTGGGAACAGGAAGGCGGCTGAATGCCTCCTCCTGGTATTTCTGGCGCCATCCCTGCAAATTGAAGGATCTCCAGTTGGAAATCTTATAGTAAAAAATGGACTCTCTAATCATCTGGTATACATTGGCTCCTGCTACGGTGTCTGCTCCCAGCCTTTGGTAAACAGCTGCCGCAAAAGAAAAATTGTCCCGGATTTCAAAGCGCGACAGGTCGCCGTCGCTGAAATACCACTCCGGGTGGCTGTCCATGGTCATCAGGTTGAGGTCCCCGCTCAACTGGGAAGGACTGCGGAACCCCCCCCAGGCACAGGAAAACGAGGGACAAGGCCCCGCAGCGCACCCCGTAGCGTTCCCAGTTGCCGCTGCCGGTCATGTAGGCGAACAGAAGGCCCAGGAAACAGGCGCCCAGGAGCAGGTAAATTCCGGCCGTAACGCGCGTGGGGGAAAAGCCGAAGTCTTCTATCTGGTTGTACAGCCTCACCGCGACGCTGCCGGCGATCAGCCCTGTCTGGACAGCCAGTATAAAGCCGAGGACGGTCCCCGTTTTTGAAGCCCTTACGGCCCCGGAGGAGCGGAACATGACCAACAGGATCAAGCCGGAAAGAATGGCTGCCAGCGTAAGGGAGTCCGCCCCTTCATGCAGGTAGCCTGTCTGGGAAATACCTTCCGGCACCTTCCCGCTCCACAGGAAGGAGATGTCCGTTCCGTTGTTGACCAGGAAAGCCAGGTTGATGAACAGCAGGGAAATGACCGGAAGGGATGGCAGCCACGGCTTCTCCGGCCGGATGGGCCGGTCCTCGCCAAAGGGGGCGCATCTGCGGTGCATGGTCAGAATGCCGAAGGACAGGGAACCCAGTACCCACAGGAGGAAGTGAATAAACATCTCCCTGCTGGGAAGCAGACAGGACAGGTAGCGGACGGCCAGCTCGTTCATGGCGGTCCTGACGGAAGCGATGACCGGATTCCCGTCCGCAAAGATGGAGAGAAAGAAGAGAAACAGGGAGATACCGATGGCGACGCTGGCGGCAAGAGGAAGTTTTCCCCTGAGACCCTGTGCCGCCTTCCGCACCTGATTCATGCGGAAAAATCTGTATTCCAGCCAGGAAACGTACCTTGTTCCGGGAACATAGCCGTTTCCCTCTTTCCGCGGCAGGAAAATGACGGCCAGGGGAAGAAACATGGCGACAAGCAGGTTGTAATGGGAATCCGGGGAAAGGTTGAGGCCGGCGGCGGTGGCATTCAGCACGGCCATGACGCCCAGGAACCACTGTTCCTTGCGGCTGATATCCGTCCGCAGCATGAGGAAGGCCGCGGTGTACAGCAGGATGGCCAGCGCCGTACCGATTCCCAGGCCTTGCAGGGTGCCGAACATGAAATCCGCGGCAAAACCGCTGCATACCAGAGCAAGGAGAGGTATGTTCCCGTGCCTCCACTAGGAAGGAGGGAGTGCCGGGGCTGGAGGGCGGACGGATGTGTCTGCGGGCATTGACGGAAACGCCGGGCGTTCCGGAAAGGGAGAGGGCTGGTCTGTCATAGGAGTTGCCGGGGGAGGGGGAACGGGAAGGTTTCCCTGCACGCAGCGGCACGGGGAACGGTTCCTCTTTAAAGATTTCCGTGAAACTGTCAAGACGGATTCCGATGAAAGGCGGAGGTTCGGCCATGCCGTTTCCAAGGGTGGTCACAAGGTATGATGAAAAAGGATTGTATTTTCCAAAAGAGGGCGTATAGCATGCACGGATGAAGCGCATCGCCGTGTACGCCGGTAGTTTCGACCCCCTGACCAATGGCCACTTGTGGATGATCAGGCAGGGGGCGCGGATGTTTGATGAGCTGATTGTGGCCATTGGCGACAATCCGGAAAAGAACTACACGTTTTCCCATGAAGAGCGCATGGACATGCTCCGGACGGCGCTTTCCGACATGCCGGAAGTGCGCATCGCCGAATTCCACAACCGCTTTCTGGTGGACTTTGCCAAGGAGCATGAGGCCTCCTTCATGCTGCGCGGCATCCGCTCTACACAGGACTATGAATATGAACGCGTGATGCGCCATATCAATGCGGACATGGCTCCCAAGGTTTGCACCGTGTTCCTGATGCCCCCGCGCGATACGGCGGAATTGTCCTCCAGCATGATCAAGGGCCTGATCGGGCCGGAAGGCTGGGAAAGCCAGGTGAGCCGCTACGTTCCCCCGAACGTGTTCGCCCTGCTCAAGATGAAATATAAAACCCTGACGGAGGAAATGCGCCGGCAGGGCGGCCAATAGGGATATTCCCGGCGCCTGTCACATTTCCCTCAACGCATTCCGGAGAGCTTCCTGCGCCTCTTCCTCCGTCCCGGCTGGGGAAAATTCCTCAGAACCTTGACGGCTCAAAATCTCTGCCCTAATGCGTCGTGCCGGAGACATTCAGAAGCACAGTGCCCGTTACAATGAGGACGATGGCAAAAACGCCTGCGGCATTCAGATGCTCCTTGAACAGGAAGACGGACAGGCAGGTGGCGGCTACCATACCGATGCCGGACCAGGAAGCGTACGCGATGCTCAGCTCAATACCCCTGAGGGATTTGGACAGGAAAAGGAAGCAGATAACATAGGCGGCAATGGCCCCTGCCGTCGGCCACGGGCGGGTGAACCCTTCCGCGTATTTCAGGCAGAGCGTTCCTATCAGTTCTCCCGCTATGGACAGCAGCAAATACAAATACGGCATGACAGTCTCCTATGGATGAGCGGCTTTCCGGAAATGGCGGAGGTACGCGCGGCTGTGGCTGATCAATCCGTTGACCTCTTCGGGGCTCATGGCATTGAACGCTTCCGATTCGGCCTCGTAAAGTTCGGTCAGGACGTGTTCCGCGTAATCCCTGCCTTCAGGGGAAAAAATGATGATTTTGCTGCGCCTGTCGGCGCTGTCCGTCTGCTGTGAAACGTAACCACGGCTTTCAAGGTTTTTGAGGATGCTGTTCACCGTCTGCTTGGGAAGCATGAGCATCCTGCATAGGTCCGTCTGGGTGCAGCGTTCGGTATTCCGCACCATGTACAGCACCAGAAGCGTGTTGATCGTGATTCCGTGCTGTTCGGCCCATTGGGAATAAAGCTCGTTGGTTTCAAGCCAGATTTGGTAGTAACGCCTGATCGTGGATTTGAGGTCGAGGTGCATGTAATAAATAGTCTGATTTCGGACTAAAAATATCAGGACATACCGGAAAGTCAATACAGAAACCAGTCCCGTCCGGCAGAACGGGGACTACCGGAAATTGCCCATGGAGCAGGGATACATGCAGCGGCGCGTTCACGGGAATTGCTTACATGTCTTCCGCTGGCGGCCGGGAATGCGCCGAAGAACGCCTTCTGCGCCTGTCCTTCTGTTTGCGCATGCGCTGGATAACGCGGGCTTTTGAGGCGCACTGGCCCGTCTGCTGCCGTTCCACGGCGTCGCACAGTTCCCGGCGCGCCAGAAAGCGGTTGAGCTCCCGGGAACGGTCCACGTGGCACTTGACGGCGATGCCCGTCGGGACATGTTTAAGATAAACGCAATTGTTGGTTTTGTTCACCTTCTGGCCGCCGCGCCCGGCGCCTCTAACAAAACTTTCCTCCAGGTCCTGCTCCCGGATTCCCAGGGATTCCATGCGCTCCTTGAGGGCGGCGAGTTTTTCAGGCCTTACCATAACCGGATTGATGCAGGGAGTTGAGGCGCGCCTGAACGGCATGGACCAGCATGTCCCGGCTGGATGCCGTCAGGGGAGCCATTCCGATGATGGTGTTTGTTCCGTCCGCCAGGCGGAGCGTCAGCCGTGTTCCGTCCCGCTCTGCGGAGCATATCTGCTGCCAGAGGTGCCACCGCATGGTATGGCGCGGACGCACAAAGGGGAGAATTTCCACGCCCAGAGGCGTGACGATGACGGCCGCATGCTTCAGGCAGCGGAGCCCCAGATACAGGAAGAGGACGGCTGGGATCAGGGCCGCAGCCTGCATGGCCCACAAGGGGGCGGGAAGATAGGGCGTGATGGTGCCGTGCCCCGCAAGTTGGAGAAAACCTGCTATGGCAATCAGCAGGAAAGCCGATCCGGTCAGGAAGGTTCCCGCCCGGTTGCGCGTAAAGCGCAATTCCCTCTCCTGTACGGGAATGTGGCGGATATCGTCCACCCCCAGGCCGGTTTTCACCGGATTGGGAAGTGTGTCGGATGATGTATGTTCAGGCTCCGGCATAAATGCCAGGAAAGATTTCCTTCGTTTCTTCCGTGTTATTCTCCATCAGCAGGGTGCCTTGAAGGACGGCCCCATCCTGAAAATGGAAGCGGCCGCGCAGGGTCAGCTTGTCCAGCCCCACCAGGGAAGGCAGGCCGAGGCTGTCCAGGGAATCCACCAGCTTGTACAGGCTGGGGTCCAGGTCCACGATGGGGGCGGCTCCATTCCGTTCCGGAGCCAGGGCCACCTTGCCGTCTGCATCTACGGAAACCGCGTCGGAACGCAGCAAAAGCAGGTCGGAGGTGGTTTTAACGGGGAAAAAGCGGGAGCGCGGCACATTGACGGCGCGCGCGCCGGGGAAGCATTCGATGCCCGCGCCCATGGCCGTTTCCAGCTGGAACACCTTGGCGGACTCCGGGTCCCTGGGGTTCACCGTCTTGCTGTTCCGGATCATGGGGAGGGGAAGTACGCCGCCGTTGGCGTCCAGAATCTGCTTGAGGGAATCCAGGCGGATCCAGAGCGTGTTGGTATTGAAATAACGGTGCTTGGAAATGTTCTGGAATTCGGGGATGTCCGCGTCCGGGCACTGGGCTACCTCCCGCAGGATCAGATGCCCGTCGGATTTTCTGACGGCCAGGTGGCCGCCCTTCTTGTCCGCCTCCGTGCGGCGCGTGACTTCCATGACGAAGGGGGCTCCGCTTTCCGCAAACCAGCGCAGGAAATTCATGTCAAGCTGGGCTCCCAGATTGTCGGAATTGGAGATGAAGGCATACTTGACGCCGTCCTCCAGAAGCCGGTCCAGCCAGCCGGAACCCAGCAGGGCCGGGTACAGGTCCCCGTGGCCGGGAGGGCACCATTCAAGTTCGGGCTGCTGCGGATAGGAGGCTGGTTCCAGCGTATCGGCCAAAATCTTCGGCACGCGGTTCTGCATCAGTTCCACCTGGTGGGCGTCGGCAAAACCGTCCGCCGCATACTTTTCCAGATAGGCCAGCGTGTCCGCGCTGGTGGAGAAGGAATTCATCAGCAGCAGGCGCACCGGGGTTCCGGATATGGTGCGCAGGTGTTTCACCTGCCTGACGATGAGATCGAGAAAAGTGTCCTCCCCCTTCACCTTGAGCAGGCTCTTGGCTTTCTGGAGTCCCATGCTCGTTCCCAGGCCCCCGTTGAGCTTGATGCAGACGCACTGGGAAATCAGGTCCTTTCCGGCCGGGGCCGTGGAATCCGTGATGTTCTTCCAGTCCGCCACCTGGTCCGCCGGACTGATGTCCGTTTCGGGGATCATGCCGGAATGGTTGGAAACGAGAGCTTCGTAACAGCGGGAAAATGCCTTGATGGCTGCGGTGGAGATGCCCGCGGACTCCATCTTTTCTTCAAAAGGAGTGAACGTACTCATTGCCGGGGGTTGTACAAAATGACCGGAGAACTCTCAAGCATTATGCGCGTACCCGGCATGGTAGTTCCGGTAGTTTTCCTTCCTCCCGCGAATGGTCGGATGGAGAAAGGGAAAGAAAGTCCGGTAGTTGTTCCGGGAAGCCTTTTTTGTGCCGAATATCCGGTGCTTCTGCGATAACGCTGAGGCAGAAAGGGAATGTTCCTCACGTGGGAAAGCGGTGCGGAAAATGTCATTTCACGGCTATGACCCGGATGCGCCGGTAGTCGGCCACCCATTGGACTCCGTTCCACAGCTCATTCCGGAGGGCGGACTCCATCTCTTCAAAAATCCGGATGCGGCTGCCTTCCGGCAGCGGGGCCAGATCGGAGGCAAAAAACTGTGCCACCCAGTTGCGCAGGCCGTTCTCCCCGTCCTTCAGCGGCGTGGGGCGGTCGTAATCCATGACCAGTTCCGGGTGCAGTCCGGCCTGTTCCACTAATTTCCGGTATTCCTCCACGGTGGGGAAGTAAAAGGGACTTTCATAATGTCTTTTCTGGCGGCAAAGGATGGATTGAAAGGCTTGCTGAATGCGGTGTATGTTACGGACGGCTCCGAATTCGCAGACCAGCCTGCCTTGCGGTTTCAGCACGCGGAAAATATTTTCCAGCAGGGTCTTTTGATCGGGAATCCAGTGAAAAACGGCGTTGGAAAAAACGACGTCGAACCGGTCGGACCACGGCATCCGGCAGGCGTCCACCACCCGGAAGTCGATGTCCGGGTGAAGCATCCGCGCCTTGCGCACCATGTCTGGAGAAGCGTCCGCCCCGACGACATGGGCGGATTTGGCCAGCAGTTCCTGCGTGAGTGCGCCCGTGCCGCAGCCCAGGTCCAGAATGGCCTGTCCTGGATTGTCCGGAACGTGGGAGAGCAGGTCTTTCCCGTAGTCCGCGACAAAGCCGTGCTTGTCTTCATACAAATCCGCGTTCCACTCCATGACGGCGCCAGCATACAGGTGACGGGCTTTTTCTCCAAGACGAACCCCGCATTATTATGCCATGTCCCGGCGGGGAAACGGCCCCTTGCGCATTTTCCGCATGCGTCCGGGATTCTGCTTGCTTTGGCCGGCGTGGAATGGTTAAGATAAGTTTACTATGAAAGCAACAGCCCTGTTCATGACGGCCGGAGCCCTGGCCGCGGTTTCCGCCGGCGCCTATGATGGATACGGATATGATCCCCGGCCGGCAAGTGCCTACAACGATACGATCAGCGGCGCGGCCAGAATCGGCTACGATTCCCGCTATGCCTACAAGGATCTGGTGGCCTCCTCCCTGCTGAACCGCAGCGGCGTGTTCACCTTTGGCGGGGAAGTGGACTTGAACCTCGTCAAGGACTGGAAGCAGGAAATCGGCGCGGAATACCTGGCTTTCTGCGACGGCCTGCTGAGCGACAAGAACGCTTTTAACGCGGACTGGAAGGCCGTGAAGGAATTGTTCCCGAACCTGACTTTCCGGGGCGGTTATGAGTTCAATTACGGCGGTCTTCCCGGCTATTTGAGCAAATACACGGGCAAGGCCCCCCACTCCGTGGCCCAATCCTTTACCGCCGGGCTGGCGTACGACGATCCGGGGCACGGCTATTTCGGCGCTCTGGATGTCCAGTACGGTTTTTACGGCATGACGGGCTGGCGCATCGATTTGAATGCGGGCAAGCGCTGGAGCGGACTGATTCATGAAAAGGTGGATTTGGAACTGAGCGCGGGTACCAGCTATTCCTCCAGCTACTGGGGCGCCGGCGTGGCCGGATTCGACCAGTTCAACGTCAAGCTGGCGGCTCCCGTGCGCATTTCCGGGGTGGATTCCCGGAGCGGTTTCCGTGTCATTCCCTTCATCCAGTTTGACTGGGCGGGGAACACGCGTTCCGATATTCGCCGCTACGCCGGCATGAGCACTATTGAAGACTTCCGCATCCGCGTGGGCGTGGAAGCCGTTTACAGATTCTGACAACGGCCTCCGGGGGCTTTCTTCCTTCCCAAACGGGAAGGGAAAACGCCTCCTGGAGGCATTTGACGTTTTCGGCTACGGCCGGGGAATAATGCATGATTCATGAAAGATGCCGCCATGTGGAAAACAATTCTTATTCTTGCCCGCCACACCTTCATACGCCTGTTGTGGCTGCTGCTTCCTCTCGGTATCTTTGCCTTTCTGGTGCGGGCCATCCCTCTGAGTCCGCTCCAGGCCCTGTGCGGACTGATTCCAGTCATTGTCTTTGAAGTATGGCTGGTGGTCAAGTACCTGCTTCCGGGCATGAGCGACGTGGTCACGAAAACCCTGTATGCGTCCAACATCTCCACGGATGAAGAAGTGCTGGTGGATGCGGCCCGGCGCATGCTGGGGGCCGGAGATGCGGCGGGCGCCCTGGAGCTTCTGGAACGCAACCGGAAGGAAAATCCCGGAATGGTGCGTCCCTGGCTGATGGAATCCGGTCTGCTGAACGACATGCGCAGGTATGCGGAATCCGTTGAACTTTTACAGGAAGGACTGGCGTCCAGAAGATGGAGGAAGGAGGACCGGGCCCTTTTCCTGTATAAAATAGGGGGAATTTATTCCTCCCTGCTCAATAATTCGGAAAAGGCCCTGAAATACTGGCAGGAGGCCGCTAGCAAGTACCCGAACACGGCTTATGGCCGTGCCGCCAAGGATAAGCTGTACGAGTTGCGCTGAGTGGAAGGCAAGGCGCATTTTTCAAACAAAAGCCGGGGGAGGGAGGAAAGAATTCACATCCTTGAATGCGTCCTTGGGAAAAGTGGAAGGATTTGATCATGATGTGTGTGTTGATGAAACAAGGGGGACGTTCTATTTTCTCTGTTGCACGGAGTTTTCTGGATGCAGTCGTGCATCCGCAGGTCCCTTTTGGAATTGTAGCTGGACTCCGGATTCGTAATCCGGTATGTGCATGCAGAGACGCCATTGTCTGATGATTTTGTTTCAAGGAGGAATGTAGATATGAAAAAAGAATGCTGTGTTTATGCAAAATACATTCCATGAATTGCCTGCCTTGACTGTTATTGTAACAGGATTTAATCAGGAAAGTAGCATCCAGAGGGGCGATTGAGAGTGTTTTGAATCAGGATTACACGGGAAAGCTGGAATATATTTTTTCAGATGATGCATCTTCCGACGGAACTTTCCAAATCATGAGGGAAATGGAGCAGGCGTACCGGGGCTCCCATTCTATCAAATTAAACCGTAATGAGCAAAACATGGGTATCATTGAACATTTGGAAAAGGTGTATTCCCTGGCGTCTCATAAATGGGTTATGCGAATGGACGGTGACGACCGCTCTTTCCCGCACCGCTGCCGCATTCTTGCCGAAGCTATCATAAAGTACCCTCATGCAAGATATATTACCTCTGATGTGGAACTGGTTGTCTGCGAATCTGCCGGGCAGGCTGTATGGCCTGCCCATTTGGAAGAGGATAAAGGCCTGCGTGCCTTCCTTCCGCAGGATGGAACTGCTCACAGGGCGTTTCTCGGAACGGCATCCGTCATCAGACGCTCCTTGCGTGCCCCCTATTCGGAAATCCGGAATCTGTCCATGGCGAGGACTTGTATGAAGCTCATAGGGCATGGCTGCATGAGGGACTCGTGGTTTTGAGGAACAAACTCGTTTTGTATGTTGAACACAGTTCCAATATTTCTAGGATCAATCCCCGGTTAAAGAACCGGGATATGGAGACTTTCCTTAAGGGAATCAGCCGTTTGAAAGGCATCAACCAATCTTTTATCCAGGCACAGGAGGCTATTGTGCGCATGACGGAAATGTTTTTGGAATCATGCTCGGATGAAAATTCCCCCCCATATCGAGTCTGTCTGCAGGCATTGGGAAAATAGAAAAGAGTTCATTCAGGAACTCCGCATGGAGGTTGAATGGCCGGAAATGACGTTGGGCCGGAAAATGCGGCATTGGCCATACTTCAAAAGAAATCCTCTCAAGCTTCTGCCTTTGCCGGTCTATGGCCGGCTGCTGTGTCTGATGTACCGCCTGAAGCGATGATTTGCCCATGCGGCGCCGGGAAGCCGGGGAATATGTATTCCGTTAGAAATTTACTGAAATTTCCTGCCGGAATGCAGGCGCTTTCCGGCAGGAAAAAGTTTCATGATCTCGGAATCAATTTTCCCATGATGGGGAAAATCTTTTTCTGGAGCTTCTCATTCAGGCAGCATCTTGCCAGTTTGCTGATCCGGCGCCTCAAACGCAGCTTCCAAGAGGGTGTCCAGCAGGAAAGTTCTTGTCGGCACCTGATGCCCTTTTCCTTGGTTTCCTCGGAAACGGGATTGGAAAGATTGGTCTGAAGCCAGTCCAGAGCACGCTGTTGCAGGGAACGCTTCTTTAGGGAAACAGCGTCTTCATCCCTGAACCTAAGAAGATGAATTTTACCGGGCAATTCTTCATGGGAATGAATGAGACGGTCTTCCAGGCCGAATTGCTTTAGCAGGGACGTGAAGCGGATTGCTCCTCTTTGCGCGTTTTTGATGCACAAAAAGGCTTGTTGAAGATAATGGCGAAGCATGTCCCGTGAAATGAGTCGGTAATCACACATCTGCAATCCTGAAATGCGCGCACTCATTCGTAGATAGTGGCTGCCGCATACACGCGGCCTTCCGGAAAATACTGTTTTTTGAGTTCCATATCACCGGAAGGGTCCAGCGAATGTGCGGAAGGAAGGGCGAGTTTGCATGAGATGGCTGCACAGGCCCGTCCGTAGGATTCAGTGATGTCCAGAAAATAGGTCAACATTCCATCAGGCATGGGAAAGGCTTTCTGCGTTAGCCGGTTCCAGCCGTTCATACTTGTCAGGAAAACAGGATCAATAAGATGCGTAGCGGATATGTGGTATCTTTCCCGCAGTGTCCGTATGGAATCGCCTTCCCGTACGGAAATGGCGTCAAAACAGTCCAAATAACGCGGTATGCGGTCCAAGTAATCCTGTGGAGGCTGAACCGGCAAATCACCCAAAGAGGTGGCATACGCGATTTTACGTTTTTCTCCATTCACAAAATCGAGATAATACTGCATATCCTGATTATGCGTATATTTGTAATTCCATAACTGGTCGGAACCTACGATGAACGTATCCGCCAGCCTGTTTGTCCTTTCCGCATCCCTGCGGGAAGAGATGGGAATAACCTCTATTCCTTCCTCCCTGAAAAACGTGCGGAATACGGAACCGGAATCATTAACATGGGAGGCCATGGTCATGGGGGCATGGTCCAGCAGAAGAACCCTGTAGCCCTACCGGGATAATACGCAGTGCAGGGAGAAGGCCGTTAGAACAGCCCCATAGTTGCAGCTCCACCACAGTCCCAGCAGCGCGATGTCCCAATGCGGAGGATTGTTCCTGTTATTGCCTGATACGCCAGTCATAATTCTTTTTCAGGGAAATACCCTTCAGAGCGGCACGGTAATAGGGATAAAACTCATTCCTGCGGAGAGCCAGGGCCGTATTGATCTTGCGCTTGAGCGATTTGACCTGGTGGCAGAATGCCTGGTCCAGGCTGAAGGAATGGTTTTTTCCCGGCATCCAGGAGCCGCAGCAGTGGTGGATGGAAAAACCGCGGGAACGGATGAAGGCGGGCGCTCGAAAAACTCCTTGGGATACAAGGTTGCCAGATCGCTTTGCCATTTTTTCCGTTCAGCAGGAATTCAGATACTTCATTGATGAAGTAATCCGTATAAATCGTGTTGGAAACGGGCCAGTATTCTTTCCTTATTTCATTATGCAGTCTCAGAAGGCTGATGCAGAGGGGATGCTGCGGCGGAGCATAAAGAAAAGCGGTGCCTAGGGCGCAGTCATACATGTACTTCAGCGTAAAGCGATGGTCCACGGGGAGCCGGGACAGGGGCTGGAACAGTTCCACGTCGCAGTCCAAATAAAAACCTCCGTGCTCCACCAGGGCCTGAAGGCGGACGACGTCTCCCAAAAAACCATTTGTTCTGTTCCAGGCATCTTCTGCCAAATTCAAAAGGGAGACGTCAATATTGGACTCATTCCATTCTATTATCTCAAAATCCGGATTCAGTTCCTTCCATTTCCAGACATTTTGCCGGACTGCTTCAGGAACAGGAGAGCCGAACCAGCAATAATGGATTTTTTTTAATTATATGAATATGTTGAACTTCTAACGGGATTGACGATAGCCGGGAATGGCAAGAAGGAGACTTGCGGAACGGCTTCCATTTTTGAATGGAAGCTGTTTTTTGTCGACTTTTCCTCCGGTTTTCTTCCGGAATGCCCGGCATTTGCGGATAGGGGAAGGATGCTGAACGGGAGACCCTGCATTTTTGTGCGGATGCATGGGGGAGGGGGGACGGCTTTCTCCTTGACCCTGCTGATTACGGCGGAGTATCATTGAATAATGAGAAGACCCCCGATTCCCGGCCTGGTGATGGCCGACGGATGGCTGCAGCCGTATGCTCGCCAGATCCGCGACCGCCAGCGTTTGTTTGATCTGAAAATGAAGCGGATCATCCAGCGTTCCGGGACCTTGGAAAGGCATGCGGAAGGATACCGCTATTACGGATTCAACCGGGACCCGGAGACGGGGGCATGGACATACCGGGAATGGGCGCCCGCCGCGCGCGGATTATTCCTGACGGGGGATTTCAACGGCTGGGACCGCAGGAGCCATCCGCTGGTGCGGAATGAACGCGGCGTGTGGGAAATCAACCTTCCTCCGGATTCCCTCGCCCACGGCCAGAAGGTGAAAGTCCACGTGGTGGGGGCGGACGGCACGGGCAAGGACCGGATTCCCGCCTGGATTACCAGGACGGTCCAGGACCCTTTCACCTATGATTTTGCCGGGGAAATATGGATGCCGGAACGTCCTTACGAATGGAGGAACTCCGGGTTTGATCCTTCCCGGGTAGACGTGCCGTTCATTTATGAGGCGCATGTAGGCATGGCCGGGGAAGAGGGGCGCGTGCATACATACCGCGAGTTTGCGGACGAGGTGCTTCCCCGCATCGCGGCCCTGAGGTACAACACTGTCCAGCTGATGGCCGTGCAGGAGCATCCCTATTACGGCTCCTTCGGCTACCACGTTTCCTCCTTTTTTGCTCCTTCCTCCCGTTTCGGCACGCCGGAGGACCTGAAATACCTGATTGACCAGGCGCACGGCCTGAACATTGCCGTGTTGCTGGACGTGGTGCATTCCCACGCCGTGAAGAACGAGGCCGAGGGGCTGAACGACTTCGACGGTTCTGGCGGCATGTATTTTCTGCCCGGGGAGCGCGGCCGCCATCCGGACTGGGATTCCTGCTGCTTTGACTACGGCCGGGACGAGGTGATCGAATTCCTGCTTTCCAACGTCCGGTGGTGGCTGGAAGAGTTCCGGTTCGACGGCTTCCGCTTTGACGGCGTAACGTCCATGCTGTACTTCCACAGGGGACATGAGCCGTTCGGGGAGCTGGGCGCGTACTTCGGCTCCTCCGTTGATCCGGATGCCGTCGCCTACCTGCAGCTGGCTTCCACGCTGATCCAACGGGTGAAGCCGGGCGCCGTTGCGATTGCGGAAGACATGTCCGGCATGCCGGGGCTGTGCCGTCCGGTGGATGAAGGCGGCATCGGTTTTTCACACAGGCTGGCCATGGGCATTCCGGATTACTGGATTAAGCTGCTCAAGGAGAGGAAGGACGAGGAATGGAGCATGGGGGACATGTGGTACACGCTGACAAACAGGCGTTACGGAGAACCGCACGTGGCCTACTGCGAGAGCCATGACCAGGCCCTGGTGGGGGACAAGACCCTGGCGTTCCGATTGATGGATGAGGAAATGTACTGGAAGATGGCCGTGGACCAGCAAAGCCTGATCGTTGACCGCGGGATGGCGCTGCACAAGATGATCCGCCTGGTGACTCTGGCCGCGGGCGGGGAAGGCTGGCTGAACTTCATGGGCAACGAATTCGGGCATCCGGAATGGATTGATTTTCCGCGGGAGGGCAACGGCTGGTCCTACAGCCATTGCCGCCGCCAGTGGTCTCTGGTGGACAACCCCGGATTGAGGTTCAAGTTCCTGAACGCTTTTGACCATGCCATGGTGCAGCTGGCCCTGGAGGCGCGTCTGCTGAATAATCCCCCTCCGTTCCCGCTGAATATTGACGAGGAAAACCAGATCATGGCATTCCATCGCGGGGGGCTTGTCTTCGTATTCAACTGGTCCGGGGACCGGGCGATCATGGACTACACGCTGCCCGCACCCCAGAAAGGGGAATGGAAGGTGGTGCTGGATACGGACAATGCCCGGTTTGGCGGATTCGGGCGGCAGGACGGAGCCGTGCACCATTTTACGGATGAAGAGAGCAGGCTCTCCCTGTACCTGCTTCCCCGCACGGCCCTGGTGCTGAAAAGAGTGGGGTCCGCCGTGATGGCCCGTCCCGCTGAACCGGATGCGTAGCGAATGCCGTAATCGCCGCCCTGTCCGGTGAAAGGAATGCGCCTACATCTTTTCCGGATTCCCTGAAGATGCGGATTGGGGAAATGGCGGACGGTTTTGCCGTTTTATAAAAGAAGGGGAGGGCACTCTCCTGATGCTCGGTGAAGCCTGAAGCCGGGAGAAATCCGGGCGTTGCGGTCCCTGATGGAAAAAGGATGGCCGTTGCCTCTCGGAATGGCTGTGGATGAATCAACTTTTCCGGCCCGTGCGCTTACTAAAGCTTATGGCCTTGCTCCCATGCCGGAGGCAGTTTCTCCAGCGGGGGCGCTTCGGAATTCCTCTTTTTGAGACGGATGGTCAGGGTATCGGTCTTGAAGTTTTTAGACTTCTCGTTGTTGAGTCCCCACAGAATGGCCCCTCCCGTGGTCATTTCCGGGTGGAAGGTTTTTTCCGCGGAGTAGTAGCCCGGCTTGTCCGCCGCCACGTGAATGGGTTTGTGCCTGTTCAGGGAGAGGGTGGCGGGAGCCTGCCCCACATACTCCCCGTTGACGCGCAGGCTGGCCCCGGAAGGAATGCTGCGTATTGTCATGTCTCCGGAAGTGCTGCTGCATGAGATGCAGGAACAGGCCGCGGCGGCCAGAAGGGCCAGATGGGGAAAGAGTCTGGAGAACATCGGGGAAGGGACGGTTACTTGTTTTCAACCATGCGCATGGCGGCCTGCTTGATTTGGGCTGCCATGGAGTTGAGGGCGTTGGCCCTGGTGGGCGCCAGGTGGTCCTTGAGTCCGGTCTTGTCCAGCTTGGACATGTCCGCTTTCAGGATTTCTTCCGGCGGCAGGCCGGAGAGCAGGCGTACGAATACGGCGATGAGACCCTTGGTAATCAGGGAATCGCTGTCCGCGCAGAGTTTCAGAAGGCCGTTGTTATCCTGTTCCGTATGCACCCACACCCTGGACTGGCAGCCCTTGATGAGGGACTCGTCCGTCTTGTACGCCTCCTCCAGCGGAGGAAGCTTCTTGCCCAGGCTGATGATGTATTCGTAGCGTTCCGTCCAGTCCTGGAACAGGTCCAGTTCGTCCAGCAGGTCTTGCAGGCGTTCTTCGTAATTCATGGCAGGGGGAATGGAAAGGTTATGCCTTGCTGGCTTCGGCAAGCGTGGCGAGAACGGCTTTCTGGGCATGCACGCGGTTTTCCGCCTCCTGGAAGATGACCGGGGCGAAGCGTTCCAGCACGTCTTCCGTGATTTCCTTCCCGCGGTAGGCGGGCAGGCAGTGGAACACGGAATGGCTGGGGGCCGCGTGGGTCAGCAGTTCCTCGTTCACCTGGTAGGGGTAGAAATGCTTTTCCTTGGACTGGCCTTCCGCCTCCTGGCCCATGGAGAGCCAGACGTCCGTGTTGATGACGGAGGCGTCCCGGACGGCTTCCTCGGGGTTTGTGGTAAAGATGACGTTGTCGCAGTCCAGATGCCTGCGGAAGTCTTCCAGAGGCAGGTAATTGGTGGGCGCGCCGATAGCGAGCGTGAAGCCCAGCCGCTTGGCCGCCCACATCCAGGAGCGGGACATGTTGTTGTCCCCGTCTCCGACGAAGGCGATTTTCATGTCCTTCCAGGAGCCGGGGCCGTAAAGCTCTTCAATGGTCAGCAGGTCCGCCAGGATTTGGCAGGGGTGTTCCTCGTCCGTCAGCGCGTTGATGGTGGGAATGCCGGAGAAGGAGGCGAATTCCTCCACTTCCTGCTGTCCGTAGGTGCGGATGGCTACGCCGTGGATCATGCGGCCCAGCACGCGGGCGGTGTCCTTGATGGGTTCTCCCCGCCCCAGCTGGATGTCATGGACGGAAAGGAACATGGGGCGCCCCCCCAGCTCGCTGATGCCCACTTCAAAGGAAACGCGGGTGCGGGTGGAGGATTTGGAAAAGATCAGCGCCCAGGTCTGGCCTTTCAGGGGAAGGTGTTCATGGCGGCCGCGTTCCGCCTTGAGCTTGTGGCCCAGGGCCAGCAGGTCCCTGATTTCGTCTCCGGTGAGCTGTTCTATGGAAAGGAGGTTTTTCATATGTTGGAAAGGGAATAAAAACAGGAAAGCCGCACCATACTCCCGGTTCCTTTAAAAGAAAAGGGAATAATGCGGCTTTCCGGGGAGGGGAGCAAATGCCTTTAAAGCCTGGCGGCGGCCTGGTCCGGCCACGGCACGGGCGAGCCTTCGCGGGCCCCCGCGGGGTTGTTCTTCTTGTAGGTGGGCATCTGGGCCTTGCGGTCCTTGAGCAGGGCGGTCATGACCTTGGCCATGGCTTTCACCCGTTCGGGGTGCTTGTCCGCCAGGTTGTTTTCTTCGCTGATATCTTCCTTGAGGTTGAACAGTTCGAACTTCTGGGTGGGGTGCCAGTAAATCAGCTTCCAGTCGCCCTGGCGCATGGCGGTGCTGGGGGAATAAAGGGGACTGTTGCCGTTTCCTTCTCCCCACACGTTGGGCGTGTGGAAGAGCAGGGGGCGGTTGGCGGATATCTTGCCGCCTTTCAGCAGAGGAACGAAGCTCTTGCCGTCCACTACCTGGGGCGTTTTTACTTTTCTGGCTCCCGCCATTTCCAGAATGGAGGGGAAGAAGTCTTCAATGATGACGGGCGTGGTGCAGACGCTTCCCTCCTTGGTGACACCGGGCCAATACACGATCATCGGCTCGCGGATGCCTCCCTCGCGGTTGGACCCCTTGCCGAAACTGAGGGGATAGTTGGATTCCTTGTTGCCCATGCGTCCGCTGATGGCCAAGCCGCCGTTGTCCGCCATGAAAATGATGATGGTGTTTTTATCCAGATTGTTCTTTTTCAGGTATTCCCGGATATCGCCCAGGCTCTTGTCCATCCCTTCGATCAAGCCGGAATACCTCTTCTCGTTATCGGACCATTTGTGGCCGTCATTGGGATTGGAATAGTTTTCCGCAAAACGCTTGTCATAGCCGTTCATGTTGAAAGGGGCGTGGATGGCGTAATGGGACATGTAAAGGTAGAAAGGCTTGTTGGCCTCCCTGGGGTCCTTGCGGATGGCGTCCAGGCGTTTGAGAGCTTCCAGGGTAAGCGCTTCCGTCAGGAAAGTGTCGTTTTCGTAATAATTGTTCTCATCCAGGCCCCGGACGTGGAAATTGCCGGTGCCGTATTTCTGGGAGCCCCGGTAATCCGCAGGACCTCCTATTTCCGTACCGGCGATATTGTAGTCGAACCCGAAGAGCTTGGGGTTGGCTCCTGGAGTTTCCTTGCTGCCGAAGTGGGCCTTTCCGCAGTGAATGGTCGTGTATCCCTGTTTCTTGAGCAGGGCAGGGAGAGCCAGGACGGGAGTGAAGGGTTTGTCCATTTTGTACCGGATTTCCTGTTCCGTCAGCGGCAGACGGGTGGTGCCGGAAGATTTGGTGCCTGCCGGCTGAATGCCGTTGACGCTCCAGTCCGGAGGCGCTTGCAGCACCTTGTGGCTTGCATCCGTGGTTTTGTCCCGCAGAAGCGTCCAGTTCGTCACGCGGTGCCGGGCGGAGTTCATTCCGGACATGAGGCTGCATCGGCTGGGGGAGCAGATGGGCTGGGCATAGGCATCCGTAAAGACCATGCCCTGTTTGCCCAGGGCCTCCATGTTCGGTGTGCGGTAGCGTTTGTTCAGGAAGGTGGGTTTGGGCGTGCCGTCGGCTTCCCTCCAGAAAGGCAGGGAGGTATCCTGCCAGCCCATGTCGTCCACCAGGAAGAAAATGATGTTGGGGCGTTTCTGGGCGGCCGGGGCAGTTGCCGCCGGAGTCGCTGCGGAGGCGGAAAAGGCAGTGCCGAGCAGGCACAGGGCGAGAGAGGCGGCGGTTTTGGAATATCTCATGGTGAAAATGCTGATAATAATATAACGCACGTGACGCGTGAATCTGTCAAGATTGCATGTCTGCCCAGCCATGTTTTTTGCCGGATGCGGGATAGAACGGTTTCCCGGCCGTGCTCCGGTTTTATTCGAACAGGGCCGGATAGGATTCCCGGGCCAGGGCCAGGCTCAAATTGACAATGGTCCGGCTGTTGGGAGCGCAGAGGGCTTTCCCGGCCATCTCCCGGCACTGGCCGTAGTCCAGATTGCGGATGGCGTAGCGGATGATGGGAACCAGGTGGACGCCCACGGACATGGAGGTGGCCCCCAGCCCCACCAGAAGGGGCAGCAGGGTGATGTCACCCGCCATTTCCCCGCAGATGGCCGTCGGGATGCCTTCCTTGTCACCGGCGGCAATCGTCATGCCGATGATGCGCACCACGGCCGGGTGCGTGGGGCGGAACATGTTGGCCACACGGTTGTTGACCCTGTCCACGGCAATTGTGTACTGTGTCAGGTCGTTGGTTCCCACGGAAAAGAAGTCCACTTCCTTCGCAAGCACGTCCGTCATGATGGCGGCGCTGGGGACTTCAATCATGATGCCCACTTTCAAGTCCCGCGCGTAGGGGATTTTTTCCCGTTCCAGCTCTTCCCTGCATTCCTGGAGGATGTGCTTGGCGGTGATTACTTCCGTATAGCCGGAAATCATCGGGAACATGATGCCGCAGCCGGGCGTGTCCGCGCAGGCGCGCAGAATGGCGCGGAGCTGCTGCTTGAACAGTTCCGGACGGCTCAGGGAAACGCGGATGCCGCGCCAGCCCAGGAAGGGGTTCGGTTCCGGAGTGTCGAGCCGTTCGCAGGGCAGCTTGTCGCCTCCGGAATCCAGCGTGCGGAAGATGACGCCGTGAGGGGCGCAGCCTTCCGCCAGTTTTTTGTAATAGTGCATCTGCTCCTCTTCATCCGGCATGCCGGATGGATTGCCCAGCAGGAAGAACTCCGTGCGGAACAGCCCTACGCCTTCCGCGCCCACCTCCTTGATGCCGGAGTATTCATGGGGGAATTCCACGTTGACGGAGAGCCGGATGCTGCGGCCGTCCCGGGTGACGGTGGGCAGGTCCCGCAGGGCTTCCAGGGCCTTGTACGCCTTTTCCTTCTCCACCTGGAGCCGCTTGTAGTATTCCACGGTCTCCGTGGAAGGCTTGAGGATAAGGACGCCCTTGTAGCCGTCCAGAATGGCCGGAGCGTGGCTTTCCACATTCAGCAGCGCCTGCTCCAGCCCCACCACGGCGGGAATGCCCATGGAACGCGCAAGAATGGCCGTATGGGAAACGGAGGACCCTATTTCCGTGGCGAATCCGTGAATCTGGCTGGCGTCCACCGCGGCGGTGTCGGAAGGCGTCAGGTCGTACGCCACGAGGATTTCGGGCTCTTCCCCGTCCTCCTCGTCTTCCTCCGGCGGTTCCGTGCTGCGCAGGTTGTCGATCACCCGCTGCATGATGTCCTCCATGTCCGCGGTCTTGGCCCGCAGGTAGGGGTCGTCCACGCGGCGCAGGACTTCCATGTAGTTCTGCATGACCACGTAGAAGATATGCTCCACGTTCTGGAGGCGCCTGGCCAGTTCCGTGCGGACCTGGTCGAGGATGATCTTGTCCTGGAGGAGGAGAATGTGGGCGTCAAAAATGGCGGCTTCCTTTTCCCCGGAAATTTGGATCATGCGCTCGCGCAGGGCCCTGATCTGCACCGCGGTCGTCTGAAGGGCGCGGTGAAAGCGCACCAATTCGGAATCCACCTCGTCCGGCTCAATGTCGTAGGCGACCGGTTCCTTGGACCCCTTGATCTGGATCCTGATTTTACCGAGGGCGATGCCGGGAGAAACAGGAATGCCCTGGAGATGTATTTCTTCCGTGGAAATGGGTTCCTGAATCATCTGCGGGCTTTCTGGCCCGGACTCATGGCCATGAGCCGGAATATGTTCAATCTTCTTCGAATTTGCGGGCGACCAAGTCTTCCAGCGCGTCGAGCGCCTGCTGCTCGTCCTTCCCTTCAGCCGTGACGGTGATCTTGGAACCGTGTCCCACGGCCAGCATCATGAGGCCCAGAATGCTCTTTCCGTCAACTTCTTCGCCATCCTTTTCCACGACGATGTCTGCATCAAAGCTGCTGGCCAGTTTGACGAATTGAGCAGCCGGGCGGGCATGAATGCCGAGTTTGTTGATGATGGTGAGTTCCTTGGTAACCATGGAAATAGAAGTAAGGGGTGAAGCGGTTGCTAAAACGGTAAGTACACTAATAAGAGCTTTTTTCCAAGAGTTTTTTGTCAGTCGTCGCTTTCCGGGGCCGGGAAGTTTGACATGAGGCGGCGGTTGAACTCTCCGGCCATATCGATGCCCATGTCCTTGAGATGGTAGTCCATGGCGGCCACTTCCACCAAGCGCGCTATATCCCTGCCGGGGGCCACGGAAAGTTGGACGTGCAATACTTTTTCTCCCAGAACTTCAAGACCTTCCCTCTCCAGACCCAGCCTGTCCAGCTGTTCCTGGTCCCTGGCGGGAATGAGCGTGACGATGAGGTCCAGCCGCTTGTTGTGGCGCAGGGACTTCAGCCCGAACAGGGTAGTGATGTTGACGATGCCCAGGCCGCGCACTTCCATGAAGCCGCGGCTCATCTCCGGCGCACTTGCCACTAGTTCTCCGCCCACGTTGCGCACGTAAACCATGTCGTCCGCCACGAGAGCCGCCCCGCGTTCGATCAGGCCCAGGGCCGTTTCACTCTTCCCCACGCCGCTCTTGCCGCGTATCAGCACCCCCACGCCGCGCACGTCCACCATGCAGCCGTGCAAGGTCATGCTTTCCGCAAATTCGTTTTCCAGAATGATGGTGGCGGAGTTGACGAATTTCATGGTAACCAGGCTGGTGCGGAAGACGCAGACCCCGGCCTCGTCAGCCAGTTCCACGATCTCCTGGGGTGGGTCCTGGTCCCGGGAAAAAACGATGCCCGGCACCTCGCACCGGAACATGCGCTGGATGCGGGATTTGCGCATGCCTTCCGGCAGTTTCTGGAGGTAGGCCAGCTCCGCGGAGCCGAATACCTGGATGCGCTTGTTGGCGAAGTAGGAGTAAAACCCGGCGATAGCCAGTCCGGGGCGGTTGAGAGCCGGTTCGCAAATGTGGCGGGTAAGGCCCGCCGGGCTGTTGATCAGCTCAAGCTGGAGGGCTTCCTTGTATTTGCCGTAAAATTTGGACAGGGTGACGAAATCCACTTTTTTCACTTTGGATTTGCTGAACATGGGCTTATTAAAGGGACAAACGACGCTTCAGGGCAATCAAATATATTCCCGGACTGCCCCGATGGCCCATTTTTTTGAAAAAAGCCTCGTTCCGGAAGGGAATGCCACACTTTACCTGTTGATTTGAGGGCCCAGGCATGGTCTCATGGTGCCATGAACAGACTGGATCAATTGGCTACGTTGTTAAGGTTTCCCAGCATCTCCGCGCAGAAGGAGCATGCCCGGGATGTGAGCGACTGCGCGGACTGGCTGGTGGACAAGCTTTCCGGCATGGGATTTGAGGCCGTGGCGCACAAGACGCACCGGCATCCCGTCGTGGTGGGGCGCAGCCCCCGGGAAGAAGGCAGGCCGACCGTGCTGATTTACGGTCATTACGACGTGCAGCCCGTGGATCCGGTGGAGCTGTGGGAATCCGACCCCTTTGAACCGGAAGTGCGCGACGGCAAAATTTACGCCCGTGGAGCCACGGACAACAAAGGTCAATTGTTCGCTCATATTCTGGGGGTGGAGGAACTCCAGCGCCAGAACGGCGGCCATTTGCCCGTGAACGTGATCTTTCTGCTGGAAGGGGAGGAGGAAGTCGGCAGCGGCAGCCTTTCCCTGTTCCTCAAGGAACACAGGGATGAACTGGCCTGCGACGTCATCGTTGTTTCCGATACCGGCATGGCCGCTCCGGACGCCCCCACCTTTTCCTACGGCCTGCGCGGTCTGGCAGGCGCGGAAATCATCGTGAAGGGACCATCCGCCGACCTGCATTCCGGCGTGTTCGGCGGGGCGGTAGCCAACCCCGTCACCGCTCTGGCGGAAATCATTTCCTCCTTCCATGATTCAGAAGGCCGCGTGGCCGTGAAGGGATTTTATGACGGCGTGGAACCCATTGCCACCTGGGAACGCAGCATGTGGGCCACGGTGCCCGGCATGAGCAACGAAGAACTGGCGAAGCTGACGGGAGTGGATACCGTGGTGACGGAAGCCGGGTTTACCGGAGCGGAATGCATTTACGCGCGTCCTACGCTGGAGCTCAACGGCATCGGAGGCGGCTACCAGGGAGAGGGCAGCAAGACGATCATTCCCAGCCGCGCCTTTGCCAAAATATCCTGCCGCCTGGTGCCGGGACAGGATCCGGGACGGATCGAATCCCTGTTGGAAGAGCACGTGAAAACGCATACGCCCAGGGGAGTGTCCGTGGAATTCAAGCGGGAGCACAGCGGCAGGGCCTATGTCTGCGATCCCAACTCCGAATTCGGCCTCGCCGCGCAGCAGGCCCTGGAGGAAGCCTTCGGGCGCAAGCCGGTGCTGGTGCGTGAAGGCGGCAGCATCCCGATCATTGAGGAAATGAAAAACGTGCTGGGAGCGGATGCGCTGATGCTGGGCATGTGCCTGCCGGATGCACGCATCCATTCCCCCAATGAAAACTTCTCCGTGGAACTGTTCACCAAGGGAATAGAAATGAGCCAGATACTTCTGCGCCGCCTGGGGCAGATCAAACGGTAATCCCCCCCTTTTATGGACCAGCCTGCCGCCGCTGAAATAGTCAACCTGCACAAGACCTTCAAGACGGGTCTGGGCAAGCCCGTGGTGCACGCCGTGCGCGGGGTGGACATGAGCATCCGGCAGGGGGAGGTGTACGGCCTCATCGGTCCCAACGGATCCGGAAAATCCACGCTGATGAAGGCCCTGCTGGGGCTGGTGAGGCCCACGCAGGGCTCCTGCTCCATCTTCGGCAAATCCAGCCTGTCCCCGGACAGCAGGGAGGAAGTGGGCTTTCTGCCGGAAAACCCGTACTTCTACAAATTCCTGACCGGGGCGGAAACCGTGGCTTTTTACGGAAAGTTGTGCGGACTCAGTGGCAGAAGCCTGAAGGAAAAAGTAAGGGAACTGCTGGATCTGGTGGGACTGTCGGACGCCGCGGACCGCCGTCTGGGCGGCTATTCCAAGGGAATGCTCCAGCGCATCGGCATGGCCCAGGCCCTGGTGCAGTCCCCCCGCCTGGTGGTGCTGGACGAACCGACCGCCGGGGTGGACCCCCTCGGTTCCCGGGACATCCGGAACATCATTGAAAATCTCAAGAACCGCGGCATGACCGTATTCCTGTGCTCCCACCTTCTGGAGCAGGTTCAGGAAGTGTGCGACCGGGTGGGCATCATCTTCAAGGGCCTTCTCATTGCGGAAGGCTCCATGAACGAACTGACGAGGGACTCCGACAAGCAGGAAATCCTGCTGGAACACGCCTCCCCCCGCCTTCTGGAGGAATTGAAAAAAATGGTACGGGAAGACGGGCGCGCCGTGTGGCTGGAGGACGGGCACCCCCGCAATTCACTGGAAAGCGTGTTTCTTAAAAGCCTGCTGGAATGGAAAGCGAAGCACCCCAATCCGGAACAATAGGAGGACTGCCGGCCGCCAAGCGGGAACTGCGCCGCATGATCCGCGGGAGGATTGCGGAACTGGACGCCGCCGCCCGGCAGGCCGTGTCCCTGGACATCTGCCGGAAATTGGCGGCCCTGGCACGGGAAAAGGACTATCGGCGCGTGGCCGTCTTTGCCGCCAGACCGGGGGAGGTGGACCTGCTGCCCCTGCTGGACATGATGCCGGAACGGGAATGGTATTTTCCTTTGGTGCATGAAGGGCGCCGGTTGAGTTTTCACCGCGTGTGCCATGGCGGGGAATTCGTCACGGGCAGCTGGGACATCCGGGAACCCGGTCCGGCATGTCCGGAACTGCACGCGGGGGAACTGGACCTGATTGTTCTGCCGGGAGCCGCCTTCACGCGGGATGGAAGAAGGCTGGGCTACGGAGGGGGGTTTTACGATACCCTGCTGGCCGGTCCGGCGCGAGGCGTTCCACTGGTCGGCGTCTGCTTTCCCTGCCAGCTTCTGGACGACCTGCCTGTGGAACCGCACGACAAAAAGGTGGACATGGTCGTCATCCCCGGCATGGAGTAATGCGCATAGCTGCGTATTCCGCAATATTCCGCAAAAGCCCGTTTGCGGAAGTGCGAATGGAAGGGAAAACGGAAATTCCCCGGAGCGGGCAGGGCGCCTGGAAAAGTAGGGGGGTTAAATGCGGAACCGGTGCTTCTGCACGGTCAGCTTGTAGAACAGGTCATAGCGTGCATTGAGCAGGGGCGTCAGGTGCTCCACGCCTCCGGCCACCTGGCCGCGGATATCCGCGTACAGTTTGCGGTAATCTGAAAGGCCGCTGATCATGGCTTCATACAGGGGAGTGCGCAGGCCGCAGTCAATCGCAATGCTCATTTCAGACGCCGCGGAGACGATCTGCTTGGACAGCCGGTACTGCATCCAGGCCAGTCCCAGATTGCTCCCCAGCCACAGGACCAGAGCCACGCCCAGGCAGGCGAATCCCGCCCCGTGTTCCCCGAAGCTGCCCAGCAACGCGCCCAGAATGACCATGACGAGCATCAGCTTAAGTTCCGTCCGCATCACGTCTTCCTGGTCCAGGAACAGCTTGCTGAGGCACGGCTTGATGCCGAAATCCTTCAGCGGCATGTACACGGAGCGTCCCAGCCGTTCCTTGTACACCTCCAGGTCCGCCTGGAGCCGGGCTGCCGGGAATTCCCCGATGTCGCAATCCCACTGCTCCCTGACGCGCGGGCGCACGTGGTTCCAGTGTGTCTGGCAGATGTTGAGAAACTCCTTGTTGTAGTAGGCGTGCCGTTCTTCGATGCCCGACTTGACCAGTTCATAAAACCATTCGTCGATGACGGGGGGAAGCTTGTGCAGGATCATCGTCCTTCTGATGGAAAGGAAGCGTCCCAGCTGCCGGGCGGACTTTTTACCCAGCCGCGGCACGCAATCCTGGACGTATTGCGCGTATGCCTTCAGCCTTGCGGGCATTTCCTCCTCCATTTGAAGCTGGATGCGGTCGATTTCCCGGTCAATGGAAGTCAGGAAGCCGGAATCCAGCTTGGAAAGGCGGTGCAGTTCATTGAGTACCTTCCCCTGTTCCTCCAGCAGGCGGTCCGTGGCCAGCAGCAGGCGTTCCACGCGCCTGTCCGTCAGGGGGCTCCGTTTCAGAACCTCCTGCACGCAGGTTCTCAGGGCTTCCACTCCCTCGCCCGCGCGCTCCCCGGCGGGAGTGATGGGGTACAGGGGAAGCTGAACGCCCAGATGTTCCCGGGAGACGGAGCGCATCTCCTCCTTCAGCGCCTGAAGCTGTTCAAAAGGCAGAAGCTCCGCGTGGGTGATGACCAGCACCATGCGGGAATGGAGCCGTTCCTCCAGCGTTTTCAAATACTCCCAAATGGCGGGTTCATTGCCGTCTTTGGCGGAAATGACGACCAGCACGGCGTCCGACTTGGGGACGATGTGTTTCAGCCGCTGGGGGGCGGCGGGCTGTTCCAGGCCGATGGTGTCCCAGAATTCCAGATTCAGCAGGGAATCCGACGGGTAGAAGCGGTCCTCCACCCATTCATGGGTGTGCGGGGCGGGGTTGGGCTTGTATTGCCAGCGTATCAGGGTGGCTTCGCTGGAAACGCGGGAGCAGAAATATTCCCCCGCCAGGGCGTCCAGCGTGGAGGACTTGCCGGACCCCGTCAGGCCGACGACGGTGACATTCTGCGGAGTGCAGCATTCCTCCAGCGCTTCCTCCACATCCTTCTGGGAATCGAAATGCCTGTCCGGACCAATGCGAGCGGAAAATGCCGCGGCGGCATCCGCTACGTCCCGCACCGCATGCGGAATCACATTTTTCCCTCCTGTCAGCATGGGCTATGAAATCAAAAAAACCGTCCGGGGCTTTCCCTCCCTCTTCAGCAACCCTACACGCCGCAATTCCTTCTGTCCAATTAAAATGACGGCGCCGGGGCATACGTCCTGCCTCCGAAAATGGCCGTGCCCACGCGGACGAGGGTGGCTCCTTCCTCCACGGCGGTTTCAAAGTCATGGCTCATGCCCATGGACAGCTCCGGAAGCGGCATTCCGCTTTTGGCGGCCAGGGAATCCCTCAGCTCCCGCAGGCGGCGGAAATAGGGCCGAGCCTCTTCCGGGTCATCCACGGGAGGGGGAATGCACATCAGGCCGGCGATCTCGATATGGCCGAGCCGTGCCAGTTCTTCCCACTTCTGTTCCAGAAGCTCCGGGGAGAACCCGAATTTGCTGTCTTCCGCCCCGACATTGACTTCCAGCAGGATGCGGGGGCGTTTGCCCGTCTCCTGCGCTACCGTGTCCAGGAACTGCGCCAGGCGCAGGGAATCCACGGCATGGATCAGCGTGAAATGTTCCAGGGCCTTGCGCACCTTGTTGCGCTGGAGGGGGCCGATAAGGTGCCATTCCGTGTCCGGAGGCAGGGCGGGAATCTTTTCCAGGGCTTCCTGAACCCTGTTTTCTCCGAAGACGCGCTGTCCCGCATCATAGCAGGTCCGGATGTCGCAGGCCGGAAACGTTTTGCTGACGGCTACCAGGCTGGCGGACCCTTCCGGGCGTCCGGCGCGTGCTTCCGCGGCGCGGATGCGGGAGATAATGTGTTCCAGGTTTTGTTGGATGCTCATGACGGGTGGTATCAGTTCAAGGAAGGCTGTGCGGGCGCGTGGCTCATGATCTGGTGCAGCGGGGACAGGCGGCGCATGGCCATGGCCCACACCTTGGAATAATCCGGCTCCAGGCAAAGGTCCGGAACCATGGGGGAAACGTACCACGCGCGGTCGTTCAGCTCCCTGCGCAGCTGGGGCAGCGTCCATCCGCTGTGCCCCACATAGGCGCGCAGCATGACATGGGGGTCTTCCGCATATTCCAGCGCCTGCTCCTCCTGAAGGTGGAACTGGACGCGCAATTTTTCCTCCGTACGGGAAAAGGCGGCGAAAATGAGCTGGTTGCGCTCCACCGGACCGCCCTTGAAGATGGGGACGGAATAAAGGGACGCAGGAATGTCCGTGCTGGGAGCTACGTCTCCTACGGTCATGTTGGCCGGATGGTTCAGGATGTAGCCGATGACGAATTCCTCCTCCACCCGGCTCAGGAAAATGACGGAATGGTGGAATCCACCGCCTTCCAGGTAGGGAGCGGCCACCAGCAGATGCCCGGCCAGATTAGCGTTGCTGATATCTTCGTGTTCCATCATCTCCATATGCGCATGTTAACAAATGTGACGAAGGCGCGCAACCGCGCGTTCAAACAGCCGTGTCAGGCATGCCGGGAGAGGAAGGAAGCCGGGCGGAGAAAAATCAGCCGCGGCGGGACCGCGATGTTTTGGAGGAGCGGGACGCGGACTTGCCGCTTTTCGCCTTGCGGGACTGTATGGTTTGAGTCCGGGAGGCGGCCTTCTTTTTGGCGGTGGTCTGCTTGTGCGTCAGGGCCACGGCAGGGGGGCGGAAAGACCGGTGGCGGTAGGAAACCAGGGAAGCCGTATTGTGGGGCTCTGCGGCTGCCGGGGCGGGGGCCATGACCAGAAGGGGGGTGTTCTGCATTCTTTCCGCCTCTTCCAGCGCTTTCAGGGAGGCGCTGATGGAGCAGCGTTCAATCACCACGGGGTCTCCAGTATTGACCAGGTTGAAAGCTTCATACACGTCGTCGCTCTTCATGCGGATGCAACCGTAGGAGGCGGGAGTGCCGATGGTGCGTTCCTCCGCCGTTCCGTGAATGTAGATCAGGCGGGAATAGGCGTTCCGGTTGCGGGATTCCACGCCCTTCAGCCACATGATGCGCGTGACGATAGGGTCGCGGCCGGGAGAATTCGGCGCCACGCATTCCCCGGTGGGCTTCCGGCTTTTAAACACCATGCCCTTGGGCTGGTTTGTCCCTATCTTGGCGGCAATCCGGTGCGCGCCCAGCGGAGTACGGCAACTTCCCTTGCCGTCCCCGAGTCCGAATTTGGATGTGCTGACCGGGTAGGTCTTTACGACCTTGCCGCCGCGCATGACGGCCATTTTCTGGTCCCGGACGCTGACGACCACGCCGTCCTTGACGATGGCAGTAGGCTGGTAGTCCCTGCCGGTGCAGGAAACGAGGGCACCGAGCACCGCAACAGCGGTAACGGTCAGTTGAATCAGGCGTGCTTGCGAGAGAGGCGCAGGCATGGGAGGCGGCTAGTTCTTGGCTTTGGCGGTTTGCCGGGCGGGCATCAGATTGGAAATCATGCGGCCCAGGGAGCAGAACCCGGTGTAATAGAATCCCAGGAAGGGAATCATCAGGATGGGGGAAATATAGTGGCCCTGGCGTATCATCAGGATGATCAGGTTCAGGAAGAAAGTGCCGCAGGCGATTTCAAGCACGGGAATGACGACGGATTTGATCGCCTTGTACCCGTTGCGCTTGAGCTGGGAGACATGCTGCCTGTTTTCCTTCTGTTCCACGCCGTACTTGGGCGTGCGGACAAAGGCGGACTGGTGGCCGAAGATGGCTTCCAGAACGGCCTTGGCGTTGTTGACCGCCATGCCCACGCTCAGGGTGAGCAGAAGAGGCAGGTAGGGAAGTTCCTTCCACCAGGACTTGGGACGCACCACGATCTGGGCGCTCATGTAAAAGATGCAGACGGCCACGCTGGTCAGGAAGAACAGGGCGACGTTCACGAACCACATGACCACCGTTTCATTTTCCGGGATGCGCTGCGTGCAGATGGGGTACACCAGGAAGCAGAGCAGGGCCAGAAGAAGGTAGGAATAATTGCAGGTAAGGTGGGTGGTGGCCTCCACCTTGGCTTTCAACGGAGCCTTGGAACGCCAGATGTCCAGCAGTATCTTCTGGCAGACCTGGATGGAGCCCTTTGTCCAGCGGTGCTGCTGGGACTTGAAGCCGTCCATGTCCACAGGAAGTTCCGCGGGGGTTACTACGTCGTTCAGGTAAATGAAGCGCCATCCCTTGAGCTGGACGCGGTAGGAAAGGTCCATGTCCTCCGTCAGCGTATCGTGGGACCAGCCGCCTGCGTCGCCGATCACGCATTTGCGCCAGATGCCGGCAGTGCCGTTGAACGTGAAAAAGCGTCCGGAACGGTTGCGGGCCGTCTGTTCCATGGCGAAGTGGCCGTCCAGGTACATGCCCTGGACGCGGGTAAGAAGGTTGTATTCCCGGTTGATATGGCCCCAGCGGGTCTGGACGAGGCCGACGCCTTCATCCGTGAAATAATGAATGGTCTTTTGCAGAAGGTCGGGTTCCGGGACGAAGTCGGCGTCCAGGATCAGCAGGAATTCTCCCTTGGCAACCTTGGTGGCCGCTTCCAGCGCTCCGGCCTTGAAACCGGTGCGGTCCGTGCGGTGAATGCAGACGGCGTCAAAGCCGCGGGACTTCAATTCCTCCACCTTCCGGTAGCACTGTTCCGTCGTATCGTCCGTGGAATCGTCCAGAATCTGGATTTCCAGCTTGTCCTTGGGGTAGTCCAGGGCGGCGACGGATTCCAGAAGGCGGTCCACAACGAACTTTTCATTGAACATGGGAAGCTGGACCGTGACCACGGGAAGCTCCCGGAAGCGGGATTTGGGCTGCGGCTTGTTGTTGCGGTTCTTCCAGTAAAGGTAAACGATGGTGAGGCGGTGAAAACCGTAGCCGGCGAGGCCTACGAGGACTAGAAGATAGCACAAGAGCCAGATAAAATTGTAGTTCATGCAGGGCGGATGGGTTGTTCAATATCCTTTTTGCGTCAGACGCAAGGGATTTCCTTGACGCGACGCCCGTATAAGACACCATAAGCCGAGAGTCAAGACATATTCAGTTTTGCCTAACCTTTTTGAATATTGTTATGAAGAGATTTTATCTGCTGGCCGCGGCCGTATCCGTGACGGGGGGAATGGCATTTGCCGATCCCGGGGAAGAAGCGCCTGAAAGGGACGGCGCCGTGCTGGACATCCAGCTTCCGCAGCCTGACAGGCAGTCCCAGCCGGCCATTCCGGAGCGCCTTCTGGACGACTCCCATATGAATGAGGAATTGGGAATCAACGAATTTACCGCCCCGTCCATCCGCAAGATTTTTGAAGACCTGGAGGGACTGCCGGAAATCCCGGAAAACGCGGCCCTGCGTCCGCGTCCGGAACGGCCGCCGATGGACCGCTGCTCACTGGCTCTTCAACTGGGAGGAATGATGGCGGACGGCTTTGTCATCGTGCAGTGCGGCAAGATGAACGAAGTGAAGCCCATTGCGCTGGACCTCTCCAACTACGCGAAGGCGATAGGAGCCGGAGAGCGCGTAAACCGCCACGCCGCCAGCCTGCTGAAAAATGCGGAGGACGGCGATTTGGGCAGTTTCAAGAACAACCTGGCCCTGATCCAGTCCGACGTGGAGCAGGAGCTTGCCTCCCTGCGTGATTCCGACATGGCTAACCTGATCGGCCTGGGCGGCTGGATTCGGGCGCTGGATGCCGCTACGGCGGCCCTGGACAACAAATTCTCCGAAGACAAGGCCAAAGTCATTTTTCAGCCGGACGTGCCGGAATACTTCCATTACATTCTGGACGGAGTGGAGCCGGAAATGAAGGAACGCCGGGACATCGGCAAAATCATGGAACTACTGACCACGTTGCAGGAGCAGATGACGCTGGCTCCAGGAGCCAAGCCTACGAAGGCGGGAGTGGAAGCCCTGCGCAAGACGACGCTGGAGCTGATGAAGGCGGCGCTGGCGCCCGCGGAATCATAACTCTCCCTGTTCCTTATGGTGCTTCCCCTCTTGACGAGCCTGGACGTGCGTCTTTCTCCGCGCAATCTGTATTCCCAGGATCAGGAATTGCAGCAAATGGCGGGCGACGACGGGCGCATCCCCGTGCCCTACAATGTGAGCATCCGCAACATGGGGGACGGGGCCGTGCGCATCATCGGCAAAAAGTGGACCGTCCGTTCCCACCAGGACGGCACGCAGGTCATTGAGGGGGATGAACTCTTCGGTTCCCGCCCCCTGCTGTGCCAGGGGCAGATTTTCGCCTTCAACGGCCTTCAGATGCTTCGCCTTCCCGCGCGCATCCAGCTCACGCTTCTTGTCCGGGACGAGGGCGGCATGCTCTACCATACGGACCCCGTCAGCCTGACTTGGTGATGCTGCCTGGCGAATGGACATTTCAGCGGCCATGCCGCTGAAACAGTGCCAAAACCGATGATGAAAAAAGGGCGGGAATAGGAATCCTGCCCTTTTTCTGGTCTTTCATCATGGACCACTGCCATCCGGCAGTGCCGGACGGCTTTAACCTTCCTCGTCGTCCCCGTGGTTGAGGATAAAGTTCAGGTCGTCAATGCCGAGGCTGGACGTGAAGCCTTCGTCTCCAAGCACGTTGGCAACCAGCTGGTTCTTCTGGTGCTGGAGGATGCGGATTTTCTCTTCCACGGAATCCTTCGTCAGAAGACGATAGGCGATTACCTTGTTCTTCTGGCCGATGCGGTGCGTACGGTCGATGGCCTGGCTTTCCACAGCCGGGTTCCACCACGGATCGTACAGAATGACGTAGGAGGCGGAAGTCAGGTTGAGGCCGGCGCCCCCGGCTTTCAGGGAAAGAAGGAAGACGGACGGGTCCTTGGTCGTCTGGAACTTTTCGATTTCCCCGCGGCGGTCCTTGGTCTGGCCCGTGAGGTAGTTGAGCGGACGGTTCTCCGCTTCCAGGCGATTCTTGATGATTTCCAGCATGGAAACGAACTGGGAAAAGACGAGCACCTTGTGCCCTTCCTCCCGGAGCTGGTCCAGCAGGTAGAACAGGGCGGTCATCTTGGCGCTGTCCTCCTTGGCGTACTTCGGGTCCACCAGGCCGGGATGGCAGCAAATCTGGCGCAGGCGCATGAGGCCCTGAAGAATGGCAAAGCTGTTCTTCTTCACGGATTCGTCCGAATCCAGGCCGAGCAGGGCCTGTTGAATGCGGCGCAGTTCCGCCTTGTAAAGCTGGCTCTGGATGCCTTCCATCTTGGCGTACACTTCCTCTTCCGTTCTGGGCGGCAGGTCTTTTGCCACCTGGGACTTGGTACGGCGCAACAGGAAAGGCTTCAGGCGGGCGGCCAGGCGGTTCTGGCTCTGCGGGTCCTTGCGCTTGTCGAACCTTTTCTTGAAGTAGGAACGGGAGCCGAGCACGCCGGGCATGGCGAAAGCCATGAGGGACCACATGTCCAGCAGGCGGTTTTCAATAGGCGTGCCGGAGAGGACGAGGCGGTTGTAGGAAACGATGTCCCGCGCGGCCTTGGCGGCCTTGGAATCCGGGTTCTTGATCTGCTGGCCTTCGTCCAGAATGACCGTGAGCCATTTGATCTGGTTCAGGGTTTCTCCGCAGACGCGGAGCTGGGCGTAGTTGACCACGACCATGTCGTAATTCTTGTTGATGTCCTCCAGATTGGCCTGGTCCTTGCTGCGGATGACGAGAACGCGCACGCCGGGGGCGAATTTCTCCGTTTCCCCCGCCCATACATCCAGCACGGATTTGGGGCACACGATGAGTACCGGAGGAACGGCGAGCTTTTTCCTGGACTTGTTCTTGCGTGCGTATTCCTCGCGCAGCCACAGAACGTAAGTAATGGACTGGATGGTTTTGCCCAAGCCCATGTCGTCCGCCAGAATGCCGCCGAACCCGTTCGTGGCCAGGTAGGCCAGGAAGTGGAAGCCGTCGATCTGGTAGGGGCGCAGGGTAGCCTGAAGCTGGCTGGGAACGTCCGGTTTGACGTCGATCTGGATTTCCGCGGTACGGTCCTTGATGCGTTTCCATGCCTTCGGGTCGAACACTTCCGCGGCCTTGGGGTCCGCGAGCTGCATGGCGTGCATGCGGTGGGTTTCCCCGGAAAGGTCGAAGGGGTCCAGACCCAGGCGGGTAACGGCGTCGCGCTGGTCGTTGTCCAGCTTGATTTCCAGGCGCATCCAGCCGCCGTCGTCCATGCGGACGTAGCCGCCTCTGGCGGCCACCAGGGCGCGGATTTGTTCCTTGGAAAGCTGGACGCCCTCCACGTCAATGACGATGCGGAGGTCGAACCAGTCGATCTCCTGGTTGACTACCTCGAACCGGACGGCCGCCGCCACCGGGTCCGCCAGCAGCGTCTTGAGCTTCTCATCCATGTTCACGGTCAGTTCTTCGGGCAGGTGCTTGGCCCATTCCGCAAACTTTTCAGGGAACTGGCGCGTGACGCGCGCCTTGAAAGCCCCTACCTGGGGATCGTAGGAAAAGCCCATCTCCTCCAGCAGGCCGGGGATGGGGTAAAGGTGTTCGCGGATGAAGCGCAGGAGCGCCTTGTTGCGCATGGGTTCCTGATGAGCCACTTCCCAGCCGTCCTTGCCGAGTTTTTCCGTGCGGTAGCCGGAAGCGTCCGTGGCGGTCACTTCGCACAGCACGTGTTCCGTTTCTGCGGAGGTGAGGCCGCGCACGATCTTCATGTCAAAGCTGCCGCGCAGGTCGATGTCCACCACGCGGTCCTCCATGCTGGGGGGCAGGGTGGCTCCGATCTTGCGGAGGAATTCCACGCCTTCCAGGCTGTCGATGACCTGCTTGGGGATGGAATAGCGGGGTTCCACTTCCGTGCTCTCCAGCCAGCGGGGAGGGCCGGGGAAAACGGTTTCGTCGGACTGGTACAATTCCTGCTGGCCGGGAAGCTGCCTGACGGAGTGGGAAACGTTGATGCCGGAGGAAGTGACGAGCTGAAGCGCGTAGCAGTCCGGCTCAATGGGATCGTCCTGGCAGACCCACTTGAGCGGTTCGTCCACCACCTTGAAATAATTCTCATCCAGATTCACCAGATATCCCTTCAGCGCGGGCTGGTGGAAAAGCTTGTTCATCAGGGCGCAGGCGGCCTCCTGGTCCAGGTCCAGCGTCAGGGCGTCTTCCTCATGGGCGTAATCGGCCAGGGACACCAGCAGGATTTCCGTCTGGGCGTCCATGCGCACGGCGGCGCGTTCATGCAGGTTTTCCAGATGTTCCAGATCCTGTTTTTCCCGGACGGGAATCCAGTCCTGCTTCAGGGAATGGCGGTATTCGAAGTGCCCTTCGTTGATGGTGGAGACGAGCCGCATGAACAACTCGCCGCGCGGAGGCTGGGGCGGCCGTTCGTTGACGGACTGGATGCGGTCGTACCAGGTGCCTACCTCCCGTGAGCGTTCCCACTCGTGAATCTTGTGCTGCACCTTTTCCAGGTCCGTGATGCTCTCCATGAACTCCGGATAGGGCAAGCGCCTCTTGTTGAAGGCATAGGCAATGTAATTCCAGAATTCCAGAATATTCGTCGGCGGGACCGGCCACAGCTCCAGCGGATCATAGGTGGTGATTTCCCACCGTGGATTCAGGCGTACCATGTCGTGGTCATGGATTTCCTGCTCAATGGCGAAACGGCGGTAGCGCTTTTCCAGCTTGCCTACGTAATCAGCCTCCTTGTCGTCCAGCTCGCGGCCCAGCTTCTCTTCCAGAATGTCGAGCAGGGGAACGTCGTTCAGTTCGTTGGGGGATTCCGGAAGGTCCTGGCCGCGGTACATGCGTTCCAGCATGGTGGCATACATGGCCGCGCCCGCCAGATCTTCGTCTTCCGTGGAACATGCTCCGAACCACCTGTTCCCCTGAAGGCGGAGATTCACCCGGTGGACGCCGTGCGCGTCTTCCACACGGCCCTGAATATATAAATGATTGCCGAAAATTTGTGTAACTGCTCCGTCTTTTTGCAGCTTTTCACCGCGCAGCCGGATTTCTTCCGGGAAGGCATTGAGAAAGTTCAGGGTAGCCCTGTCAGGATTAAGTGCCATACTCATAATGTCAAACTGTCATATAAAAATTGGTGTCCAGCGTTCCCCGGAAAAAGGACGCTATAGGTCTATGCACTTTATTATGGCACAAAAGGCGGATTAGGGCAACTATTCTCTGAAATTAATTCTAACGAATGTTTGAAACACTTCTTATTATGTTGATAGCAATGACCTTCCTTTTTTACAGGCATGATCCCCTCTTCAAATGACGAACTTGAATAAAATGGTAGGGGATAGTGTGATGTCATCCTTACGGAATATGTATCCTTGACACGCCCGCTTCAAAAGAGTCTTTTATCTCTGAAAATTTATGTCCTCCGCACCTCTTTTACAGTTATTGGCGACTCAAGCGCGCTTGAGCGATGGCGAATTGGCCGAACGTCTTGACATGACTGAAGAAGCCGTGCGGGCCCAGCGCGAGCAATGGGAACGGGAAGGGCTGATCGTGGGCTACCAGGCCGTGGTGAACGAGGAATACGAACACGATAACAAGGTGGCGGCGTTCATTGAAGTGAAGATGACTCCGGAACGCGACGGCGGATTCGACCGCCTGGCGATGCGCATCTCCCGCTTTGACGAAGTATCCTCCTGCTATCTGGCGAGCGGCGGATTTGACCTGCTCGTCCTGGTGGAAGGCAAAAGCATGCGGGACATTGCCCGGTTTGTAGCGGAAAAACTCTCCACGCTGGAAGGGGTGCTCTCCACCTCCACGCACTTCCATCTGAGAACCTACAAGAAAAACGGCTGTATCTTTGAAGCGCCCGCGCAGACGGAGCGCCTCGTCGTTGCGCCGTAAGTCCCTGCCGTCAAGAAAGGAAACACTATGAACTGGCAGAATAAAATTGCGGAGCAGGTAGGCTCCATACCCCGTTCCGGCATCCGTGAATTCTTTGACCTGGTCACGGGCAGGTCGGACATCATCTCCCTGGGCGTCGGGGAACCGGACTTTGTTACGCCGTGGAACATCCGGGAAGCCGCCATTTACTCCCTGGAAAAAGGCCATACCTCCTACACCTCCAACTACGGCCTGGAATCCCTGCGCCGGGCCATTGTCAAATACGTCCGCGGTTTCTTCCATGTGGACTACAACCCGCTGAACGAAGTGTTGGTGACAGTGGGCGTCAGTGAAGCCATTGACCTGGCTCTCCGCGCCGTCCTGAATCCGGGGGATGAAGTGCTGTACCACGAACCCTGCTACGTCTCCTACGCGCCCAGCGTCAGGATGGCTTACGGAGTGGCTACCGCCGTGCCTACGAGCAAGCAGGATCTCTTCGCCCTCAATCCTGCCGTGCTGGAAGCCGCCATCACCCCCAGAACCAAGGTGCTGATGCTCAACTTCCCCACGAACCCGACCGGGGCCGTGGCTCCGGTGGAAACCCTCCAGGAAATCGCGCGCATCTGCATCAAGCACGATCTCATTGTGCTGACGGATGAAATCTACAGCGAACTGCGTTACGACGGCAAGCAGCATGTCTCCATCGCCGCCCTGCCGGGCATGAGGGAACGCACGCTGCTACTGCACGGCGTCTCCAAGGCCTTTGCGATGACGGGATTCCGCCTCGGTTACGCTTGCGGGCCGGAGCCCCTCATCTCCGCCATGATGAAAATCCACCAGTACTCCATGCTTTGCGCGCCCATCACCTCTCAGGAAGCGGCCATTGAGGCATTGGAAAACGGTACGAATGCCATGCTCAAGATGCGGGAAAGCTACCGCCAGCGGCGTGACTACCTGGTGAAGCGCTTCAATGAAATAGGAATGGACTGCCATATGCCCGGCGGTGCGTTCTACGTCTTCCCGGATATCTCCAAATTCGGACTCAGCAGCAAGGAATTCGCTACACGTCTCCTGATGGAGGAACAAGTGGCGGCCGTGCCGGGTACCGCCTTCGGGAAAAGCGGGGAAGGCTTCCTGCGCTGTTGCTATGCCACGGCCTACGATCAAATCAAGGAAGCCTGCAACCGCATGGAGCGCTTCGTCAAGACACTCTCCTGACCCGGTCTTCTCATGAACTCCGACCTGGAGTACCAGAAAACGAAGGCGTATGTGGCGCCGTTCGCGGTATTCATGGGATTCACCCTCCTTTGGCAATTCGGCGCCCCCCTTCTGGAATGGGACCATCCGGTTGCCGCGTGGTGGAGAAGGGCTCCCGGGCAATGGTTCTACCCGCTCCAGGCCGTTGTCTGCTTCATTCTGGTCCTCTGGTGGAGAAAATCCGTGGATTGGGACTGGAAAGGAAAGCCTGCGGCGTGGGGAATCCTCTTCGGCGTGCTGGGTATCCTGTGCTGGCTGGCCCCTACCATGGCGGCGGACCGCCTGCCGGGCGGCCCCGATGCGTGGTTCGGTCATCCGGAATGGCCCTGGTACCGTTATCTGCTGGGAATCGACGCCCGGCCGGAGGGATTTGATCCTTCGGCAGTATTTGCTCCGGGATCCTGGAGCTGGCTGACGGCTCTGGCGTTGCGGTTCTTCCGCGCCGTCATCGTGGTGGCCGTGGTGGAGGAACTCTTCTGGCGCGGATACCTCATGCGCTTCCTGGTCAATCCGGACCATCCGTGGAAAGTCCCGTTCGGCACGCACTCCTGGAAAGCGTACTGGATCACTACGCTCTGCTTCATGGCCGTGCATCAGCCCGTGGACTACTGCGGCGCCTTCATCTACGGCTCGCTGGCGTATCTGCTCGCTGTCTGGCAGAAAAACCTGTGCGCCGTCATCGTGATGCACGCCGTGGCCAATGCTCTGCTGGGCTGGGCCGCACTGGAATGGGGCAAATGCGGACTGTGGTGAATCCGTCATTTACAGAGAGACCAATCTTGAGTACACAGGCGCGATGACTCCGGATGAAGCCATAGAAATCTTGTGGAATTACCATCACGTCGGGCAGGAGCTCCACCCGGCTGACCTCATCTTCGTGCTTGGCAGCAATGACGTACGCGTGGCGGAATATGCGGCGGAGCTCTATAAGCGGCATTTAGCTCCGGTCATCCTTTTTTCCGGCGGCATGGGGCGCTTTACGGGAGGCTGGGCCGTCCCGGAGGCGGAACTCTTTGCCGAGGCGGCCATTAAAGCGGGCGTTCCGGAAAACTGCATCCTGATAGAAAACAAATCCACCAACACCGGGGAAAATGTCCGCTTCTCACGGGAAGTGCTGAAACGGGCGGGAATCGGGGAGCCTGTCAGCCTCATTGCCCTGCAAAAGCCCTACATGGAACGGCGGACGCTGGCCACGCTCCAGGCCCAGTGGCCGGAAGCGCGGGTGGCGGTCAGCTCCCCTCCCGTCACTTTTCGGGGATATCTGACCGCAGAACTGCCGCAGGAGCTGGTTGTCTCCGCTATGGTGGGGGACTTCCAGAGAATCCTGGAATACCCGCGGCAGGGATTCTCCACGGAACAGCCCGTAACTCCGGAAGCGATGGAAGCCTTCCGCACGCTCGTGGAAGCGGGCTATGACTCCCAGCTGCTCAGGAACATTCCCCTCCCCTGGAATTCTTGAGAAGACACGCTTTTTGCTTTCACTGCCCTCCGTTTGAGGTCATCAATACCCCCGCACAGCCAACCCAACCTATATTCAATCATGGCAGACAGAACCAATACAGATCCCGTCCGAATGGAGAAAATTGTAAGCCTTTGCAAAAGGCGAGGTTTCATTTTCCAGGCAGCCGAAATCTACGGCGGTCTGAATGGTTGCTGGGACTACGGTCCCATGGGGGTGGAGCTCAAGCGCAACCTCAAGGAATACTGGTGGCGCAAAACCGTCCAGGAACGTGACGATGTGGTGGGCATGGACGGCTCCATCCTGACCCACAACTCCGTGCTGGTGGCCTCCGGCCACGTGGGCGGTTTCTCTGACCCGATGTGCGACTGCCTGCTGACCAAGGAACGCCTGCGCGCCGACCAGGTGCCGGCCCAGAGCGGCATGGGATTCTTCTACACGGGAGCCGCAAAAAAGGACGGTTCCTGGAGCATGGAAAAGGAATACTCCGTGCTGGTGGAAACTGAAAAACAGGCGGACAAGGCCCGCAAAACCGCGGCCCAGTACTACGCGCAACTGGCCGGCAAGGACGTATCCCACAAGGAAATCGAGCTCCGGGGGGAGCGTATGGAACCCGTCACGGACTCCACCATGTACAACCCCGCCAACGGCTCCCTGCTGACGGAAGCCCGCGAATTCAACCTTATGTTCAAGACGACCATCGGGGCCACCTCCGATGAAAACGATCCCAACGCCACCGGATGGCTGCGGCCGGAAACGGCTCAATCCATCTTCTGCCAGTACAAAAACATTCTGGACAGTTCCCGCGTGAAACTGCCGTTCGGGATCGCCCAGATCGGCAAATCCTTCCGCAATGAAATCAATCCGCGCAACTTCACCTTCCGCTCCCGTGAATTCGAGCAGATGGAAATCGAATACTTCTGCCGTCCGGAAGACGGCCTGAGGCTGGTGGACGAATGGCTGGAAAAGCGTCTCAGTTTCTACGACGAAGTGGGGGTTCCCCGTGAACACATCCACATTCTGGACGTACCGGATGACGAACGCGCCTTCTACTCCAAAAAAACCTATGACCTGGAATACGAATTCCCCTTCGGCATCCAGGAACTGGAAGGCATCGCCTACCGTACGGACTACGACCTGACCTGCCACCAGAAAGGCTCCGGCCGTCCCCTGGAATACTTCGACGAAGAAACGCGGGAAAAATTCATTCCCCATGTTGTGGAACCCTCCGCCGGATGTGACCGGACCGTGCTTGCCATCATCTGTGAAGCCTACGATGAAGAAGAGCTTGTGGACGACAAGGACAAAAAGGACGTGCGCACGGTGCTGCGCTTTGTCCCCCGCATAGCGCCCATCAAGGCCGCCATCTTCCCGCTCCTCAAGAAAAACGAGGAACAGGTACGCATTGCCCGGGAAATTGAAAAGACCCTCCAGCCCTGGATGACCGTTTTCTACGATGAAACGGGAGCCGTTGGCCGCCGCTACCGCCGCCAGGATGAAGTGGGCACCCCCTTCTGCATCACGGTGGACTTCGAAACCCTCGGAGAAAACGATCCTTCCCTCAAAGACACGGTGACCATCCGCCACCGCGACTCCATGGAACAAGAACGCGTCGCCGTTAAGGACCTGTTGCACTGGCTCATTGCCCGTGTGCGGTAATATGTTCCTTAGCGGAATTAAATATTGTAAATACTCCAAGGCCGTTCCGCTTATGGCGGAACGGCCTTCTGTTTTCCAGAACTTGTAATGAAAGGAAAAGTTGCTGGACGGCGCATGAATGAATGTCTAGCATTCAGGAGATGCAGGTTGTACAGGCAGGCGGAAAACAATGATCTCAACACTTGTTGAAAATCTGCTGTTCTATTTGCGCCAACCCCAAGCTCACAGGAATTCCCCGGAAGTTCGGCGATTGCTGTAAGTCATTGGAAAACGAAGTTTGACATATCCAATTACAAAATTTAAGTCGTGCGGAATATTGTGATGGAGAGAAGTTGGCGCAAAAAGCCTTCTGCGCTGTTCTCTCTTAATGGATATTTCCTCACGCTGTCGCACCCTCACGGGTGCGTGGATTGAAACAGCAAAATCTGGAAAACGGAACATCCAGCTTTTTGTCGCACCCTCACGGGTGCGGCTGATGGAAGTTTATCAGGAGCAGATGGTCCGATGCGTTCTTCTGATGATTCCTTTTGCCTGAAAGGCTTTTCGATGACGTTCAGACCATGAAAAAGCGCCGGACCCCGGGAAGGGGGCCGACGCTTGCGGTATAGGAGGGGGGAATTAATGGGAGCAGCTGGCGCAGGCCCAGCCTTCGCGGATTTTGGCAAAGAAGTCGTTGCCTTTGTCGTCCACCAGGATGAAAGCGGGGAAGTCTTCCACTTCAATTTTCCAGATGGCTTCCATGCCCAGTTCCGGGTATTCCAGCAGTTCTACCTTTTTGATGTTGTTCTTGGCAAGAATAGCGGCGGGGCCGCCGATGGAACCCAGGTAGAAGCCGCCGTGCTTGTGGCAGGCGTCCGTCACCTGTTGGCTGCGGTTGCCCTTGGCGATCATGATCATGGAGCCGCCGTTTTCCTGGAACAGGTCCACATAGGAATCCATGCGTCCCGCGGTGGTAGGCCCGAAGGAGCCGGAGGGATAGCCTTCCGGGGTCTTGGCCGGACCGGCGTAGTAAACGGGATGGTCCTTGATGTACTGGGGCAATCCTTCTCCACGTTCCAGACGTTCCTTGAGCTTGGCGTGGGCGATGTCCCTCGCTACGACGATGGTGCCGTTCAGGCTCAGACGCGTGGTAACGGGGTATTTGCTCAGGTCCGCCAGCACTTCCTTCATCGGGCGGTTCAGGTCGATGGAGACGGCCTCGCTGGAGGTCATACGGAGGGCTTCCGGAATATACTGGCCGGGGTTGGTCTCCAGCTGTTCAATGAAAATGCCTTCCGGCGTGATCTTGGCTTTGGCGTTGCGGTCTGCGGAACAGGAGACGCCCAACCCCACCGGGCAGGAAGCGCCGTGGCGGGGCAGCCGGATTACGCGTACGTCCAGCGCATACCACTTGCCGCCAAACTGGGCGCCCAGCCCCAGCTTGCAGGCTTCCGCATGCAGTTCCTTTTCCAGTTCCACATCGCGAAAGGCGCGGCCATATTCGTTGCCCGTGGTAGGAAGATTGTCGTAATACTTGGTGGAGGCCATCTTCACGGTCTTCAGGCACTTTTCCGCAGAGGTGCCCCCGATGACGAAGGCGATGTGGTAGGGCGGGCAGGCCGCCGTTCCCAGCGTGCTCATTTTTTCCACCAGAAATTTCTTGAGCGTGGCGGGATTGAGCAGGGCTTTCGTTTCCTGGTAAAGATAGGTCTTGTTGGCGGAACCGCCGCCTTTGGCGACGAAGAGGAAGGAATACTTCATGCCTTCCACGGCTTCAATGTCTATCTGGGCGGGCAGGTTGGTTCCGGTATTCTTCTCCGTGTACATGTCCAGCGCCACGGTCTGTGAGTAGCGCAGGTTGTTCTGGGTGTAGGCGTCGTACACGCCGTGGGAAAGAAATTCACAATCGTCGCAGCCGGTCCAGACCTGCTGGCCTTTCTTGCCGACGATGGTGGCGGTGCCCGTGTCCTGGCAGAAGGGCAGGATGCCGGCGGCGGCCACTTCCGCGTTGCGGAGCATCGTCAGAGCCACGCTCTTGTCATTGGCGCTGGCTTCCGGATCGTCCAGAATGGCGGCCACCTGCTTCAGGTGGGCGGGGCGCAGGAAGAAAGCCACATCGTGGAAGGCTTCCGCGGCCAGAAGGCGCAGGCCTTCCGGTTCCACCTTGAGCATGGGGTGACCTTCAAATTCCCCTACGCTTACGTAGTCGGAGGTGATGAGGCGGTACTGGGTGTCGTCCTTTTCCAGGGGAAAAGGGTCCTGATAATGAAAATCCGGTGTTGCCATAACGGGGGAAAATATAGCGGAGGCTGCCCATGGGTTCGAGCAAAAAAAACAGGGCGGTTCCCTGGCGGGTAAGAACAGGAAAAGCTTTGGCCGCCGCTCCTGCATGGAACAAGATGGTGTGTGTTCAAAGAACTGCGGGCAGGCTTCCTCCAGGGCCCCCGGGGATGGCCATGTGCACCGTGTTCCGCTGCATGCGCCGTTCGTCAATAAGGATGAAGAACAGGGGGACCGGGAGGAAAGACGGGGCCTCCAGAGGAGGCACCACAGATTTCTTCCGGCGCCAGACACATGAATGATCCGGTTCCGGAAGACAGCGGACGGCTTCACCTCTCCCCGTGGGCTCCCGTTCCATATGGAGCCGGATGTTTCCGGAGCTGGAAACGCAGTTCCTGGGCGACCATTTCACCTCCCTCTTCTCCACGTTGCCGATGTCTTCAGGACTGATTAAAAATAATACGGAAGGGCGTGACCGGAAATCTTCTTCCGTTCAAGGAAGGCATGTCACCTTCTCCGGCCAAGAGTAACAGAACAGAAAAATTTAAAAACCTCAGTGGGATAGAATATCCATGACGGCTTTTTCTTGGTTCTAACTATATGGTAGCAATTTATCAGTGCGGCTTGCTTGTAGAGGAATCCGGCCCGGAGGTACGCTGGATTCCGTACCTTTTGGGTTCTTCCGCAACGCGGAGGGATTCCGGGTAAACATGCTCCATGCGTTCCTGAGCGTCGCGGATCAGGATTTCTTCAGCCCATTCTTCCACAGTCATGTTGTCCTTTCGGGCGGCTTTTTCAATGAGCTTGTAATCGTCGGTATTCACCATGACGGCAAACGGCTTCCAATGAGCCCTGGCCGCTTCCTTGAGTTCCTTTTCCCTCTCCGTCTTCTCCATCAACAGTTTGATGAGAGCCTCCTTGTCCTTCGGAATAAATACTCTGGCCAACCAGTTGCGAACCGTGTTGGCCGACACGAAACATTTTGCCGCGAACTCCTCACGGGTCATTTTCTGCTGTTTCAGCCAAACCTTGATTTGGGCCTTGAGTTCGTCCTGGTTCTCACTCATGCACACCTTGTAACGCTATCGGTGCGAAAATTCAATCTTTTTTATGAATATGTCCTTAAAATGGTATATTATTCTTGACGAAAGTACCGTTTGCGTTGCAATATCCCTACGTAAAGGCATCCAAAGTTCAAATTCATACCTGAAAAGATATTTCATGAAGACGGGAAATAAGAAAAAAATCCAGAAAAAAATTCAGATCAAGGGGAAAATGCCGCTGTCCATCCAATTTTTCCGGGATGCGGAAGCGGACGCCCTCCACGTGCAGCGCTGTCAGCTGGACAGGGCGACTCTGCTTGCCTGTGCCGTGAAACGCCTGAGGGAAGAGCAGGCCGGGGAATCCGCGTCCGGTCAAAAGCCATCCGCATGACTCAGGATATTTACTGGGAGCTGCTGATTTGGTTGTTCCGCTCCTTTATGGGTGTAACGGCGTTTGCCTTTACCGTAGCCGCGTACCAGGCCATGCGGTGCCGGAGAAGGAGAGACCGCAAACGGAAAAGGTAAGGGCGGGATGTGCGGAAAAGCCGTACTTCCTGCGGGAAAGCTCCGGAATCATCTGTGGAATTGAACTCCGGGGGCATTTTCCCTATCTTCCGGAAATGTCCAGCAGCCTTCCGGATGAAGCCTTTCTGTCCCGCATGTGCCATGAGGAACTCTGGCGCCTGTTTCCCATCATCCTGAGCGGTTCCAGAGAGGAATGGGCGGAACTTTACCGCCGGGAGAGGGACCTGCTGGCGGAGGCCGTGGGCTGCACCCGCATCACCCGCATTTCCCATATCGGCAGTACGGCGGTGCCCGGCCTGGACGCTAAGCCTACCATTGACATTCTGATGGAGGTTTCTCCGGATTCGTTCGTTTTTGAAACGCCTCCTTTGCTGCGGAAATGCGGTTATATGGAGACGCATCGTGACGAGGAACGCATGGGCCTGGTCATGGTAAAGGGCTATACGGCGGAGGGGTTCCGGGGGCAGGCCTTCCACCTGCATGTGCGCCCCTGGCGGGATTGGGATGAGCTTTATTTCCGGGATTACTTGGCTGCTCACCCTAAAGAGGCGCAGAAGTACGCCGAGCTTAAGCGCTCTTTAAAAGAAAAGTTTGAGTTCAACCGCGACGCCTATACGGAAGGAAAAACGAAGATCATCACGGCCATGACCCGCCGGGCGCGGGAGGAAATGCCGGGCAGGTACGTTCCGTAAGGCCCCGGGGTGGGACTGTCCGCTTTTTATCGGAAGGGTGCGCGTGGCTTCGGCATGTGGCGGCTGGGGTCGCTATGGAACAAGCCCTTTTCCCTCATCCAAAATATCCTTTACAGGTTTTTTGGAGCCTATTATGTTGTAAACAATATAGTTAATAGTGATGAATATTGGAATATTCCTTGTGATCTTCCCCCTGGCATGTGTTGCCGAAGAGATGGAAAACCCCGGACTGGGCCAGATCCGGCCGGAGACGGCTGCTTCCCTGAAAACGCTGAGTCAGGAAGTAACGGCGGCGGAGAAACAATCGTTCCAGGTTCCCTCCTTTGATGGAACACGGTATAGCATTCCGGATGCTTCTCCGTATTGGGAGGCGGATTCCAGCACTCTGGTTTCGCGCAGTATGGGGCGCAACGAGGCCAACGGCCCCTGTTATACTGAAACCAGGGAAATGCTGAGCCCTGACGGAATGCTGCTGACCACCGTCCGGATGCGGAAGGTAAGAGACTCAGACCATTTTTTGAAAAAGAAGTTCACCGGGCCGTTTTCCCATATCTTTTTGTGGATTCCCTGACGGATATCGTGGAAAAAAAGGAAGAGCGTCTCTACTTCACTTTTTGGGATGTGGACCTTTCCTCAGGGGATCTGGTCCGGATCTACGTGCGGATCTATTTACTGCATTCCCGTCAATTGGTCTCGGAGGATATCCGGTATTCAAAATCCCGGAAGGGGAAAGATCAATAAATGCCGGGGGCGAGGGGGGCCGCAGCATTTAAGTGTATAACGGCAGGTGGATACTCTTCATAATTGGACGGTATGATTTCCGGCCGGTGCCTCGCTGAAAGGCATCTCACTGCTTTTTACCTGGACGGCATGGCGGCAAATATTTTTAGGGAATTTCCCGGATGGAAATCAGTATTGCCAGAAAAGGGGAATGGCAGTAACATTCCGCCGCTATGAGTATTGAAAGTTTCGCAAACCAGCATGTGCTTGAGCTGGTGGCTTATCAGCCGGGCAAGCCGATCGAGGAAACGGCCCGGGAACTGGGCCTGGACCCCCGTGACATTGTGAAACTGGCCTCCAATGAAAATCCCCTGGGACCGTCCCCCCGGGCGGTGGAGGCCATCTCCCGGGCGGCTGCCGGAGTAAACATTTATCCGGACGGCGCGGCTTTCCGGCTGCGTTCCGCCATTGCGGAATTCTGCGGTGTGGATTTTGGCCAGACGGTGGTGGGCACGGGCAGCAGCGAGGTAATCGAACTCATCTGCCACGCCCTGCTGAACCCGCAGGCCGAGGTGGTGGCCGCCAGGCACGCCTTTTCCATGTACCCCATCATGGCCAGGCTGTTCGGCGCGGCGTACGTGGAAATTCCCAACAAGCCGGACTGGACCCATGACCTGAACGGGTTTCTGAACGCCATTACGGACCGCACGCGCATCGTATTCATCACCAACCCCACCAACCCGGTCGGCACCGTCGTCGGCCAGCGGGAAATCGACGATTTCATGGCGAAGGTGCCGGACCATGTGCTGGTGTGCTTTGACGAGGCGTACCGGGAGTTTTCCGACAACCCGCCGGACACCCTCAAATTCGTGAGGGAAGGGCGCAACGTGATCGTTTTGCGCACCTTTTCCAAGGCTTACGGCCTGGCGGGCCTGCGCGTGGGCTACGGCATTGCCCCGGAAGCCGTGGCCAACATGCTGCACAAGGCGCGCGCGCCGTTCAACCTGCACGTTCTGGCGCAGGAAGCGGCCCTGGCCGCCCTGGAGGACCAGGAGCATGTGCGCCGCACGGTGGAAAACAATGCTGCGGGCATGCGCTTCTACGAACAGGCGTTCAGGGACATGGGGCTGGAATGGATTCCCAGCCAGGGGAACTTCATCCTGGTGAAGGTGGGGCAGGGCAAAAAGGTGTTCAACGACATGCTTGCCAAAGGGGTGATCGTCCGCGCGCAGGACGGATACGGCCTGCCGGAGTGGATACGCATCAGCATCGGCACCCCCGCAGAAAACGCGCGCTGCGTGGAAGTCCTGAAGGAAGTTCTTTAAACAATTTCACCGTTGGATCTGTCATACCTTTTATGATTTCACCGCAACAATACATTGACGGTCTTGAATGGCGCTATGCCTGCAAGAAATTTGATCCCCATGCCCGCATTGAAGAACCCGCCTGGCACGCCCTGGCGGAAAGCCTGCGGCTCAGCCCGTCTTCCCTGGGGCTCCAGCTCTGGAAATTCGTGGCCGTCACGAACAGGGAGCTGAAGGAGCGCCTGCGGGAGGTTTCCTGGAACCAGTCCCAGGTGGAGGACTGCTCCCACTATGTGGTGCTGTGCGCCCGGAGGGACGCCACCCAGAAGGACGTGGACCGCTATCTGGCCCAGATCGAATTCACACGCCATCCGTCTGCGGAAAAGCTGGCCGCCTCTGCGGATTTCTACGGCGGCTACGTGAAAGCCCTGACTCCGGAAAAAATGAACACATGGCTGGACTGCCAGGTATATATCGCCGTCGGATTTCTGCTCAGCGCGGCTGCGGCCCTGCGGGTGGACTCCTGCACCATTGGAGGCATGGACCGCCAGAAATACGATGAAATTTTAGGGCTGGACGAGACGCCGTACCGTTCCGTAGTGGGCGTGGCCCTCGGCTACCGCGCCCAGGATGACGCCTACGCCCGCGAAGCGAAGGTGCGCTTCCCCGCCGGAGAGGTGATTGACATACGCGCCTGAACCGGCTCCCCCTTCCGGGACCGGGCTGCCTCAAGGCAGTCCGGTCCTTTTCTTTCCGTAAAATCGGAAAATGCCCCTTCATCCCAGAGCCGTTCGTGCCGGAAAGGCAAGAGGGCTTTCGGCCTCTTTTTTATTTCCTTGCAAGAAGGGAACGGATGTTGCGTAATTCTTACAACAAATCGGGCATGCCATTCTTCCCGGAATCACATACGAAAATGAACAAGAACATACTTTTAATGATGGCCGCATTTGCGGCGGGTCCGCTGGCGGGACAGGATGCCCGGCAAATAGCCGACTCCCTCTCCATCCCGGAAATCAAGGCCGGGACCAGGCAACTGCCGATGCCCAGCGCCTCCGGAGCCCAAATCAAGCTCCTGGGGGCCGACTACGAGGAACTCGTCAACAGCAAAGGGAAAATAGCTCCTGTCATTTCGGACACCCCGGTAAACCTCAGCTTCAAAGTGACCAAGGGCGGCAAGGAGGCCATCAGCAAGGATTATGAAATCATCCTGAAAGCCCCGGTAGCCACGCAGGGCAATCCCAAGCCCCGGGTTATCCCGGAAATCCTGCAATGGAAGGGCGGCAAGGGGGAATACAAGCTGGGTTCCTCCATCACTGTTTCCTGCCCAGACAAGGAATTTGCCCGTACTTTTGCCGCCGACCTGGAAGACGTGCTGGGCCGCAAGGTCAAACTCGTCTCTCCCGGAGGGAAGGCGGACATCTCCTTCTCCTTGTTCAAGGAAAGCAACGTCGGGAAGGAAGGGTACAGCCTTGCCGTGAATTCCGGCGGTATCCGCATCGGCGCCCTTACCCCTACGGGCCTCTACTGGGGCACCCGCACCCTGCTCCAGATGCTGCGCCAGAACCCGGAGAGCGTGCCCTGCGGCACGGCCGTGGACTTTCCCCGCTATCCCGTGCGCGGCTTCATGCTGGACATTGCGCGCACGCCCTATCCCCTCAGCTACCTCAAGGACCTGATCCGCACCATGTCCTGGTACAAGCTGAACGATCTTCACCTAGTCATCAACAACAACTACATTTTCCACGAACACTACGTGGACAACGGGCATGACCCGTTCAAGGAATCCTACTCCGCCTTCCGCCTGGAATCCAACGTGAAGGGGAAAGACGGCACGCCCCTCACCGCGAAGGACCTTTCCTACACCAAGAAAGAATTTGCGGATCTGATCAGTTACGCCAAACACCACGGCGTCAACATCGTGCCGGAGTTCGACACCCCCGGCCACGCCCTCTCCTTTACCCGGGTGCGTCCGGATCTTATCTACAAAGGTCCCATGAACCATGAAAAACGCCGCTGCGAAATGCTGGACGCCGGCAACCCGGAGACGATCAACTTCGTGACCAAGGTTTTTGACGAATACCTGCTGAAAGACCCCAAGCTGGGCCGCCCGGTATTTGCCGGCTGCAAGGTGTTCCACGTGGGAGCGGATGAATTCTATGGAGACAAGGAAGACTATCGCCACTTTGCGGACGGTGTGCTCAGCCACGCCCTCAAACGCGGCTATACCCCACGCATCTGGGGCAGCCTCAGCGCCAAGCCCGGCAAGACCCCCGTGGTGAGCAAGGGCGTTCAAATGAACCTCTGGAGCACCGGCTGGATGAAGGCGTGGGAAGCCGTCAACCTTGGCTACGATGTCATCAACACGAATGACGGCGCCCTTTACATCGTGCCCTATGCCAACTACTACCGCATGGACAGGAACCACAAGGGCCTCTATAACAACTGGATTCCCAACCGCATCGGCAATGAAACGCTTCCTGCCGGGCATCCCCAGCTCCTGGGAGGCACCTTTGCCATCTGGAACGATGAAACGGATATCATGCACACGGGGTATAGTCCGTACGATATTTGGGGAATGCTTTCCGGTTCCATGGATGTCCTCAGCCAGAAGCTGTGGGGCAAGGCCAAGGCGCCCGACACGTTTGAACAGCATCGCGAACTGGTGGCGGCCATCGGCAACGCTCCGCGCACCAACCCCCTTCACAAATGGAAGGACACCCAGCCCTTTTCGGTCACTCCTTCCTCCCTGCCCCAGAAGCTGGACAAGCCTGCCCTGGGACCGAAGTACCGCCTGACCGCGGAACTGGAACTCAACGCCGCTCCGGAAGGGAAGGAACAGGTGCTGCTTTCCGCTCCGGAGGGCGAACTGCTCGCGGTTATGAAGGATGGTACCGTCGGATTCCGTCGTGATGACTCCCTGGAATTCTCCTTCGGCGTCAAACTGCCCGCAGGCAAAAAGGTCAAGGTGGAAATTGTGGGCGAGCCGGAAAAAACCAGCCTGTTCCTGGACGGGCAGCCTGCCGGAACTGCCGTGCTGAAAAGCTTTTCTGACAAATCCAAGGACTTTATTGAAAAATTCAAGAACCGTCCCAAGGTGCACCGTTCCACCTTCATCCTTCCGCTGAAGACCCTGGGTGAATCTTTTCAGGGCAAAGTGTATAACTTCAACGTCCAGCCCTTGTAACACCTCGTGTTCCGTGCGTCCGCGCCTTTTAAAGGCGTAGCGGACGCACGGAACCTTGGAAAACCAGGTGATACAGGATGAAGGCTCTCCTCATTATTGACGTTCAGAATGACTATTTTCCCGGAGGGAAGTGCGAGCTTTCCGGTCCGGAAAAGGCTCTGGGGAACATCGTCTCCGTTTTACGGCTTTTCAGGAAGGCCGGGCTGCCCGTGATCCATGTTCAACATGTCAACACCCGTCCGGATGCCACCTTCTTCCTGCCGGGGACGGATGGCGTAAACATCCACACCGGATTGACGCCGCTGCCGGGTGAGGATGTGCTCGTCAAGCACGCCCCCAACAGTTTTTACCGGACGGGCCTTGCGGACCTGCTCCGTGCGAAGGCGGTTGACGAATTGGTTGTGTGCGGCATGATGACGCACATGTGCATAGATACCACGGTCCGCGCGGCCTGGGATTATCAAATTCCCGTGACCTTGCTGTACGATGCGTGCGCCACGAAGGACTTGTCCATCATGCGGGAGACGATACCGGCCAAAACCGTGCATAACGCCTACATGGCGGCCCTGGATGGAATATTTGCACGGGTCCTGACTGCCGGGGAAGTGGAAATCTAGCCCCGGAACACCTCCGCGGGGACAGGGAAGGGCCGTCCCGGCAGCACACATGCCGGAATGACCGGGATAAATGTGCAGGCATGTCCCTTCCGGCGCATGGCCCATGTGTTCAGATAATTCCCCGGCGGATTTCCCGCCATCCCGCCGGAGCCGTGCCCCGGCGTTCCGAAAAAACTGATCACGGCAGTTTGCGCATCGGACGCCCGGAAAGGCTTATCGATCCTCCGTATCCTCCCCCATGGGAACGAGGTTTTCAACAGGCACCCATCCTTCTTCCCCGGAAGCGGAATTCCGGCACCATATCCAGCCGTTGAGCACCTGGGAACCGGTCAGGACTTCTCCCTCCTCCGCATCCAATTCCCTGGCGGAATAATCTTCCAGCGCTTCCCCCTCGCTGCCGCCCAGCCATTGGATCACCTGTTTGGGAATCCAGCCCTTGTTCCGGTCTTCCGTCTCGCAGAAATACCAGTCGTTCCAAGCCTTGTTCTCCTCATATTTCTCTCCAATGACAAGTTTTTCCCCCCTGGAAATGATGACGGGGTTCGGAAACTCGCTTTGGTGTCTTTTTATTACCTGATACTTCATGTTCGTGTTATTCATTTGAGTTTCCTTTTCCGGAAAAAACGGACTGCTGGGACATTTTTTACGGCTTCGCTGTTTCGGAATCCGTCTCCTGTTCCCGCATTCCCTTGTACCTCATGGGGCGGTAGCCCCCGCGCTCCAGAATAGCCCGGCTGAAGAAATGTTCCGCGCATTTCCATACCGGCAGGGGGCCGGCTTCACTCCCCAGGAATACCTCCCTGCCGTCTCCGTACCACTCAATGAACATGAGTACGTGCCGCCCCGGTACGATCAGGATGTCGCCCGTTCGCAACTCTTCCCAGCCCAGCGGCGTGCACAGGGAGGGAAGCTCGCGCGTGGACCAGGGCCGGGACAGGCGCCAGCACCGGGAGACGAAGCCGGAACAATCCACCCCGGCGGCAAACCTGCTGACCGCGTCATCTCCCTCCGCCTGCTTTTCCGGGGTGCCCATGTCTCCGGCAGCGGCGGGACGTCCTCCGTTTTCAGGGTCGCGGTTCAGGCGGCTGACGAATTGCCGCGGAGTATCGAACCCGCCCCATTTGTACGGCATTCCCGCGGACCGGGTGCCGGGCTTCCACCAGGCTCCTGCATGGGTGCCGGATGAGGAAGCGTCCGGGGTGTCTATCCTGATACCTTCGGGGTCCGTTCCGTGCCGGATGTTGCGTCGGGTTCCCCTCCAAGCCAGGTCCGTATAGGCACGGCTGGTGCGCAGGGCTTCCACCCTGGTGACCGTGGGCGCGGCAGACGGAATATCCGGTACAGGCGGGGAACAGGAAAAAAGGGTTGCGGAAAAGAGCACGCCTGCGGTACGGACATTCATGGGTAGTCTTTATGGCATCCGGCGGAGCCTTGTCAAGCCCCGGAGCGCATGTCTCTTGCAGCGGTTTAAAACTGCTCCTGTTCCACCCCCCACTCCCGCTCCCACCCCTGTTCCGCCGCCATCTCCTGGACCGGTTCCTCCTCCTTCCGCGGCTTCAGTTCCGCCTCCCCATCCCGAGCCGCCTCCATCCCCCGAGCCGGCCGCTTCACCGCAGTCCAACAGTGACAATTTTGCGCTCGTTACGGCTATTTCTCCTCTGCTTTCCCTGTTCACCGGAGCCGTTCCTGGATTGAACATCATTGCTCCGTTCATCTGCTGGCTGATCTGGAAGCAGGACTACCCCCTGGTGAACCAGGTGGGCAAGAACGTTGTCAATGCCCAGATTTCCTGGGGAATCTACCTGTTTGCGTCCTGGGCGGTCTTCGGAATTCTGACCTTGATCTTCATTGGTTTCCTGTTCATTTGGATCATTCCCTTGGTGTGGATCATCCTGTCCATCATATACACGATCAAGATCGCCAACAGGGAATACACGTATCAGATGCCTTTCACGATCACCTTCATCAAGTAATCTCCGGATTGCCTGTGAATATTCAACAGGGGCCGGCCTGCGGTGCAAGCGGGGCGGCCTCTTTTTTGAATCATGTCTTCCTGCCGGATGGGGGGATGCCCCCTAAAATTTGCTGTTGCCCGCGGACTGTTTTCTGGCCGTGGCCCTCCAGGAGGGCCATAAGTGCCATCGGGGCCGGAAACTCCCGCTTGCAGGGAAACCGGCCATAAGAGGGATGGAGGGAAGGCCGGTCCGCCGCGGGATGGGGCGGCAATCATTCCTGAACGCCTGTGTTCAGATGGGTATTTCCCGGTCGCTGCCGCCGTACATGAAAGTATGCAACAGGCGTGTGACCTGGTTCTGATCGGAATGAAGCTGGGCAGCAGGGCGCAGGGCGGCGTAGGTCAGGCTGTCATGCCCGGTAAATTCCCTCATGTGGAATCCCTGGAAATTGGTCATGGGCTCGCTGTCGTGGTACAGCTTGCCCCTTCTGAGCAATTCGTCAAAGACGTGTTCCGCCTCACGCGTGCGGGTCAGCGCCTTTTCCGGATGCGGCACGCGGATGACCAGGGCCCCTCCATCCCCACGGAAATTGATGCCTTCCCCGGCCATGACATCTGCGGAAGGCTGGCTGGTGGTGCTGCCGAGCAGCAGCACCCCGTTGTCCACCAAATGGATGCGGTCGCAATGGGCCTGTTCCTTCACGTGAAGCACGCCTCCGTAAATGTGGGTGGAAACGCTGCCCGTCAGTTTTTTGATGCGCGCCAGACCGTGCCTGATGACGAACTCCGAGCCGTCGCAGGGCAGGTCTATGGCTGAGGCAAAAAGCCAGCCGTCCGTCATCGTGATACGTCCTTCATGCTCCCTGGCTCCCTGGATGCGCCCCTGTCCCATCAGAACGCGGCCTCCGTTGATCTCCAGGCTTCCGTTGGCCTTGTCCCCCAGAAACATGGTCATGTGGTCCGGCAGGTTGCCGATGAGCGTCAGGGTGCCTCCGTTGCGGACGGCCAGGTGGGCGGTTCCGTGGCCGTGGTCCGGCTGATTGGGGCCGCCCACGTAAACGGGGGCGTTGATGATGTAAAGGCTGCCTCCGGCATCAATGGTCAGGGAGTCCTGAACATCCGTCTGCCCCTGGACCACGTCATTGGTGATGGTGACCGGGCACATGTAGGAAACGCGGTTCATGGATGACGCTGAAAGCGGCATCATTCCCGTTAGGATGAATGGGTTGATATTGCTCATGATATTGGTTCTACAGCTGGGTTGGCATTTGCGGCGTAATGAAAGTACGCCAATATGTTTGACCGTCCGGAAGTGAAAAATGTTCGGGTAAATTTTCTGATTTTTTCCGGGTGGGAGCGGAACGGAGAAAGGAGGATTGGGGTCATTCCCATTCCACGCGGGTAAGCTCCAGCTCCCGCCCCCGGAGGATGGCCAGGGCGGGTTCCCCGCAGCCGGGGCAGATGTAGCCGTGGTCCGTGAAGAGGAAATCCTCTTGGCAGTCGTCGCAACGGCAGAGGGCCTCCACCCAGGTGATCTCCAGGGCGGCGTTCCCTGCCGCGTAGGCGTCTCTCAGGGCCAGAAAGGCGGATTGCAGGGCGTCCGGCACCACGCCGCTCAGGCTGCCGATGGTCATGTGCACGCGCACCAGCCGGGAGCCGCCGTTTTCTTCCATGAGGCGGCGCGCCATGTCCAGCGCCCCTTCCATGATGCCTACTTCATGCATGGGCGTTTTCCCGGTCCGCGCAGTCCTCTACCGCCCGGGCAATGAGATTTTCAATCAGCTCCAGGGCCTGCGGCATGGCCGCCCGTACCTCTGCGGACATGGGCTGGCAGAAATCCGTGTGCGCGGCCTCCACCCCCACCAGCGTGATGGCGCGCGGCAGGGTGCCGCAGAGCTGGGCGGCGCCCAGCACCTCCTTCATGCCTATCTGGTGCGGGGAAATGACGCAGGAGAAATGGCGGGGGAGCTCCTCCTTGCTGCGCGTGACGAGCGTGCCCGGTGCGGCTCCCGTCTTCACGGCGTCCACCAGGATGACCGTGTCCGCGTCTTCCAGCAGGGGCAGCAGCGTCATGCCCAGGGTGCCTCCCTCCTCCACATGCACCAGCGGGCCGTAATCCCGCTCCTGGAGCCGTTTCGCCAGTTCCACGCCCACTCCGTCGTCCCCCATGAGCGGGTTGCCCACGCACAGCACGAGCACGGGGTAGGCATTTCCCTTTACGGGGCAGCCACGCCGATCCTCCGTATATTCTTCAGCTTTCATGAATATTGATCCGGTATTATTCATCCCTGAACTTCACTCCCTTGCGCAGCCAGCGGCCGCCGCTGAACATGGAGGAGATGGTGCCGTCCCGGTCCACGTTTCCGGAAAGAATGGAAAGGTACACGTGGATCATGGCAAAGATGATGAAGCACCACATGCCGATCAGGTGGATCAGGCGCACGTACGGGACCCCGATCAGGTCGTTCAGCGGCATGAACCAGTGGTAAAACCAGTGGCGCGGCTCGTACAGCGCGTACAGTGCCAGCCCGGTAACGATCATGGTGGTGAACAGGACGTATACGCCCGTATACGTCCACTGCTGGAGGGGGTTGTGGCCTATGTAGCGCGGACCGTCGTAGCTCCGCGCAAAAACGTAGTCCACCGCCGTGGTGTACAGGTCCTTCCACTGTTGTCTGGAGACGGGGAACAGCGCCCGGAAGCTCTGGTACTTGTTGGAGGCCATGAAAAAGCAGGAAAAGCGGAGCATCATCACCACCACCAGCGTCCAGCCCAGGGCGTAATGGACGAAGCGGAGCGTGCCGAACTGGAAGGCTCCGTGCAGGTCCCCCATTTTCAGGAACCAGCCTTCCGCGATGCAGATGCCCGTAGCAGCCAGGCCGATGATGCAGAACACCCATGTCCAGTGCAGCACCCGCAGCGGCCAGTCCCAGACGTGGAAGTAGCGGAAATTGGCCTTGGCCTTGGAAAGATGGCGCACGTCCCGCATGGCGTGCATGGGCACCACGCCCAGCAGGCGCCACGGGGCGCCGGAGCGATGCACGGCAATCCCCACGGGCTGGAAGCCGGACGGATCATAGGCTTCAAAAGCCTTGTTCATGCGTTCCTTTTCCAGATTGCTGACCTCGCACAGTTTTTCCAGGGCGTTCAGGTTGCCGCGGGCCACCATGAAGGGGACGGCGTCTTCCTTGTCCGCGGCTTTCAGGATGGCGGTGCTGTAATGGCGTTCTCCGGACGGGGCCTCCCAGGAATCCGCCTGCTGGGCGTAATTCAGCTGGATGCCGCGTTCCCGTGCCGCGTGCAGCAGGGCCAGGTCCCCCGGGTCCGTGCTCCCGTTGGCGGAGGCGCACACGGCCAGCGCCAGGATTTCTTCCGGAGAGTAAACGGTACTGGCCGGAATGGCATCCTCCACCACCAGGGTGAGGTCTTCATTGATGAGGGTCGTTTTCACGGGTCCTGTCTGGTCAGAATGGCCTCTCCCTCTTCGTCAAACAGATGGACGGCGCAGGATTGGCACGGATCATAGCTGTGAATGGTGCGCAGGGGCTCCACGGGGCGGGACGGGTCCACCAGCGGATGCGTTCCGGTATGGGCCAGGGAATACTCGTACGGCCCCATCTGGCCTTCCGCGTCCCGTCCGGAACTGTTCCAGGTGCTGGGAACCACGGCCTGGTAATTCACCGTCTGGCCGTTTTCAATCCTTACCCAGTGGCTGAGGCTGCCGCGGGGGGCTTCCACCCAGCCCACCCCCTTGCAGGAGGAGGGCCATGTCTCGGGCTCCCATTTCTCCGGGTTGAAGGTGGCGGTTTCCCCGTTCTTGATGCGGTTTGTCATTTCCTGGAGCTGATTCACCATCATATCCACATTGATCATGGCGTCCAGGGCGCGGCCGTACACGCGGCCCAGCGTGGAATTCATGAAGGCGTTGTCGCGCGGCAATCCCAGCTTGTCGCAGGCGGCGTCCACCCGTTCCACGATGGCGGGAACGCCCTGGGCGTAGCCGATCATCATGCGGGCGTTCGGTCCCACGGCCATGGCGTGGCCGTCGTAGCGCGGAGCTTTCACCCAAGTGTACTGGGGGCGGTCGGAAAGCCATTTATAGGGCGGCCTGGGACCGTTGTAATCCGCGTCCGTCTGGCCGTCGTACGGGGCCAGTCCCGCATCCCGCCCTTCCGTGTACTTGTACCACGCGCTGGTGACGAATTCCTTGATCTTGTCCTGGTCAAAGGGAAGGACGTTCTTGTAATCCCCGTTCAGCAGGACGCCCGGCTTGATCATGCCTTTTCCGGCAGGGGCACCGGTATTGATTTCAGACGGGTCTCCAGTGCAGAACAGGTTGGGGTTGGACGCGCCGATGTGGGCGTAATCCTTGTAAAAACCGGCAATGGCCACGATGTCCGGGTAGTATACCTTGTGGATGAAATCGTGGCAGGTATCTACGAGCTGTTTCAGGTAGCTCAGAGAAAACTGGTTGATGGCCTGGTCGTTGTTCATGTTGATGGCGCAGGCCATGCCGCCCACCAGGAAATTGGGGTGCGGGTTCTTGCCGCCCAGGATGGTGTGGATCTTGATCATGTCCCGCTGCCAGACGAGGGCCTGGAGGTAATGCGCCACGCCCAGCAGGTTCACCGCCGGCGGCAGCTTGTAGGCGGGGTGGCCCCAGTACCCGTTCGTAAAAATGGAATACTGTCCGTGGGCGATGGAATCCTTCAGTTTCTTCTGCACTCCGGCAAAGTACGTAGCGGAGGAAAGGGGCCAGTCGGAAAGGGACTTGGCAATGGCGGCGGTTTCATTCGGGTCCGCCTTCAGGGCGGAAACCACGTCCACCCAGTCCATGGCCTGAAGCTGGTAGAAATGAATTACGTGGTCCTGAATGCCCAGAGCGCCGCTGACCAGGTCCCGCATAAGTTTGGCCTGGATGGGCACGGGGTATTGCAGGGCGTCTTCCACCGCGGCCAGGGCGGCAATGGCGTGGGTGCCCGTACAGACGCCGCAGATGCGTTCCACAAAGGCCCACACGTCCCGCGGGTCACGCTTGCAGGCGATCACTTCAATGCCGCGGTACTGCGTGGTGGACGTCCAGGCGTTTTTGATCACGCCGTCCCCGGCCTCCATCTCCACCCGCAGGTGGCCTTCAATGCGTGTCACGGGGTCGATGACCACGCGGCTGGATTCCGGAACGGCCGCTGATGTATAATTGCTCATGGTAATCTGGTGTAAAAGGCTTCTTATTCTTCAGTTTCCTTGTCGGGGGAGCCGGGCTCGTCCCCAAAGGCGGGCAGGGAGACGTTCGCCTCCTCCTTCATGTGCTGCTGCCGGTAATGAATGGCGGACCCCACCGCATGGGCGGCGATGGCCGTGCCCGCCGCGGCCACGCCCACGGCGCCGATCACGTTGGCGGAGGCTTCCACGCCGAAGCCGTTCACGTTGGGCAGCGTTTTGTAGAAGGGAGTCATGCGGTCAAAGAAATACAGCTCCGTGCATCCGATGCACGGGTGGCCGGACTGGATGGGGAAGCTAACGCCGCCGTTCCATTTGACGATGGGGCAGGGGGAGAAGGTGTCCGGCCCCTTGCAGCCCACCTTATACAGGCAGAAGCATTCCCGCGCGTTCTCATCGTCAAACACGTTGACGAACTGGCCGGCGTCAAAGTGAGCCCGGCGCGGGCAGTTGTTGTGGATGCGCGTGCCGTACGCCATCAGGGGGCGCGTTTCCAGGTCGCACTCCGGTGCGCGGTCAAAGGTGAGGATGTACATGATCACGGCCGTGATCACGTCCCCGATGGGAGGGCAGCCCGGTACGTTGATGACCGTGCGGTCTGTCAGGATGTCCCGGATGCCTACAGCCCCGGTAGGGTTGGGTCGGGCGGCCTGGATGGAGCCGAAGTAGGCGCAGGATCCCACGGCTAGGATGTAGGAGGCGTTTTCCGCGCAATGGCGCAGCATGTGCTCCACCGTATCTCCGGCCACGGTGCAGTACACCCCGCCGTCGTTGACCGGGACGGACCCGTTGATGACAAGGATGTGGGGTTCCTTGATCGCCTCTTCCAGGGCCTGGTTGGCGGCCTCCCCGGAGGGGGCCATGAGCAGTTCCACATACGGCATGGACACGGCGGAAAGCACCATGTCCCCGATCTCCTCATTATAGCTGCGGATGGTGCTTTCCAGGCACCCGGTGCATTCCTGAAGCTGGAGCCAGATGACCACGGGCCGTTTGAGATTCGCCATCTTGTCCGCAATTTCCTGGGCGTTGGAGACACCCCCCGTCACGGTGGCGACGCCCATCAGGGCAATCATTTTCAGGCACCATTTGTTGAATTCGCGTCGGCTGACGCCGCGGCGCTCCATATGTTCCCCCAGGGTTTCCCCGGGGCGCCATGTGGTTAAAATCTCATGGTTCAGGGAGGCCTGCTCCGCCTCCTTCAGGGAAGATAGCTCAGTGCGCTTCATGTGCGTGGTCCGGGTAAATATGTTTCCATTTAGACACTATTTCCAGTAAATGCGATCAATATTTTCCAATATTTCCCGCACGGTCACTTACCAGGACCACACGTTCTGAATCTGGAAAACCACGGCAGTCTGCCCCCGGCGCCCGTTGACGGGATTTTTCACGAGCTGAATGTCAGGCTGAAGCGTCATGGTAGGCGTTACCTGCATCACGTATGTCAGTTCAATGCCATATTCATTCTTGTTCACGTACGGGCCGTTCTTCCTGGCTCCCTGCTGCCAGAGGAATCCCAGGCCCAGGTAGCCGTCATTGGAGGCACCCTTCCCGTAAAAGGGGGAAAGGAGCACCAGCCCTGTGGTGGCCGCACATCGCACACCGGTCAACGCAGCTGCGTTGTCGCTGGCCCAGCCGCCGCGGAAGAACCAGCCCAGATGACTGTGGCGGCCGAGCTGCTGCTGGAAGTTGACGCCTACGCCGCCTCCGTTTTCACTGTCGCTGGTGGCGAAGAAGGGCTGGAGGCGGTACACGCCCGGTCCCCACCCGCAGAAATCCTCCGCCACGTAGCCGAATTCAAGCACGTTCGTCCAGTTGTCAGAGTTCAGGTTCTTGAACGGATTGTGGTTGGCGGTCATGTTGTTGGCGGCTGTGGCGCCCATCACATAAAAGGAGGACGTGGGTTGCCACGCAAAATGGAACCCCAGGGAGTTGTCCGTGAGCGGAAGCATGGGATTGTTGCCGAAAACGCTGTTGGTCAGGTTATTGTTGTGGGAATTGGCATACGCATTGTGGTCCATGTAATTGGTAGTGTCCAGCTGGCCCGCCATCAGCAGGAGCTTGCCGCCTGCGCCCACCCACGCCAGGCTCAGGTTGCTGAGGTGCGGGTCCGGCCCCTGGAAGGAGCTGGTGGGGTTCTGGAGGGAACCCAAGGTGGTGGCGGGGCCCTTGTTCCCTTCATTGAAGTCAAAGCCGTTGCCAAAGTCGAACTCGGAGGCCAGGTACAGGCCGCTGCCCGTGGAGTTGTTGCGGAAAATGGTGATATTGGTCAGAAGAGAACCGTTATAAGAGGGGAAATCCGTTTTCCCGTTCAGGCCGCCGCCCGTCAGGCCCGTGTAGTTGAAGCCGAACTGGGCGGAATAGGTGATGCCGTATTTGGACAGGGCCGTCTTGAGCTTTTGTGCTCCGGTGGAAATCATGTCCTCGCGGATCCAGGCATTCGGTTCCACGCAGGTATTGCCGAAGACGTAGGAACTGTCCAGATACGGCATCATCTTGAGGGGCTTGGAGGCAAAAAACTCAATGCCGGGCTTGGATGGGCGGGAAAGGTGCTGAAGAAGAATGCTCGGCTTGGTAGGCACGCCGGGCGTGCGTTTGGTGATCTGTTCCTCCGGCCTCTGTCCCTTGATCAGGCTGGGGCTTATTTCTCTGCCTTCCAGCGGCTTGACCCGCAGGCCGCGTTCCGTGTTCAGATAAACGGCCTCCGGGGCCGGCTGGGGAACCTGCTGGGCCAGGACGGGATCACAGGAAACAAGGGCGGCGGCGGCAAAAAAAGGAGGAAGCAATACATGTTTCATATGACAGTCAGACAAGGCCGTACCCGGAATTGTCATAACGCGGGGGGCATGCTGACACGAATACCTGACAGGCCTTCGCAAAAAAAGATGAAAGTCCGGGCGCCTTCCGTAAAAGCCGGTAAATCCCGGAGCGGTTGCTTCTGCGGCACATCGCCGGGGCCGCAGGACCGGGCCGTCTGTGCGGAAATCCCGCATTTCCGGGATCAGTCCTTTCCGTACAGCGGGGGAACGGGAGCCTTTGCCGGAAGCGTGTACAATTTTTCAATATCGTCCAGGTACCTGGCAATGGGCGTGTTGGCCGGAGCCTCTTGTTCCCGGATCATTTTCATGGTTGCCGCATAGGAATCAAACGTTTTTCCGGAACCGGTCCGGGTGTTGATTTCATACCAGTCCATATAATCCCGTACGCGCCGGGCCGTTTTCATGGAAAGTTCCCGTATTTCCCGGAGCTGGCTGATTTTCGGTGCGGCTTTCCTGCGGTCCAGTTTGTCCGTCTGCATCAGGGCGACGAGTTTGGCGTATTCCACGATAATGGGGCGGTAGGAGGGAAAGGAACGCCTGCTGAGGTTGAACAGGCTGCCGGATATGTTGGAAAGCTGCCTCTTCAGGTCGGGCAGGGAGGCGGCCTCTTCCAGATTGTCCACGGGGAAAGTGGTGGTGGTACGCGTGTCCGGATCATACTTGACCAGCGTAAGGGCTTCCTGCAGGTGCCTTTCCGTCTCCATGATCGTGAGGGTTTCCGTCACGGGGGGGGTAGCCATGCGGGAAAGCTGGAGCGTCCACCATTTATGCAGGGAGGAAGGCGTCAGATTGAGCTGGGGAAAGTGGCGCTTGATGAGGTTTTTGGGATCATCCCCCCCCAGAATCGCCTGGTCCAGCAGATGTTTCATCCCTTCCGGTCCGTTTTTCTGGTTTAGCAGACAAAGCATCAGGGCACCGCAGGAAGTCTGGTAGGCGGCGTAGGAAGTAGCGTCCAGCTCCTTCTCCGGTTCCCGGCTTTTCAGGATATCTTCCGGGCTCATGATGCCATCCTGCTGGAACAGGGTGGAATACAGCGCGCGGTCCGCTTCATTGGTGTGCCACAGAACTGCCTGTTCCAGTCCGGTGATAAGCCAGGGGGGAAGGCTGACCTGTTCCGGAAGCCCCTCCGGATCGACATTCCGCAGCATCATTTCATAAAGCAGGGTGGAAATGACCGCGTGCCGGAGCCTGTCCTGGTTGATGCCGCGACCCAGGTGGATGTAAATATTGTACGTGATGGCGTCCCCCAGAATCGTGGTCTGCATGCGGATGGGATTGGGCGGGACCGGGGTGCCCGGCTCCCCCATCAGGCGGATGATGATCCGGTTTTTCCATTCGTCCGGCTGCTTGAGGATTTTCAGGAGCGTCGTACGCATGGAATCTGCGCGGGAGGCGATTGCCCCGGCCAGCAGGGCGTCCTGTCCGATCACGTGGAACTGCTTGGAAGAGGAAATGCTGGTGAAGGGCTGCCGCCGTACCGGGGCTTCCGTGGCGGGAGCCGCCGCGGGCGGGGCTGCCGCTTCTCCGGACGGAGCCGCAGGAGCGGAAACGGGTTGGGCAACGGGCGCAACGTTGGACCGGCCCTGCAGGACGGGGCGGTCGGAGGAATCGTCCAGATGGTCCGTGTCCGGAACGGGCAAGGGAACTGTTTCTTCATGCGCGGCGGCAGGCGGCGCGCTTTCTCCCCGTTCCGCCTCCTGTCCGCAAACGCAGGGAACAAGGAGCAGGAGGGGCAGAAGAAAGCTGGTGCATGTTCCTCCGGAAATCATCGGTCGGGATCGGGTTAATCAAATTGTTCCGCCAGGCAGCCGAAATCCTCTTCCGCATGACCTTCGCGGCACAGGCGGTCCATGATGGAAGAGACGAGCGCCGCTACGGGAGGCTGGATGCCTTTTTCCGCTGCCAGTTCCTGGGCGTAAACGCTGTCTTTCCGCATATTGTCCAGGGAAAAGTGGGTGGAAAAATCGCGTTCCGCCATCAGGGGAAGCTTGAACGCCGCCAGCGGGGAGGCGATGACGTTCCGGGAAATGGCCTGCCCCAGCAGTTGCGGGGAAATGCCGTAGGCCTGGGTGATGGCCAGGGCTTCGCTGAGGCTCTGGACCATCGTGGCGGAAATCATGTTGGTGATCAGCTTCACGACGGTGCCGGCGCCCACGCCGCCCGCATGGAGAATATCCTTCGAGCTATGTTCCAGAACGGGACGCATGCGGTCCAGCGTGGAGGAATCCGTCCCCGCGTAATAAACCAGTTCCCCCTTTTCCGCGGGCATGCGGGAACCGGTGAACGGGCAGTCCACATAAGTGCAACCGATTCCGGAGCACATCAGGGAAAGCTTGTCCACCGTGGCAAGGTCGATCGTGGAATGGTTCAGGATCACGTGTTCCGGGGTGAGGGCTCCCCTCATCTGTTCAAACACCTCCAGGCAGGCGTTTCTGTCCTTAAGGTAGATCTGGATAATTCTGGAAGCGCGGACGGCGTCCGCCGGGCTTGCGGCCACGCGGGGGTAACCTTCACGGGGCGTGCGGTTCCAGACGGTCACGTCGTCACCCAGGGAGATCATGTGCCGGGCAATGCGCGAGCCGATGATTCCCAGGCCGAGAATGGAAACTTGATGCATAACGGGATTCGGGAATGAAAAATGGGATCAGGAACCGATGCGGAAACGGCTTCTTCTGCGCGGTTTTTCCGCGGCTTCCGCCTGTGCCTGTTCCTTGGCGGGCGCGGTCTCCGCCTGCTGGTTGGCGGCAGTGTGCGTGGGGCCTGCCTCCTTCACCTGGGAGGCCAGGGAAGCGGGTTCCGGTTCCGTACGGAGGCTCACGGCGATGTGCCGGGATGCCGGAGCGGGGCGTTCCTGGGCGTTCGGATCTTCCGCAATGCTGGCGGGAACTTCCCCGGCTTCGTGAGGAATGGCTTTCGGGTCGCTCACCGCAACGGCCATGTGGGTGTCGGGAACGTCCGGAGCCGGTGCGGCTTCCTTCTCTGCCTGCTTGCGGCGCGGCAGTGTGCTGGTGCCGGTGATGGCCAGTTCCAGGTCGGAATCCGGCAATCCTCCGCAGCGGATGGCGGCATCGTAACTCTTGCGGGCCTGCGCTGTGCGTCCCAGCCGGGAATAGGTCCATGCGAGGTTGAAATGGGCTTCGGAGGATTCCGGATGGATCTTCAGCGCTTTTTCAAAATGGTCAACCGCCTTTTCGTAATTCCCGGCGCTGCTTTCCAGGTTGCCCAGGTAAAGCAGGGCCGGAGCGTTGGCTGGGTTCAGCCTGACGGTCTCCGTCAGGGAGGCCAGCGCCTGCTGGTCGAGCCCGGCCCGGTACTGGGCCACTCCCATCATGAACCATGCAGGGGAGGAGCCGGCATCCAGCTCGGTGGCCTTTTTAAGATGTTCTATAGCTTCCTCCGCCTTGTTGCGCTGGAGCAGGATGGTTCCCAGATTCACCAGGGCGGGTACATGGTTGGGCTGCAAATCCAGAAGAGTGCGGTAGAGCTGTTCGGCCGCTACGTAACGTTTTTTGGCAAAGGCTTCCGCAGCTCCCTGGCCCAGGGCCTCCGCCTCCAGTTTTTTGCGCACGGCGGTTTTCATGCCTTGGTTTACCTGTTGCTGGTCCGGCGCAGCGGAGGAGGCTGAAAGAGCGGCCAGTTTCGCCTGTTCATTGAACTGGCGCGTCAGATACTCCAGCTTTCTGCTGAGTTCCTCCACCTGGCGGTTTTTCTGTTCCACGGCTTCTTTGGCTTTTGCCAGGGCCTGGGTCTGAGCCTTGTTCGCCTTTCTGTTCTTGGACGCGTCATTTTTCATTTTGCTGCGCGCCAGTTCCAGTTCCTTGGAAAGCTGGGCAGCCTTTTCCCGTTCTGAGAAAAGTTCCTTGGCCAGCTTGTTCATGTCTTCCTTCTGCTGGTCCGTCAGGAAAAGTTTTAACTTGCTGTCCGCCGCAAGGGTATTGACGATTTGCTGTTCGGCGGGCGTCAGCTTGATGATCTCCCTGTTGCCCAGCAGGGCTGCAATATCCGCCGTGGCCGGGTTTTGCTGGAACTCCCTCATGTAAGTGCTGATGAGCAGGGAACGGCTTTGGTCCTGGATGGAAAGAATGCGGCTCTGCTTGGCGATGATGGAGCGCATCAGCTTGACTTCCTCCGTAAGCAGGGGGCTTTTTTCCGGATGCTCGGACAATTTGGAAAGCTCCACATCCGCGTTGATCAGCTTGGTCATCATCTCCGTGATGCGCTTGCGGTAGCCGATGTTCTCGTCGCTCATGGCAATCAGCTTCTGCTTGAGTCCGGCGGATTCTTCTCGGGCTTCTTCCAGAGCTTTCAGATTGGCCTTGCGCTGTTCCTCGGAATCGGAATTGGCCGTTTCCAGAGCGGCGATTCTGGCTTGTGCATCCTTGAGCTGGGCCATCAGGGTCATATTGCGGTCCAGCAGGTTCCTGGTCTTGTCCGGATTGTTCAGTTCCAGCAGGGCCGCCAGCTGGTTGCGTTCATTCTGCAGGGCGTCTCTATCGTCCGTCGTTTTCTTCAGGGCATCTTTATATTCCTGAAGTTCCTGCCGGAGGGAAGCTATCAGTTCCAGATGCTGGGCTCTTTCCTTCCCCAGCCTGTCGACGGTCTGTTCCAGTTCGTCCACGCGCCGGGTCAGTGTCTGAAGAAGCTTGTTGTTCGTGGCCCTTTCTTCATTCATCTGTTTCTTGACCTTGATCAGCTCGTCGCGGTAAACGGACTCTCCCGTGGCGGCCACGGCCAAGTCTGACAACGCTTTCTCCAGTTGCCTGCGGGTGCGCTTGAGGGCATCGATCAGGGCCTTGTTTTCCATTCTGGACTTGTCCAGGGCATTGAGGACGCGGTCGTAAGTACTTTCCACGACTACCGGAGGGGTTCCAGGAGATACGGACGATCCCGGAATGGGATTGATGGGAAGGGCTCCTGGCGTTGCCGGGAATTCCACGCCTTTGTACCCGGGGGGCAACGTGATGTTGGGTTTGAGCCTGGGACGGTCCGCGGAAGGAACGGCGGGAGGGTGCTCCACAGTCAGAGCGGGACCTGCCGGACGGGCTGCCGCCTGCTGCTGCGCCAGTTTTTGCCATCGGTCCAGGTTTTCCCTGTTGATCTGGCGGCGCTGTGTGAGCAGGTTGGGTCTCCATTGCGGATGAGATTTGACCAGTCGTGCGAGTTGTTCCTCCGCCTGCTGGGTGAGGCGGATGGCCCCCACATAGTCCCGCTTTTCCGCCAGTCCGGCGGACTTGTTGACCAGGCTGAGTGCCTCCACGTACATGTCCGAGGGGTCTTGCCACGTTCCGGAGGACGCGGACATGGAGCCAGGCACATAGATTTCCTGCGCCATAAGCGGCAGCGCGCCGCAGGAAAAGGCCATAGCAAGGGTAACGCCAACGGGGAGAGGAGTCATCATGGGGAGAAGCTCTGTTTACATACTTCAACCAGAACTGAACTGCAAGGATAAACCGTGTCCTTGTGCTTGTGTTCGGAATACGGGGTGCTAGACTTTGAGCAATCCTTGATTTTCCTGATGAATATATCTGTTTTGGACCGTTTTTTGAGATATGCGGGTGTGGATACTCAATCATCCCCGGACTCTGGAACCGTGCCGTCCACGCCCGGACAGACCGTTCTGAGCCAAATGCTGGCGGAGGAACTTCGGGAAATGGGCGCGCAGGCGGAGCTTGATGAAGCTTCCGGCATCGTGTACGCTTCCATCCCTTCCAATATCCGGAAAAAGGTTCCGGCCATCGGCTGGGTGGCGCATGTGGATACGGCTCCCGGAGTACCGGGCAGCGGCGTGAACCCTTCCATCGTGCATTCCTATGACGGGGGTGATATTGTTCTGGACGGAGAGCGGGGAGTAGTGCTTTCACCGGACGTATTTCCGGAATTGAAGGAATATGTAGGCCAGAACCTGGTGGTGACGGACGGGAAAACCCTGCTTGGAGCGGACGACAAGGCGGGCATTGCGGAAATCATGGACATGGCCGCCTCCTTCCTGCTGCATCCGGAACGCCCCCACGGAGACATCAGGATTGCCTTCACCCCGGATGAGGAAATAGGGCGTGGCGCGGACAACTTCGACGTGGCGCGCTTCGGCGCGGACTTTGCCTACACGGTGGACGGAGGACGGCTGGGAGAAATCGAATATGAAAACTTCAATGCCGCTTCCGCCGTGGTGACGGCGCACGGCAAGAGCATTCATCCCGGAAGCGCCAAGGGTAGAATGGTGAACGCCTCCCTTCTGCTCATGGAATTCCAGTTCATGCTGCCCGCGTTCCAGAATCCGGCGTGTACGGAAGGCTACGAAGGATTTTATCATCTGGACTCGTTCCGCGGGGACGTGGAACAGGCCGTGGCGGAATACCTGATCCGGGATCACGACTCCGCGGAATTTGAGTGCAAAAAGGAATTCATGCGCGACTGTGCCGCCCTGCTGAACCGGAAATACGGGGAGGGCTCCGTCATCGTGGAAATCGAGGATTCCTATTACAATATGCGGGGGAAAATTCTTCCGCATATGCACTTGGTGGACCACGCCCGCCAGGCCATGGAAGCGGTGGGAGTGCGGCCGGAAATCATCCCCGTGCGCGGAGGCACGGATGGCGCGCGTCTTTCCTTCATGGGGTTGCCCTGTCCCAATCTGTGTGCGGGAGGCCACAACTTCCATGGAAGATACGAGTATGTTCCCGTGCAGTCCATGGAGAAAATTTCCGCCATCCTTCAGGAAATCGTTTCAGGATACGCTCGCGGGAAATGAGTGTCCGTTTGTGCCTGGAGACGGTCCGGGGCTGTTTTCTCCCGGAATGCTGCGGAGGCGTTTCTTCCCGTGCGGGTTTTTTCACGGGCGGAAAAGAGGGGCTTCCGCATGACTCCGGAAATTTCTTGACCGGGAAAGACGGCAGTTTTTTTTCTGGTTGCGGGAACGCAGATCAGTAGAAGACCGGATGCCGGGGGGACTTCTCCCTTCCGGTCCTTGAAAAAAGAAGGGGCCGGGCTCATGGCGAGCCGACCCCTGAAATTGATGGTCTGTCACGGGATGCCTTTATTTGGCCGCCGCTACCGCTGTTCTGGGAGCATCCTCCTTGTATACGTGCAGTTCCGCCAGGCGGACCTTGCCGCCTTTCTGTGAAAATTTGACACGCAACCTGTTTGTGGTGACCGGGTCGAACGTTCTCATGCACTTGATAAAGCCGTTGCCGGGGGCCTGGAGCATGCGCAGAACTTCCGGCTCATCGGCATACATGGCCTTCTGTGCATCGCTTACTCCAGCGGTAGCCGGACCTACGGAACCCCAATGGACGGGAATCCACTTGCCGCTCTTGTAGGCTTCAATGATGATGCGGGAATTCCCTTTGTCCAGCTTGAGGTCCACCGCCCGCAGGGTGGCGGGGGATTTCAGGGTAAGCTCCAGTACCAGGGGATTGTCTTCCCCGTTCGGCATGTCCAGCTCTTCCACGGTAGTGACGTCGCGGTCCAGAAGTTTGGCCGTGTCCACGCTGCCGCCGGTAGAAGCCTTCAGCTTGTAATCCGCGACTTCTTCAGACCCTTTGCTCAGCAGCTTGAGTTCGCGTACGCGGCATTCCAGGCCGTGCCAGTCCGTGGAAACACGGAACAGGCAGCGGGACCCCTGGGTCAGGCAGGAATCGTTCGGGGAAACCCATGTCTTTTTGTTCTTCTTGTCCGTTTCGTCGTACACCTCGATCTGGTTGCCCTGGGAGGCCGCAGAAATATAAGTGCCATCCGGCAGGTGGAAGGAACAGCCCCAGTTGCCATGGTCGCGGATCAGGATGCCCGGAACCCACAAATGGTTGCAGTTGGTGACGGGGCGCGCTTTCTCCCCACATCCCACTTCAAAACCGCCGACGGCGATGGGGCGGTCATACTCCACGTCCAGATCGTTCACGCGCCATTTGATTTTGGCCGTCATCTTGGGAACGCCCGGCTGGGTGGGGCCGCTGAGTTCCTTGCTGTAATTGTAAACATTCCATTGGCCTCCGAATTTGGTACCCGGCGTCCAGGAGATGGTTTCCATCGGGGAAAAGGTGGTGGTGTCGCTGAACTGGACGGTGCCGGCAAAGTCGTACTTGTACGCTTCATTGGCCTTGCTTTCCAGTTCCTTGTTGCGTTGCAGGCCCAGGGCACGGCCGCCCAGGGGCTGCTGGATGTCCAGGTTCAGGGAATATTCACCGGGCTGGAGTTTGTCGTCCTTGCGCTTGGGTTCAAAGAAAATGCGCACATCCATGCCCAGGATCATTTCCGCACAGGTGGCCTTGGTGAGTTGGTCCACGCCGGGAAGGGCCATGATGGCCTTGGAAATGGGGAGGGCCCGGGAATTGACCAGGTCCATGAGCTTGAAGCGGCAGCCCTGTTCCACGGGAATCTTCTTCATGTCCCGGATGGCGGACTTGAGGGAGGCCGGGGCCTTGGAGCCCAGAGCCGCACTGACCATGCTCCAGTTGCGGATGTAGGTATTCAGGAAGCGGGATTCCGTATCGTTAATGGGGGGAACCTTGCGGAAGGACTTGGCCTGGAACTCGGGCTTTCCGGTGATGGCCAGGTTCTGCCGTTCCGCACACAGCGCCGTGATCCACACGCCGGTGCGGATATAGGTGCCTATCACGGGATCCGCCGTCATCAGCTCCAGTCTGTTGGGATTCTGCATCATGCCTCCGTCAAACGGGCGCAGCAGGGTAAGCTTCCAGCGGAAAGCCTCCATGTTCTTGTAATAAACTTCCGGATTGACGCGCCAATAGGAGGGGAGGGCCCACATAATGGACAGCGTTTCGGAGGAGTGACCCTGGTCGCAGCCGCCGATGGGGCCTTCGCTGTACATGATGCGGCTGTTTTTGGTGTATAATTCCGGTCCTCCGCAGATGAGGGAGGCGATGAAATAGGGACCGTGGCGCCCGGAATAGGTGCCTCCGCAGTTGCGGTTGGGTTCAAAGGAGAAGGATTCCGTCATGCGGCCGTAGGGCCCCATCCCCGTGGGGCAGAGCTCCTGGGCGCGGTCCATCATCTTGTCCAGCACGCCGTCTTCCACCCGGGCCGGGGTTTTGCTGGCCAGCGCCAGGAACAGGCACATATGGGAGCCGCCGATGCTGACCCCCGTGCCCGCATAGCCGGGATGGATGCCGTGCCCGGTGACGAAGTCCCCGTAAAGCACTTCGTTCTTCATGCGCTGCACGCCGTTACGGATGGCGGGCAGCACGGAATTGTCCCGGTAGCGCAGCCAGTACTCGCACAGGAAGATGCCCGCGGAAGCCTGGGGAACCGCCCACCAGCACTGGGAGCCGGAAAAGGCGATGTAATGAGCGGCCTTCTTGATGACCGGATCATACTTGGGATTGCCGGTAGCCATCAGGGCCAGACCGGCCCATGCCGTATCGTAATGGTTGCCGCAGTAGCCGCCGGGGCGTTCCCAGGAGCCGTCCTCGCGCTGCTGGGCGGCGAGCCATTCGCTCATCATGTGGACCACGGCCTTGCTCTTGGCGCAATTTTTCGGGAAGCCGGGCGCATAGGACCCCAGCTGGGGAATCCTGAACGTGACGTTCTTCACGTACTTCTTGACGGCGTCCGGCAGGGTGGAGGCCCCTCCCGTGTACACGGTGACCCCTACGCTTGCGGCCCCTCCGGGGGTGCCGGTCCCTTTCAGCTTCCAGTTGCCTTTGGGGATGTCGAAAACAATAGAGGAGACGGCGTGCGCCAGCCAGACCTTGCGTTCGGGATCGTATTTGGCGGCGCCGTAGCCCACGCTGTACTGCAAGGGCCTGAGCTTTGTCAACGGAATGGGTCCTCCGGCCCCTTCCAGCCTCAGGTCTGACCATTCGAAACCGTCGCTGCCGATGCCGTTGCCGCCGTCGTCAACGTGCAGCCGGATCTGCTGGCCGCCCTGGACGGAGATGGAAAGATTGACGGGCTTCTTCGCCTTTTCCTCCCTGAACACTTCCTTCCAAAGGGGCTGGAGGCCCTGGACTTTTTCCACGTTCTCCGCAGGAATCAGGTTCAGGGTAATTTTTCCGGCGCCTTCCGCCTTATCCACCAGCAGGCCGGCGTGCATGTCCAGGCCGCGGGAATCCTGGAACTGGTAGGGACCGTAGGGAACATCCAGGCTCAGGGAGGTTTTGAAGGGCTGGCCATCGATACCGAGGATCACGTCCCCCTTGTTCACATATTTTTCAGCGGGGGAGCCTTCGATCACCTGGGTGACCACGTACACGTTCGCCACGGGGTCGCCGTTGGGGTCCAGCAGGGATTTGGGAAACATTCCCCTGAAATTGGGATTGGGCCAGGACGTATCCAGACCCCGGGCACGGAATCCGAGGGGGCCGAAAGTAGTGATCCACCCTTCGGCTATCTCTTCCTTGTTGCCGAACCAGCTTGTATAAAGCTGGGAGTACTGTTTCTTCCACTGGTTCAGGGGAAGCGCCTTGGCATACTTCTTGATGTACGCGTTGACGTCCCCCATATTGGTAGTTTGCCTGTGTGCCGTTGCGCGGGGCCTGCCTGCGGATGCGGTTGCGGCGGTATGTGCGTTGCGGGAAGGTGCGGCTACTCTGGCGGTGGTGGAAGACGGTTTTTCCTTTTCTACCGGAGCCGCTTCCTTAGCGTCGTCGGCGTCATCCGTTTCTGCAGGTTTTTCCGCCACTGCTTCGGGAACGGTTTCCTCGTCTCCTGCCTCTGCGGGCGCGTCCGCCTTGTCTTCAGCAGGTTGGACGGCAGCGGGGGATGGTTCCTGCGGAGGCTGTTCTTCCGCGGTTGCGGTTTCCTCTTCAAAGGGATCTGCCGCTTCCGGGGTAGGCTGTGCGGCCTTGTTCCCGGCTTCCGGCTTGGGGGCCTTCTTCTTTTTGTGAAGCTTGGCCGGTTCCTGGGCCGGAGCGGTTTCTTGACTGCGGCTGTGGGTAGAATAGTGGTACGCTGCGTAGCCTCCTCCCAGCAGGACCAGCAGCAGAATCCATATTCCCAGGGAATTTTTTTTCTGACGAGGCTGGGGCATGGCGACCGGGGAAACGGGTGCTTCCGCACCCGGTGTGGCCAGGGCCCGCTGGTCGCGCTGGAGGGAAACGGACTGGGCCTGGGGTTCTGCCGTTCCGGCCGCCGGATGGGCGCCGGGTATGGCATAAACCAGATACAGCGTGCCCTGGGCCGGAATTTCCGCCAGGGCTCCGGTGCGGAACTGGGCCTCAAAATCGTTTTTGAGCGGAATCACCTCCTGCTCGATGTCGGTGCTTTCCGGATAGCGCAGCTTGCCGCTTTCCGGGTCGCGCACGGCCAGGCCCTGCGGGCAGAATTCCCGGACCAGGTATTGGACATGGCTGGAATCCGCCGCAAAATAAACGTGGCAGAGGGGATCCGTCTGCTTCAGCGACTGGATAAGATAGCCGTTGATATTGAATCCTGAGGGAAGGGGAGGAGTTGTTTCCATGAACAAAGACAGTTGATATTCCTTAAAACTACTACCATATTTCTGCGCCTCTTTCAATTTAAAAGAAATGTCGTCCGAACATGGGTCTTGTGACGCGATTAAATGATTATTTGCTTGAATGCACGCTAATTATGTGGTGCAAGCAAGGCTCGATTTTCCGTTCCCCCTACAACCATGAGTTCCGACATCAGACTAGACGCCTTGCAGTACCACTCCCAGCCCCGTCCCGGAAAGATGGAGACGCTGCCCTGCAAGCCCTGCTTTTCACAACGGGATTTGACGCTTGCCTATTCCCCGGGCGTTGCCGAACCCTGTCTCCGCATTAAGGAAGACCCTTCCCAGAGCGCCCTGTACACCGGCCGTTCCAACCTGGTGGGTGTCATTACCAACGGCACGGCCGTACTCGGCCTGGGCAACATAGGCCCGGACGCCGCCAAGCCGGTGATGGAAGGCAAGGGACTTTTATTCAAGGTATTCGCGGATATCGACGTTTTTGACATTGAGCTGAACATCAAGGAGCCTGAAAAACTCATCGAGGTCATCAAGACCATGGAACCTACCTTCGGCGCGATCAATCTGGAAGACATCAAGGCACCGGAATGCTTCATGGTGGAGGAACGCCTGCGCGAAGAAATGAACATTCCCGTGTTTCATGACGACCAGCACGGCACGGCCGTGATTTCCGGCGCGGCCCTGCTGAACGCCGCGGAATTGACGGGACGCAAGCTGGAAGACCTGAAAGTCGTCGTCGTCGGGGCCGGCGCCGCGGGCATTTCCTGCGCCAAATTCTATATGACCCTGGGCGTGCGCCGCGAGCATATTTACATGTTCGACTCCAAGGGGCTGATCCATACGGGCCGCATTGACCTGCATGCCACGAAGGCGCAATTCTCCCAGTCGGAAGACTGCACGCTGGAAGAAGCCCTGACCGGGGCGGACGTCTTCCTGGGCCTCTCCACCAAGGGGCTTCTGACCCAGGACATGGTGAAGCTGATGGCCCCCTCCCCCATTATCTTCGCCTGTGCGAACCCGGACCCGGAAATCACCTACCAGGACGCCAAAAAGGCACGCCCGGACTGCATCATGGGCTCCGGCCGTTCCGACTGGCCCAACCAGGTGAACAACGTCTCCTGCTTCCCCTTCATTTTCCGCGCCGCGCTGGACGTGCGCGCCTCCGTCATCAACGAACAGATGAAAATCGCCGCCGCGCGCGCCCTGGCGGACCTGGCGAAGGAACCCGTTCCCCAGGAAGTGGTGGACATGTACGGCGGAGAACCCCTCAGCTTCGGCATCGACTACGTGATTCCCAAGCCCATTGATCCCCGCATCATCGAATGGGAATGCCCGGCCGTGGCGCAGGCAGCCATGATCTCCGGTGTGGCGCAGGCTCCCATCCGTGACATGGAAGCGTACAGAATGGAATTGAGCAAGCGCATTGCTGCCGTTAGGGAACGCGCCTCCGGCGTTGTGCGCAGTTATCTGTAAGGCCGGAATGGCGCACCTTCGGGCTCTTGACGGTAAAATATCCCCAACCGGGAGGAACACCTGGTTCCTCCCGGTTTTTTGACAGGCTTTCATTCTCTGTTCCTTCATTCTCCCCTTACGGTACGGACCAGAAGGGAAACGGGATAATTTTGGGCGCATATGAGGGAGGCGGGATTTTTTAAATGTCTTGAACAGGAGCGGATCATGATGTATGCGACATGAAAATGGATTTCTATGGAATTTTTCAGCATGGAATGATCTTTGCCGCATGTGCCACGGGGCCTATGCGAAGGCCCTTGTTCCTCCGGAAGCGATACCTGCGGAACATTTGCCCATGAAAAAGATGCTGGAGGGACCGGCCCCAGTGGGGAAAAAACTTCCTTCTTTCCGGGATGTCTGCGACCGTTATCTCGTATCGGGCCTTTTGTCCCGGGACCCGTGCATTCTGAAAACGGCGAGGTACGGCCTGGATATGGTGCCTGACGCCGCGTGGGAGGTGGAAGAGGAATGGAGATGGAAGGCCCTGAAAGTCTATCTGGACGGTTCCGTAGCGTGGGTTTCCTTTGACGGCAGTGGGATGCCGGAAAACGGGGAGCTGGGATTCGGCTGGGTAGCAGTGGATCACGGTTTCATGACGGTTTCCATGCGGGAATACGAAAACAGGAAGACGGGAAAAACCAAGGTTCTTTCTGAAATGTCCTACCTCTTTGATCCCTGCGGAAAATGGATGAGGGAAATATGGCACCTCTCCTTCTCCACAGGAAGAGACTTTACGGACTGGTCTCTTTCCCATCGTCCGGATGGGCCGTTCAGGTTCAGGAATGACAACCGGGTTCTGGCGGGCAGTCCGAATTATACCCTGCATTCCTGGAAAGTGGAGAATGACCGGTTGCTCTGGTGGAAAAATGAGGAAATTCCCGCCCCTGAAAAGGAGAACGAAACAAGGCGGATCCTGGACTGGCATGGAGACGTGGCTGACCCTGTTCTGGAAAATGCCGCCGTGTACGCAGCCACCATGTATTTCCCGGGAGGGGAAAGCTCCCATCCTTCCCGCAAAATCATGGAAGACATGGAAAAAAAGGAAGTCAGGTGCCTTTATTACGACGCCTCCGGGCATGGAACGGCCCTACTGGTGTACCGGAACGGGAATCTGGACAAAAAACAGTCCTGGTTCTTGCAGCCGCGCATGGATGCCCGGGCCGTGGCGGAAAAGGAAAAAAGGCGCGAAATGACGAAGAAAGGCGCCTGATAAGGTATCTTACCGTTTTTCTCCGTATGCGGAAAGACAGAAAACGGGCGGTTCCTCTTCACCGGAAGCCGGCAGCCCGGTTCATTAACCCTGGGCCAGGGCGTTCCGTACCTGTTCCGTCTGCGACGGGTCTGGAATAAGCTCCACAAGGATGGCAACGTTTTTTTCAAGCGCCTCAAGCTGGTCGAATTCATCCGCCGTGCGGATGCATACGTAGCACATGCCCCACTGTTCCGCAATGGCCTTGAAGGAATGGTCGTGCGGCTGGATGAGCAATTTTCCCAGGGTTTCCGGGTGTTTGTCCCCTCCGGGAAGGGAGCGGAAAATGCCGCCGCCTCCGTTGTTGATGACGCCCAGGACACGAGTTCCGGGATCCAGTTGCGGGAGCATGGCCAGCGCATTGGAATCATACAGGGTGGTCAGGTCCCCTAGAAGAGCCCAGGCGCGGGCGCACCGGGCGGAAGCGCCCAGGAATGTGGAAATCTGGCCGTCAATGCCGTTGGCTCCCCGGTTGGCGCGTACGTTTTCCGTAGATACCGCCGTCTGGGCGAAGCTGTTCCAGTAGCGTACGGGCATGGAATTGCCCAGGTAAATGCAGTCGCCGTCCGCGGCAAAGCAGGAAAAGGCGCGCACCATGGCCTGTTCGCTGTCCGGGCAGGTGATGAGCAGCTCCTCCATTTGAGCCTTGTGGCGCTTGTTCATGGCGCGCAGGCCGTTGACGTCGCCGACGGAATCCACATCCCCCAGGGCACGCAGGACGGCGTCCAGATCCCCCGTCACCACGGAGGAAGGCCGCGCCAGTCCGGAAAAGCCGGTGCGGGTGATGGAAAACACCTCCGTGGAAGGAATATCCTCCAGGTCCCGCCAGAAGCGGGACACGGGAACGTCCCCTACTCTCAGCAGAACGGCGGGCGGATTCTGTTTCAGCAACCGGTCCGCATCCGTCAGGGCCAGATGCTCCAGTTCCTCCCGGAGCCCGGAGGTGGCGTCCGCCACAACGGGAGCTTTTAATTCATTGGCCAGCCACAGGGCGGGGGCCTGTTCCGTGGGGTCCAGGCCGCCGAGCATCAGGACGAGGCCGCGGCGCGCCTTGAAGCGCAGGGCCTGGGCCAGGTCGGACAGGGAACCGCGGAACTCGTTCTCTTCCGGCGGTTCCGCCGGGTAAAGGTCGCAATGGCCCGGATTCCACGCGGGGTCCGGGTCCGGCAGGCATACGTTGATATGGAGGGGGGACGCGTAATCCCAGTCTTCCAGAATATCTTCCGGCAGGTCGTCCGGCGTCTGAAGATCAATCGTGGGAGCGTAAATGCCGAACATGTCCGCCTGTTCGATAGCCTGCGGGGCAGCGGAACCGCGGTAGTCCGCCGGACGGTCCGCCGTGAGCAGGAGCAGGGGCCTGCGCTGGTAGTACGCTTCCACCACAGCGGGGAGCAATTCCGCCGCAGCCGTACCGGACGTGGTCACCACGGCTGCGGGCAGCCCCATGTCCTGAATGCGCCCCAGCGCGAAAAACGCGGCGGAACGTTCGTCAAAATGGGTCCATTTCACCAAATCCTCCGCGGCGGCCAGCACCTGCAGCAGCGCCATGTTGCGCGCGCCGGGGCAGACCACCCATTCACAAATGCCGCCCAGGCAGCACTGGGCCAGCAGGGACTTGACGAAGGACGTGGAGGCGTTCACGGGAGCTAGCCTTGTTTTTTGGCCGCCTTGGCCGCTTTTTCCGCCAGCTTGGCCTTCTCCTCTTCGGAAAGGATGCGCGGGAAAACGGGAGCGGGATCGTTGATGCGGTGGCCTGCGGGAAGAACCCCCCAGGCGAGCACGGATGGCGTCAGTCCCTGGAACAGGGAATCCGCGTTCAGTTGCTCCAGAATGCGGGAAGAGGCGCCGGGAAGCACGCAGCCGATGAGATAGCCCGTCTGGGCGCAGCATTCCAGCAGGTGGCGCAGCACGCAGCCCAGCCGCGGAGCGCTGGCCTCGTCCTTGGCGAGCTGCCAGGGCTGCTGCTGTTCAATATAGGCGTTGCAGGCGGAAACCTGCGCGTTCAGGGCCGCCAGCGCGTCGGAGACCATGTTCTCGTCCATGAATCTGGAAAACTGGACCACCGCCTGGTCCATGGTCGCGCGCAGGGCCTTGGAAGCGTCATCGTCATATTCACCGGGTGCGGGAAGGACGGACTCACAATAACGGCGGGTCATGTTGATGGAGCGGTTGCACAGGTTGCCCAGGTCGTTGGCCAGCTCCGTATTGTACAGCATGACCAGGCGGTCCGCGTCAAAATTGGCGTCCTTTCCGGTGGTGATGTCGCGCACCAGGTAATAGCGCACGGGCTCGGGGCCGAATTCCTCCACCAGCAGGTTGGGGTCCACCACGTTGCCAATGGATTTGGACATCTTCTCCCCATTAATGTTCCACCAGCCGTGCACGAGCAGGGTGGGCATTTCCTCGTCGGAAAAGCCCATGGCGTGCAGCATGGCGGGCCAGTACACGCCGTGGGCGGGCACCAGGATATCCTTGCCGATCACCTCGCAATCGGCGGGCCAGAGTCTGGAAAATTCCGGCAGTCCGCTTCCCGGTTCCGCCAGATAGCCGGCGAAGGAAACGTAATTGATCAGGGCGTCAAACCAGACGTAGGTGACGAAATCCGGGTCAAAAGGCAATTCAATGCCCCAGGAAAGGCGTTCCTTGGGGCGGGAAATGCAGAGGTCCGCGTCGAAGGAGCGTTCGATCGCGTTGAGCACCTCCGCCTTGCGGAAGGCGGGAAGGACGAAGGAACCGCTCTTTTCCACAAACTGCTTCATCCATTCCGCCTGGTCGGCCAGGCGGAAATACCAGTTTTCTTCCTCCAGTTCCACCACTTCCCCCCATTCCGGGCCGAAATTGCCGTCTTCATCCCGTTCCTTGTCCGTAAGGAACTGTTCCTGCCGGACGGAATAAAAGCCCCTGTAGGATTTTTTGTAAAGCTGGCCCTTGTCCTTCAGGCTGGTGAGGATCTTCTGCACGCACGCCTTGTGGCGCGGGTCCGTGGTGGCGGCCCAGCCGTCGTAGCTGATGCCCAGCCGTTCCCAGAGCGCCAGGAACCTGGCCGTGATGTTGTCCACATGTTCCTGCGGAGTAATGCCCAGTTTCTCCGCCGTCTGCTGTACTTTCTGGCCGTGCTGGTCCACCCCGGTCAGAAAATAGACTTCCTCCCCCTTCATCCGGTGCCAGCGCGCAAGAACGTCCGCAAGGACTTTTTCATAAGCGTGCCCGATGTGGGGCGGTCCGTTGGTGTAATCAATGGCCGTGGTGATATAGTACATGCGGCAAAAGATACCCCTTTCCGTCCATTTTGCAAGCAAAGTCACGTTTTACCGGAATGGCGTTCGTGCATTTCCGGAGGAGGGAAGTGCGGTAAGAGGAGAGGACAGGAACCGGGGAATTTTCCGGCGTCGTCCGGGAAAGGAAGGCTTCGCCCTGCCTTCCGTCGGGAATTTGACCGGAAAAGGCTTGGAATCCCTGATTCTTCCGAAAAAAGCCGGGACGGTTGCGGGGAGTTTTCATGGACTCCGATGGATAGCGCCCTGCAATCCGGAAACGGGAAAATTCACGGCACTTCCGGTTGGTTGGAAATGCCGTGCAAATGACTGCCAGCCAAGTTCGCGGGTCAGAAACCGCGTGACAGGTACGCCTTCTCCAGCTGGTTGAGGGCCCGGGCCAGCACGGAACGGGGGCAGCCCGCATTCAGGCGCATGAAACCTTCCCCCTCCTTGCCGAAGATGGCGCCGTTGTTCAGGGCCAGACGGGCGCCGTTCACGAAGAAATCCTCCAGTTCCTGCCGGGACAGGTTCAATTCCCGGCAGTCCAGGAACACCAGATAGGAGGCGTCCGGAAGAAGGGCCTTGATCCTGGGCATGCGGCTGCGCAATTCCGCGTCAAGGTAGCGGATGTTTTTCTGGATGTAGTCCAGCGCCTGGCGCAGCCATTCCTCTCCTTCCGGCTCCGTATAGGCGCTGATGAGCCCCGCATACGCAAAAACGTGGCCTTCCGCCATTTCCCGCCCGTTCACAAAATTCTGGTACTTCTCAAACAGGGCCGGATTCTGGCAGATCAGGTAGGAACTGGCCAGACCCGGCACGTTAAACGCCTTGCTGGCCGCCATGTATGTGACGGAATTGTCTCGGGCTTTTTCCGAAACGGTGGCGAATACGGTGTGCCTGTGGCCGGGCAGAGTGAGGTCTGCGTGAATTTCATCGGAAATGACCAGGGTTCCGCTTTCCGCGCAAATTTCCGCTACCTGCTCCAGTTCTTCCGGACTCCAGACCCGGCCTCCCGGATTGTGGGGATTGCACAGGATGAACATGCCGCATCCGCGCACGGCCTCCCGCATATGCTCGAAATCCATCCGGTAGCGCCCGTTTTCCAGTACCAGCGGATTGTTCACGATTTCCCGCCCGTTTTCGCGGATAATCATCGCAAAGGGATGGTAAACCGGAGGCTGGATCATGATCCTGTCCCCCGGACGGGTGAAGCACTGAATGGCGCTGGAAATGCCCGGAACAATGCCGGGCGCGAAGCCGATCTGGTCCGTTTCCACCTGCCAGCCGTGGCGGCGGCCCACCCAGCCCCGGATGGCCTCGAAAAAGGCGGGGGGCTTCACCGTGTAGCCCAGCAGTTCGTGTTCACAGCGGCGGCGCAGGGCCTCCATGATGAACGGGGGTGTTTTGAAGTCCATGTCTGCCACCCACAGGGGCAGCAGGTCATCCCGTCCCCAGCGCGGCAGCAGGGCCTCGTATTTCAGTGCGCCGGTGCCGCGGCGGTCGATGATTTCATCAAAATCGTACTGCATGGGAATAGCGCTCAAGGCTTTCAGGCGGCAGGAGTCACGCCTTTTTTCAGAATGATGTTGCCGTATTTGGCGGTTTCCCCGGTGATGACCACGGCATAGGCTTTTTTGGCGCGTTCATAAAATGCGTAGCGTTCCATTTGTTCGATTTCGCCGTCGTAGCCCAGCGCCTTGCGGTATCTGGCTTCTACGGCGGGGTCCAGGGAATCGCCGGGAACCGGGGCCATCATGATCACCGGGGTGGCGTAGGCGTCCAGTTCAAAAAGGGGAATGACGGCGCCCAGCAGGGAGTCCGCGTTCAGGCCGTCCGCCCTCAGAACGGTGTGGTTGAAAGTATGGCCGGGGAAGTGGGCGTCTGAAAAGACGATTTCATCTCCGTGGCCCATTTCCGCAAGAATTTTCAGCAGGGACGGGCTGATCAGGGGGGAAATATTTTTTAACATGCGCGGCAGTATAGCAAACCCGCAGAGGGGGAAGCCATCATAAAAATCAGCCAGCCGGGAACTGCCGCTAGCCGTTGAACATCAGGCCTTGACCGCCTTGAAAACGTCCGCGCACAGCTTTTCCATTTCCGGCATTTGCTGTTCCATGCTTTTCACCAGCGCGAGCTGGGTGCGCGCCCGGTGCAGGTTGTGCCGGTCCTTTTCCGTCTTGAAGTAAACGTCTCCTTCCAGATAGTCCGTCAGGAAGCGGATGCCGGTTTCCAGCGTGATCAGTTTGCCGGAAAAGGGGAGCAGGGAAACCTCCAGGGGAGTGATGAAATCTTTGACGGTTTCCAGGTAGCCCTTCACGACGGCCTCAAACATGGGCATGCGCATGAAGGTCTTTTCCAGGTCTTCTTCATCCTCCGCCGCGGGAGAAGTCATCGTGCGTGCCATGTCCCCGAAGTCGTAAAGAATGCTGCCGGGCATGACCGTATCCAGGTCAATGACGCATACGGCCCGGTCCGTTTCCGTATCCAGCATGACGTTGTTGATTTTCGTGTCGTTGTGCACGATTCTGACCGGGAGTTCTCCCTTTTCCTGAAGGTTCAGGAGAAGGTCCACTTCCCGTTCATGTTTCCTGATGAATTCCAGTTCCTTCCGGCAGGAGGCCAGACGGCCGGAGGAATCCTTCCGCGCTGCTTCCATCAGGCGGTTGAACCGTTTGCGGGTGTGGTGGAAGAAGGGGATGGTTTCATGGATGTCCTCCGGATTCATATCGCACAGAAGCTGCTGAAAAGCCCCGAAGGCCCTGGCGGCTTCATAGGCCTGGCGCGGGTGTTCCGCTACGTCGCACGTGTAGGTATTTTCAATGCAGTTGTAGCAGCGCCAGTATCCTGAGCCTTGGAGTTTCAGGTATTTGCGGCCTCCGCGGGCGGAGTACAGGTTCAGCGTCTGGCGGAAGGGGGTTTTCAGCACCCGGAGCATTTTCCACCGGATGTGGTTGGTCACCTTTTCCACATTGTGCATCACGTCCCTGGGGCATTGGAACACGGCGTCATTCACCCGCTGAAAGATGTAGCGGTCCGTGGAACCGTCCTCCCGGCGGTAGGCGGCCCGGAAAGTCAGGTTGATGTGCCCGCTGTTGATGGTGTCGCAATGGAGGAATTCCCCGGCGATGGCGAATGCGTCACCGAGTGCGGCGACCTGTTCCTGTACGGAATGGGTATGGAAGACGGCGGACAGGGGCATGGGAAAGGAATAAATGCGGGCTCCGGCATGTTCATGGACGCCTGAGCCCGCTGGAAAGATGGGGCTTTAGAAGGAATAGGCCACGCCCACCCCCGCAACGAAGGTGAAATTACGGTATACCTTGGAGGGTGTTCTCCAGGGAAACCGTTCGGAGGCGCCGCGATGATTGGCGGCCATGCCGCCGTTGCCCAGCCAGACCGTGCCGGCAAAGGGTGTGACGACGAGACGTTCCATAGCCTTGAAAGGTACGGCCACAGTCAGGGAAATACCCTGCGTTCCGTTGGCATTGAGGGAATTGCGGTCAAAATATCCTGCCGTGGCATTCCAGGTTCCGGACACGATCAGGGAGGTGGAGCGGTTGAAGTCATATTTGTAGCCCAGCGTGTTGGAGAACCACCAGCCGGACATCCAGCGGAACGTGTACTGCACGCGGCTATCCCAGAAGAAGTTTTCCAGCCCCTTGCCGAAGTTATGGTGGATGTCCAGCACGAAGCTGTGTTCTTCCGCCCGGCCGTGGTCAAAGGCCGGAAAGCCGGAGGTGTCTCCCTTGTGGATGTTCAGCGCGCCGGGAAGGCCGCCGTTCACGAACTGGTAGCTCAGGGCCGCCGTCGTGTAATTGCTGAATTTGCGGGAGATTCCCAGCAGTCCCGTGGATTCGTCGGAAATGCCGGTGCTGTCATGGTCCAGATTGTTCTGGGTCAGCCACTGGTATTTCAGCCCGGCCAGAATGGAATATTTGCTGTTCAGGTCATAGGCACCTACGGCTTCCACGGGAACGACATGGTCGCTGCCGGACTGCTGGAAGGCCAGGCCGCGGCTGACGTACTTGGTGGCGTAACCGGTTCCCACAGTGGCGGAGAACGGACGGGAGGCCTCGTAAGGGGAATTCAGCGATCCCAGCGGAGGAGTAATGTCCGCAGAAGCTGTTCCGGAGAGAGAACCCATGATGGCGTATGCTGCTGTAATAATATTCTTGTATTGCATGATTGGTGGTTTGTGGAAGCTATTATATTAATGTTTCTCAAAAAAGAAAGTCTTTAAAAGAAAAATATGTTTATATTTAACAAAAATGCTTGTTTAAATGTAAACGGAATGAAAAACTTTCCAGTTTTAACAGGAAATATTCCATAAGGTCTCTCCAGAATTAATATAAATGATGCGTTAATGATTAATTTTCAATAATTTTTATGTATATTCCGGGTTGCCTGTGTCAATGGCGGACAAGGCGGCGGTATACCGGGGCCAGCAGTATTTTTCCTTTTCTTTTCATGAGCACCACTTTGTGGAAGAGATTTCCGGTTAATTTTTTCTCTGTGGAACGAGTTGTAATGTTCCAGCGCTTCAGAGCGCTTTTTGGAAAGCGCGTTCCGAAACCATTGTCCGGATTGTTCCATGTGGACCTGGGCCTGAAATATCTTATTTACGGCTCCATAATCCATCTCCAGGCTTGTTCCATCCGGGATCCTGTCTGCATGTTCCGGCAGCATGCGCTGCCTTAAATGGAGAAGCTCCAGAAGAGAGATGAAGTGGCCGGAACCTCGCAGGAGATTGTCGATGCAGATGAACGGCCTTTTGAAAATAAGTGCAAAGCAAATACCGAGACAGGAATCCGTGATGAAATTCTTGCAATGGGCGATGTTGCCGAGCCGGTCGTTCAGCGTTGCCTCCTTCCTCCATCGTGCCGGACAGATTGGGAAGTCCCCGGTTGTTGATCTCTTTTTTTGAATGTCCATCCTATTCAGCAGCGGGTCTTGCAGTCTGGAAGATATGTCCAGAAGCAGTTTCCGCTTGGACTCCGTGGGGTCCAGTATGTAGGAGACGACGGAATTTCCGCTCCCTTCCACTTGGCGGCGCCAGTTTAAGCCACTGTTTCCCCATTGTCACGACGGGTATGTTCAACGGCCTGTGGAAAGGCAACGGCATGGATTTATGAAGCGGAACCTGTTTATATGCCTACGATGTATTTGCTTTTAGGCAAAAAGGTGAGCAGTTTGATGGTGATATAGCAGCAGAGGTAGGTCATGACGGCCATCAGCGGAATGGCTGCATATGGAGGAAGCTGCAGGAATGATACGAATGGCTGAGTTACAAAGTGAATGATGAGGATGTGCGAAAGATAAATGCCGAAAGAGTGCTTGGACAATTCCGTAAATACGCCCTGAATGCGGGTGATGAATCTGGAAGCGTACTGGATTATGGTGAATATGGTGTAAACGTATACGATGGAAATAAAGCAAAGGTTGTCGTAAATGAAGCCAGGCGGAAGAACATGAAAGCAGGCCCTGAGCAGGAAGAGCAGAGCACTGAATAAGACGACGGACGCGCAGCATTTCAGAAATTTGCTTTTGCTGACGGACGTCTGATAACGTTTCAGGTAAGTTCCCAGAATCATATAGCCCAAAAAGCCGCCAAAGTTGTTCAGAACAAAATAGTAACTGCCTTGTGAATCATACAGTCCGGGGGAGATGAGGTTGAGCAGGGGAAGGAAGGAAACGAATGCCCAGATTCCCAGGTAGAACCTCATGGAATTCCTGTCTTCATAAAGTATCCATTTGGAGATGATAGGCGCGAACAAATAGAGTCCGCAAATAACATACATGAACCAGAATACGTCCAGTACCGGAGTGAATGGCAGCTTGAGCAGGGCTTCAACGGCGGTCCTATTCTGCGGCCCCAGTCCGGCACACAAGTAGACAAGGGACCAGATGAGCAAGGGGAACAGGACTTTAGAGAATCTCTTCCTGAAGAATTCCTTGTCTGGAATTCTGACAGGTAGAAGAATCGCTCCCGATATGGTCATGAAGAGTTCCGAGGAAGGGGAGGCCATCAGTCCGAACAGGGAAGCCCATAATCCGGCCGTGGTCAAGCTGTGCGTGGCTGCATCCGCGACGTATTCCGGATGGGAATGGCCGAGAATGACCAGAAAGCTTGCGCAGAACCTGATATTGTCCAGATAAAAATGCGTTTAGAATTCATACGAAATAAAAAATACAGAAAAGTTACTTTAATTGGAACAGTCTTTTGACGTTGTGCGTCACAACCAAGTTCTTTTGTAGAAGTAGTGTAGACTATCCAGAGAGGTCTTTGATGTTACTTCTTTGGGAGGACCATCCACATTGTTACTTTATAATGCGCTTTTTCATATTTATGGCCGGGTTGCCTCGGTGTATGCAATATGGATCCGTATCAGTTGAAGCAACAGATCCTACACTTAAGACGGAATGAGTTTTGATCGTTATTCCGGGACAGACCACAGATTTTGCTCCTATCCATACTCCGTCTTCTAGGGTTACAGGTTTAACAATAAGATCGAAAGTTTGAGATTTATAATCATGATTGCCACAAAGAATCATTGAGCCCTGGCTTATGCAAACATGGGAGCCTATCGTTACTTGAGCAAGATTGTCAATCCAGACATGTTCTCCAATCCAAGTATAATCTCCTATGCTTAATTTCCATGGATATTTAATACTTACAGATGGTTTGATAACAATATTTTTTCCTATTTTTGCTCCAAATAATCTCAATATTTTAATTTTAAATTTTGAAAAAGGAAAAAGTGGAGATGAAAATAATATGGCATTTATATAGTACCAAAGAATTTGTTTAGTACATCCGGCACCTGGAGAATACCACGAATTATTATATTTTTCCAAATGAGATTTACACATGCTTTTCTAAAATTCCTGAAAAATTGTTTTCCATCATTTCTTCTTTCATAATAAATCTTGTGGGTGAAAGAACTGCTACCGTATTCGGAGGCATGTCTTTTACAACGACACAGTTTGCTCCAATCCTGCAATTATTGCCGATGAAAACATTTCCTATAATTTTTGCTCCAGCCCCAATAAGAACATTATCCCCGATATTTGGGGATCCGTAATGGGGGGACCCCTTAAGTGTATTGCTTCCAATAGTTACTTGTTGAAATATGATGCAGTTGCTTCCAATAACCGCATTTTCTGATATATGTATTCCATTTAAACCATGCGGAGTGATGGGAGGAGATTTGAACTTCGCGTTAAATCCTATAAATGAATTGTAATTTTTTAAATATGAAATATATAAGGAAGATACTTTTTTTGCATTTGATTTGTATTGAAAGAAACCTCCGTAAAATCCTTCTATGATGGCTTCTGCAAAAAAAGAAACAAATTTGGAATACAATAATTTGAAAGCTAGTTTTATTTTCATACTACTCTGGAATTAAATATATTGAATAAAATCTGGGCAAGATTTTTTTTCCGTTAGCCACTGGTATAGATTTTCCATTTGAGTAGATGCCTGTTTTGCCGAATATTTTTCTTCTATCAGGGTTCTTCCCCTCTTGCCCATAGCTAGAAGATTTTCTGACGACATACTAATAACCTCTCGTATCACCATGGCAATATTTTCCGGTGTGCGATCAACCCACCAACCGCAATTTTTTGTATTTAGTTCTTCCCACGGTGTTCCCAAACTAGCCATTACGGGAGTACATACTGAAAGAGCTTCTGTCACAATCATGCCAAAATTCTCAAAATCACTGGGAACAAATAAACAAGAGAGCCGGGCTAACTGTTCGTATTTTTCTCGACCATTCACAAAACCATGAAATTTTATGTTGGTTAACCCCAATCTTCTGGCTTCTTTTCGCAGAAAATTCTCATACGCCTCTTCTCCTTTCCCTAAAATTATTAACTGAACATCCGTCGGCCGCTTGAGCAATGACATTCCATAAAGAAGATTTTCCACTTTCTTTATGGGATGCAACCGTCCCAGGAATCCAATTTTTCTGGGTTGCTCATTTTTCATCCAAATGGGTTTAGCCAATGCGATTTCAGAAAGGTAAGGCGGCAAATTGGCAGGGTTGGCTATGATGGCCACGGGACCCCGGTAGCCAAATGCCCTCACGTACTTCAATTCCTGTTGACAAGTGACATGAATGCAGTCTGATTGCAAAATGTCTTTTTCGAAAAAAATCTTGAGCAAAGGCCATTTTTTCCAATAGGAGCGCGCCAACGCTTCAGGATAAAGCATACCATGTGGAGTAATAACATACGGCTTTTGCTTTCGTCTGGCCATTTCACAAGTAATATGATTGCAGTATAGCCATAATCCATTAGTATGGTAAAGATCGTAGTCGGATTGTTTTAAAAAACGATGCATGTTGCGAGAATAGGCATAAGGACCGACAGCATCGTTAGGGAGCATCTTCAGCCAATTTTTATTTTTCCCCACAGGTTCCTGCTTTTGCAACGCCAGTAAGTCTACATGAATATCCAATTCCTGCATAGCCGAGAGCAAATCATAGGTACATGTAGAAATCCCGCCGCTATGCCGGCTCAGGTTGGAAATAGTCTGCAATACTTTCATATGACTTTATTATCATTTTAGATAGATCAGATTATATTGATATACCTACATTGCATTATAAATAAGAAAAAGAATTGCTCTATAAGATTTTATTTATTCAGAATAAGTGTATAGGCTGAAATTTGTTTTTTTTCCCTTGATTTCCAATTTATGGCGAGCACGTTTTTTTTATACGCATTGTAATTTTTTTCCATTTTCTCGATGGAATGATGCAGACTCTTGATGCTTCCTGAATTAAAAATTTCACCTGTTCCCAATTCCTTGACCATATCCAGGGAACTTCCGACTCGGTTGCTTACGATGACCGGGAGTCCCCAATAGAGCGCTTCTTCAACCACGAGGCCCCATGTTTCGCGATATGATGCCAGCACGAATACATCGTGGGATTTGTAAACATTTTCTAGTGATACGTTTTCGATAAACCCCGTGAAAGTGATATTCGGCTTTGCTTGTTTTTTTAGCTCCGTTTCCAATTCTCCTTTTCCGACAATAGTCAGTAGCTTTCCGTTATGATTGAATTCCTGGATCAGCAGTTTTACGTTTTTTACATCTACAAGACGTCCCACGTAAAGGTAGCGCAACGGTGTGTTTGGAATGGTTGTTGTGCGCTTTCCTTTATGGAATATGCCCACGCTGCCGGTTACTTTAACTTGTCCTTTAAAACCGAGATTGTCAAATAGTTGTTTGTGGGGGATGCCTGATGGCAAAGCCACTCCCATCCGATTGATGACAGCACGTTTTATCCATCCCGCAATTCCGGAAAAGGATACGTCAAATTCAGAAGATTCACACACCATTACATTTTTCCTCTTGGGCGAAAGAAAACTGTATAAATTATATTCTGGCGCCATCCAGCCGGCATAAAGCACTTTTCTGCATTTCACTTTCCTCATAAGTCTGAGCAACTTTACAAATACTGTCACTTTATTCCTTCGATTGGAATCCCCTTCATTAAGGAATACATAATCGAACTTTGTTTCTGCATGGTCTTTCAATACTGTGTTCACTGCCTCATTTCCATAGCCATAGAGTACCAATAGAATACTGTTGGTCTCAGCTATGCGATTACACAGATTTAATTTGTAGAATGACGGTGTGTTGGTAAGGTACACAAAATCATATATCTTGTCTTTGTCATTCATGGCATTTGATACGATTTTTGTTGGAAATGTAAATGATTTTCATCTGAGAATTTGGATTTGCATATGCACCGGGCAATTTTTATTCCTGTAGGCGGAAGCGGCTCCTAGGGAACACCAGAAAATAGCAGCCAAGGGAGATCCTGCCGCCAGCACGTATCCTTCGACGATCAGATGAATGAGAAAAAAGATAAGTACAGGTTGAGCGGGAGAAACTGGAACTGATTGCAGACAACACTGCTTCGATGATTTTTTGAAAGTGTTATAAAAAATAAGACAGAGGAAAGGTATTCCTCCGAGAAGTCCGGTCATAGCAAAGACTGTTCCATAAGATGTGCCTGGTTCGATCAAACCTGTTTTTAAAGAGCTGGAAAGGGAAATGACCCGTTGGGAGGCAAATCCCACTCCGTAAATTGGTGAATTCAAAAACTCCAACTTTCGGTCATGCCATAATTTTTCTCGAGAAGAAAAAGTGCCTCCGGAATTCACATTGGCTTGTTGTTTGGCAATCATGCCGGAAAAAAGATATTCACTAACAGGATAAATGACGCATCCTAACAGAATAATACATCCTAAAATCCTCACTAGCTGTTTGGGCCGGTGTTTAAAAAACATGAGGATCAGATATAATGTTGCTCCCATGGTGGATAGGAGCGCTCCACGCGAAGAAGACAAAAATAAAGAACCAAGGCTTGTGAGGATAATAAGTAATTCGTATTTTTTTATTTTATTATTCCATGTTAACAATGATGATAAAATTTTATAAAACATGTAAACAAACGCAATTCCGGATATTGGACCCAGCAACATGGAATGGATCGTAAGACCAGAAAAAATTCCTGTTGGGAAAATACCGTTCTGCTGGTCAGAAAAAACCACGTATTTATTACAGTTAATTCCCATGAAATATAAAAAGAAAGAAGTCAGTCCGATAAACATGGAAAGACGCATGATCCACAAGAATGCATTAACGCGAAATTTATTTATTTTCTGGGATTGCAGCAGAGGAGAAAAAACAATCAGGATAAGTATAAAATAGGCGAGTCTCATCCAAGGTTGGAAGACGGGAAGGGGATCTGCCAATAAAATACTTAAAGCGCATCCCGACAAAAAGATCAGGATCATAAGAGAAATCTTTTTTACTCCTTTGCATAGAACAACCGCGCATCCCACCATAATGGCTAGAGGGTACACAGGCGCGAGCCATGTGAGGGGGCCCAATATAATTGAAGCAAGTGCCAGCGTAAGCAGAAAAGCGCTAAAATCGTTTTTCTGGATGTATAAGATAATATTCCTCATGAAAATCTTCTTAAACAGATAACCTCTTTAAAAATTTGGAAATCAGTATATTAATATCAATAGACTGAGTTAACATTTGAGGGTACCTTTGAATTTTATAATTATTTATTTTCTCTGCCAGATCTTCAGCATCATCCGGATTGATTAACCATTTCTCCGGTTCTTCAACCAATTCGGAAATTCCTTGTTTTAAGCAAGTAATGAATGGTACCCCACACGCATGCGCTTCTGTAAAAACACAACCGTAACCTTCAAACACTGATGGAAGGACAAAAAGATCTAATGAATTGTAGAAATCTATCAAATTTTTATGATCGCACGAATCCAAAAATTGAATATACTCTTTAAGGTTCAGTTGGTTCACAAGAAGTTTGACTTCTTCGAATCCGGCACGCGGGACCTTTCCCAATAGACTTATTTTTATGTCTGTAACACCTCTGTCTACTAAAATTTTTACCGCCCTGACAAGAATATCATGTCGTTTCCAATTGACATAATTACCTATACAGCCAATGTGGAAATAGTCTCTAGAGGCGGTTTTTTTAGAGTGAAATTTGTTTAAATCCACCCCATTGTACAAAATGAGGACATGCTTCGGGACAAGTTTCGAAGTTTTATTTTTTATCAGTTTTAACCGATTGATATACGGCTTGTAGATATCATTTTCATGAGGGCTGGGAAAAGAAAGAAGATTTTCCAAGCATCTTTTACTTACACATACATGGTAATCTACATAATTTAATTCTTTCAGTGTATGTCTGACTTTGAAATTTAAGTTGAATTTCCAGGATGACATTCGACCATTCAATACATCAAAAGGCTCCAAATCATGATATTGCGTTATTGTCTTGATATTATTATCAATCCGCTTTAAGGCGTTACTGTAACAGGCGCATGAAGCAGTATGGCTGTGAGCGACGGCAATACTGCCTGGCTCAATTCCTGATTTTTTGAGACATTTAAGAAAACACCGTACGTTTAATGGATCCATTAAACCATTGAAGAGATAGGATGGCAGGTTGTAAGTTTTAAAACTGGTCACTTTGATGCCGTCATAGGAATATTCTCGCAATGGTTCATTTGTAAGGTTTATTGGTTTAAATACGACTACATTAAAATTGCTATTCCTGATGATGGCATTCACTTGATCATAGATAAAGGGTCCCTGAAATTTTGTATCAGTTGGAAAAAAGGGGGTTATGACAATGTAATATTTTCTTTCAGTAAATTTTTCCATCGCTTTATAATAGGATTAATATAAAAATCTTTGGCCCTTGACAGGCATTTGTCCTGGAGTATTTTCATCAAGGTCTTGTTTTTCAGCAAATTAACAATAGTATTGGCATAAGCTTCAGTATCAAAACATGGGATAAGTATTCCAGCATCCCCTATAAGTTCTCGGGGGGATACCGGACAATCAAAGGACAGGGGAATAACGCCATATTGCATGGCTTCAATGTAGACCAATCCGAATCCTTCCGAATAAGAAGTATTGATCAACAGGTCGGCGTTCTTATACATATCGTCCAAAGAATCTGAATATCCTTTAAAAATCACGTTTCTGATTTTGTGCAGCGCTATGAGCTCCTTCATTTTATCCATTTCCGGCCCTTCTCCATAAATGGTTAGAGCAAGAGAAGAGGATAGGATATTCACCTTTTTCCAAATATCTAAAAGCAGATATACTCCTTTTTCCGAACTCAGGCGACCTACATAGACTACATTATCATTATTTTGTAATGATATTGGGTATTGCTGTTTATTGTACGGGATGAAATTGGGAATAACCCGAATACTGCTTTTTACAATATCGGGGTGCAACGATAAAACCTCATTTGCTCCTCTGTTTGTCAAAGTGATTAAGCGATCCAATGATGCCAAGGCTTTTCTATTGTAAGCCTGTGTTCGGCGAAGAACAAAAGTAGAAATCCACCGATGGAGAATATTTTTCTGTTTGGCGATGTCCCATAAGGACTTTTCATAACCAGTCACCGACCAATGTAATACTCCACAAGAGAAGCAAGCTTTTGTTTTTGGTATAGCCCCCATCAGGTCATAGGTGAAGTTTACAAATATTCGAGGCGATAGTTTTGTTATTTTCTTTTCAAGTATTTTCTTTAAAAATTTCTGATGCCTGTTAGGGGAAATAAATTTATTTAATGCATTAGAGCATTGAGAATGATACTCTTCTCTTTCCTTATCTTCAAAGCTCATAAGTCTCTCATCCGGAGATAGAGGTGCTTCAATGCTCAAAATCTTGGCTTTTAAGTCAGCATCATTCAGGAGTCTGCATAAATTTAAAGCCATGACCTCCGTACCTCCGCGAAGGTTGATGTTTTGAATAAAAATTAGAAAATCAAGTTGTTTAGCTTGTCTTTTTTTCTCCGATAAGAATGTGTCCATTGAGCTGTTTGATAAAGTAGGAAATAAGAACAGAAATAACAATTCCTGATAGAATCATAATCGGTATTACATAGTAGTACGATAAATCAAAATAGGCATGAACTGCATAAATAACAATCACATGAAACAGATATATGGAGAAACTGTATTTTAGTAAAAATTTTACTAACTCATTTTCCTTAAACAAGATATGGTGAAGTATACGAATAGTTTGAATCAAAGTGATAACCAAACAGGACTGCAGAAGTATGCTTGCCATTATATCGACTATATATACGTGCGTCGACTTTATCGTGCAACCCATTATAAGTGCTCCTATAATGCCTATGTACAGAATGTTTGTCTTGTTAATTTTGCTGATAATTGCGCCGATTAGAAAGAAAGGATAGTAATAGATTGCCATATTCAGACACCATAAATCACAATGTCCAAATAATGAAAATAAGATCGACAAAAGTATGGCTCCGAATAAAAGTATAAAGTTTTGCAGGCCTGCTTTTTTAGCTATCCAATGGAAGACGAATATTTCAAATAATGCCAGCAAATACCATAAATGCCGGCATCCATGCCCTAATAGTAATTTATTAACCGATAAGGGATCCTGATTTGATGTTGACCAGAAAATTGTAGCAGGGATTAAGAAACATAGACCGACAAAGAGGTAGGGGATTAGAAGTCTTTTTACTTTATCGAAGGCAAATGATGAGAACTCCAAGTATTTTCCCCTTTGTCTCCCCACTTCATATATAGCTCCACTCAACGCCATAAATAATGGCATGTGGAAAAGATATATCCCGGAAGTTATTAACTGCGGAATACTGGTATCCTGTTCAGGATGGGTACTGCTGTTGTAAAGGATGGTGGAGTGCCCTATAACTACCAGTATTGTAGCAATAACTTTCAGATAATCATACTCATTGAGTGGTCTGCTCATTTTAAAATTTTATTTTTGCACATTGAAAATAATTTTTTGCAGACAACTTTCATTTTGAAAATACATCCTATTTCACTATTGAATCTTGAAATTATATCTTCGCAAAAAGGATCTTTTCTCAGAACTCCGATGTAGAGATATTCTAAATAATCATTTCGATTTTCCATATACTGTTTGATATCAAAAGCATCTTTGAAGTTCTCCAACATTCCAAGAAAGTCGATCTCAAGAAGGGGTCTTCGGCATTTAAAGCAAGTTCCTTCATTGTGTGGGGATAACACGCAAACATTGAGATGTGCCGCCTCTAATGGATGCTTTGCTACAAATTCGATCTTTTTCAATCTTGTAACAGTAGCGCCAAATGAAGAAAAACTTATATTTGATGAAGTTGCTACACATAAAGTAAGCAAATCGTAAGAAGCACTATCGAAATTCCTGTTTTTCCGGTATTTACAGTCAAAATGAGCATACATATGACCTGAGGAATAGTAGTATTTACTAACCCCTTTTTGTATGAGCAATATACAAAATAGAGCCATGTAAGTATGGTATTCTATATGAGAATATCCTCCATCGTATTTATCAAGAATGGTATAAAGATTCGACTCAATTTCTATTAATTCAAACGCGGATTTTTCACAATAGCTTTTTATGTGCTTCCTGCGTTCCTCAAATAATCTTCTTGATTTTTCTTCCCTCTGCCCGGTATGGTGAGAACCTACATTGAAAAAAGAGAGATGGGTGAGTTGATGTGACGGTGGAATATTTGTTTTATGGAAGCATATCGTATACAGGCTGTCAACTCCGCATGAAACACCAGTTGAAACAATGTGAGCCTTTTTATCACATGCACTTATTTTGGGAGCACGAATTTCTGGCCTATGGAGGTTTTCCGTACTGGCTATTGCCTCAATCAAATGAGTGGTAAGATTATAATATAATTCATCTGTAATAGGAATTGCAGAATCAAAATCATAGCCGTTCTTAATAGCAAAAAGAATCAATCCCATTACCACAGAATCAATTCTATCTAGGGTTGCATAAGGTACAATATTTTGCGAAAGGCGTGCATATATCACTTCGTCAACTCCATCAATATTCAGTTGTATAGTGACTTGTTGATCAATTAAAGAGAGGCCAGAAATAACTATCTTTTTCATTTTTTCCTTTAATATATTATTTTTCAAATACAGCTGGCTTGATTGCGAATGGACAATTATTAAGCAACTTACTCAAATCGATATTGCCCGGATACCATTTCTGCGTTGCCGCAACTAGTTCTTCAACTCTGAAATTTTCATCCACATAAATGGGATTTTCATCATTTTTGCCAATTGAAAAATAAAAGTCGTCATATTTAAATCTATCCCTCATTTCAGAGCCGACAATCTCCATCCATTTTGATTTAATGCCATAAGCTTCTGCGATGATTAACCCATGCAAGGATGAGGAAACGATGGATTCACAAGAAACTATCTGATCTATAAACTCGTGCCAATCACTGTACCCTCTGGGACTAATGACAAGAACCCCTCTATTGTCATTTTTAGAATGTTCAAAGATACAAGTATCCACATAGTGAGGAATAATCCCTATCCGGTATTTTTTTTTCATATCGGGACGATAGTAAAGAGGAAGTAGTAACGCAGGATCTCCATAGACATCTGGACACTCAAATCCATGTTCAGTTAGAGTGTCGCGCGTTTTTGGCCCTCTGACCGCACAAAATTTCTTTATTTGTAAATTCTGACAGGCATTTTCCGAAATCAGGCCTGCTCCCCATACAATCGTTGAAGTATTCCCTTCCATTCCGATTGTTGAACCAATAATCAAATAATTTTTGGCCCATCTCTTGGAGAAAATCGTATCATTCAAAAGTACTATATCCTTTTCAGAGAGTTCTTTTACAAAATAGTAATTAATGTCATCACCCCAGTTTTGATGAATCAATTTTCCATCATATCCCTTGCCTCCCGATATTGCCACTGCAATGTAGCGTCCTGATATTATTTTAATGTCGTTTGCAAAAGAACGGAAAAGCCTTTTTATTTTGTTTACTATTTTCATACGTGCAACAGTGTTCAACATGCTTCCAAAACTCTTTACTTAATTCAATTTGCTGACTTGAAGAAAGATAAGTTAGCTTATAAGGACTTTTTTTTAAAATATATTTAATAGAAATAAAATTCATTAAACATCCAATAGCTGGAGGAATATAATTATTCATAAATCTCAACTTAGAAGCTATGGAACAATAGGGACTTGAAAAAAAATCCTTACCGGGAATATGTAGGTACCTTAGGAGCTTATAAGCTTTTGAAAAAACAGAATAATCTTTGAAATGTTTAACAAATTCCATCAAAGCTCCTTGCCGGAAACGTTCAGCTGAATGGACAGCTACTTTTTGAGCCGAAGGTGAAATACTAGGGAAATGTTTTATAGCATCGGCTGCGATAATAATCTTGGAAAGAATATGTTGTTCGGAAAAAGTTTGAATCGTGGAGTTGGCGCGTACATGGTATACATACGTAACAGGACTAACAAAACTAAAGCTTGGTTCGCAGCTTAAAAGGTAGTACATCCACAAGTCGTCTTCATAAACGATCCCGGTTTTAAAAAAGAGATTGTGTTTGAGAATAAAATCTCTTTTTATTAGTTTGTTCCATGCCGTGCCATGCAGTTGAATTTTCATTAACTCCTTCAAAGAGGTTGTTCGAGCGAGGACGTAATCATTTTCTCTCATCCTGTGCTTCTTACCTGTATGCCAATCAAGAGAGATTCGGTTTCCTGTTGTTACATCAGAATGGGACAGCTCGGCTTCTGTAACCAAATCTTTTATGCAATTGGACATTAGTTTATCGTCGCTATCCAAAAAGAAGATATATTCCCCGGATGCTTCCCTGATTCCTGCATTGCGAGCAGCAGACAGTCCACCATTTTCCTGTTGCTTGATTATTTTCCACGAGAAAGCTCTGTCGCTTTGAGCAACATGTTCATTTAATATATTAATTGAGTTATCCTGCGAACAGTCATCAATGACCAGCACTTCTAAGTTATCATATGTTTGCGTTAGTATTGAATCGACACATACGCCAATATATTCCTCCACCCCATATACGGGCATGATTATGCTAACCTTGGGAGTATTCATTACGCTTAAGTAAATTTGCAGTTGTATATAATGTGTCCTTAAATAATATCATAGCCATGGCCAAGTATGCCGCTATGCAACATATTCCAATAATAAACAAATTAATTAATGTATTTTGCATATAGCAAAACGAACCATAGGCCAAAAATCCTATCAGGATGGAAGCAAAGGCTATTTTGAGTAACTTTTTGAATGAGTCTCCGATGGAAATGTCATAGATCCTTTTCATATAATAAATGCTTACTGCAACAGTAAACAAAGTGCCTGTCCCCTTGGCTACAGCAACCCACGTTAACCCAAACGGCAAAGCAATCAACAAGACGGCAAGCGAGAACAAACAGGTGATTATTCGGTTACGAAGAACAATGTTGGATAATCCCTTGATAAGTATAAAATCCCAATTAATCCAACAAATATGTTCCAGCATAATCGAAATTGACAGAATTTGCAAATAGGGAACACAAGGCAGCCATTTGTCAGTAAGCATAACCGATATTAACGGAGTAGCCATGCCTGCCAGCAACAAGCTGGCAGGGAATATGAAAAATGATGTAATTTCTATAACCTTTTTATTTAGTCTCTTTAGTTCCTGCTCGTCATTCTGAATTTTTGAAATTACAGGAAACATTACCTTCATAAGTACTGTACTTATATTGAGAGGAATTAATTTTGAATATCCGTCAGCTCTCGTAAAAAAGCCAAGATCTGACGCATGGAAGAAGCGTCCAATTGTAATATTATAAGCATTCTGATAGGCGACAAACAACAAATTCGCACTCAACACATTGCCTCCAAATCCGAATAACTCCTTAAATACCGATTTTGAATATTTCCATACGGGACGCCATCTGACATAGTATATGTGTAATAAACCAGTAATGATTGAAACCGTTAGCATTTGGTATACCAGCGCCCATACGCCAAAATCATAATAAGCCAGAAATATTCCGACAGCAGCCGCCAAAATTGTGGAAATTATTGAAATTCGTGCCTTTATATTGAAGGACAAGTTTTTCGTTAATTGTACACTATATATCGAATATAGAGCATTGATGATAAATGTTAGTCCCGTAATACGGACAATTTGAAGCAACAAAGATTGGTCATAAAAATCCGCAATGACAGGGGCTCCGACAAATATCAATCCATAAAGAAGTAAACTAATTGCAATGTTGGTAAAAAATACGGTCGAATAATCAATTGCCGTACAGTCTTGCTTACGAACAAGAGCATTGGAAAATCCCATATCGACAAACATGGTTGCAAAATCATTGAAAATAAAAATCATGGCCAGCACACCATAATCACTAGGCAAAAGCATACGTGCCATGATTATGCTCGTTATGAATTGAATACCTTGTGTAGAATACTGCTGTATGGCTACCCAAAAAGCACTATGTACAACTACACGTTTTCTCATCATAATATTTTAACTTTTTGAGCATTTTATTTCGGCAAATTTTAATTTAATTATGTCATCAGATATTTTTTGCTGTTCATGTTCTGAAGACTGGAACAGTTTTTAGTAGAGAAAAAATTATTTACCATAGATATATTCTTTTATTTCTTATTTTCTATAATTTATAGTTTATTTTATATATTTGCATAAATTTATCTCTAAAACGAGACACTACATAATGCCAGGGGCAGTTAATTCCGTTTTTACGGAATGCCACTTTATTCTGACTTCCATTACGCAGGATAGCGCGAATTCCAGAGGTGGATGATCCGCCGGTACGCATGCAGATGAAAAAGCGGTTTATATAATAAGTAGAGATATGGTGTTTCTCAATGAAGCGTAGCATGAGTTCAAAATCCGCTGCGGAACTAATGGTGAGATCAAAGGAACCGTAACGCTTAAAACACTCGTGACGGCAGTAAAATGTGGGATGGGCGGCCATCCAACCGCGCTGGAAAGATCCTTGTTTATATGGAGAACCTATCCACGTCCTGACGATTTTCCCTTGAGCATTGATGTAATTCAGGTTGCCGTGAATGGCATCGGCCTCGGGATTTTTTTCAAAGGCAGCTACGATATCCTGAACGACATTTGAGTCATAATAGTAGTCATCCGAATTGAGGAAGCCGATCACATCTCCCGTGGCCATGCGGATGCCTTTGTTCATGGCATCGTAGATTCCCTGGTCCGGTTCGGATATCCATTTCATGCGGCCGGAGAATTTGGGAGCATATTTTTCAATGAGCTCTCTCGTCCCATCCTTGCTGGCCCCGTCCACCACAATGTATTCCACGTCCGGGCAGGTTTGCCGAAGAACGCTCTCCAGCGTGTCTTGCAGTGTTGCCACACTGTTGTAACAAACCGTAATGACTGAGATCTTCATCTTGGGAAAATCACGTTAAAGGGTCTCCGTTTGATGGCTCCCATTATAAAATCGGCTGTTCCCCCGCAGCCCCCTGGTCTGCGGGTCTTTGGGCGTTACGGTATGGGCGGGTTTGCCCAGGGCGTTCGGGCGCTGGTGAATGCCTTCCTCTTTGATGACCTTGTAGAAGGTATAAAAAAGGATGTTCAGGTCATACCGGAAGGAGAGGTGGCGCTTGTAGCGGAGGTCGTAGCACACCCGCTGGCGGAAGGTGAGGTTGTTGCGGCCGTGGACTTGGGCCAGTCCCGTGATGCCCGGGTGCAGGGCCATTCTTTTTTTCCGGGTAGAGGGGGTAAAGATGGCCATTTGCTCCGGAATCCACGGGCGGGGTCCGATGAAGCTCATGTCGCCCAGCAGGACGTTGACGAGTTCCGGCAGTTCATCCAGGGAAGTGCGGCGCAGCAGGGAGCCCTGAAGGGTGGTGCGCTGTTCGTCCGGCAGCAGGCGCCCCTCCGCGTCCCTGGTGTCTTTCATGGTTTTGAATTTGATGATATAAAAGGGTTTGAGGCCGCGCCCGATGCGCTTTTGCAGGAAAAAGGGCGGCGTCCGTTGAATGACGACCAGCAGGACGGCCAGGATGGCGAATAACGGAATCAGGCACACCAGGCTGAGCAGCGCGACCGTGAAGTCCAGGACGCGTTTGCCATAGCGGCCGTAAAAGCCGGCGGGCAGCGGGTTGCCTGAGGAGGCCTTGGTTGCAGAGTGTGGCATGGGATTTGGTACGGGGGAGATGAAGAGTAAGGAGGTACTAGATTTTCAGGGGCATGCGGCCTGCCATGGCGGCGCTGTGGCTGTCGGTTCCCCACCAGGAGTAAATCCCGGCGGAGAAGAGGTCTTTTGCCCTGGCGGCGGCGGATTTGCCGTAAAAACCGCCAAGGGAACCCACATTGCCTTGAAATTTGACTTTTTCCTTTTGTGAAAGGTCCAGGAGTTCTTCCTGGGGAAGGAGGCGCCCGTAACGTTCCGGATGAGCCAGCACCGGGGCATATCCTTTATCCCGAATGGCCGTAAACATGTCTTTCCATGTGCCGGGGAGATAGTGCTGCGGCAGTTCTACAAGCAGGTGAGTGCCGTCATATGTGAGCGGGGCATATCGGTTGATTTGCTCTTCAAACCGATCGTCCAGCATATATTCGGCGGCCAGTTTGAGTTCAAATTGTTCGTTTGTAACGGAGGCCAGCAGTTGTTCGAAGCGGCGGCGGAGGAAGTCCGGCGTGTTTTCCGGATAACAGGCCTTGATGTGTGGGGTACAGTAGGCTCCCCTCAGGCCGAAGGATTTAAGACGCCGTATGATGCCCAGGCTTTCCTGCAGGGAGGATGCTCCGTCGTCTACTCCCCACAGGATATGGGTATGCATGTCCATGCCGTCCGGGAAGAGGCTGGAAGTCGTATGCCTGGGGGTAAACAGGTAGCGGAACATGGTTTCACAGGTGAGTGCCACAGGGAGGATTGCTAGTTTTTCCCGGCGGTTTCCTTGCCGGAGCCATAGCTGTACCGGTGACCGTAGTTATAACCGTAATAGCTGTAGCTTGAGGACTTGAAGTTCACGGCGTTGATGATGTAACCGAGATTCGGCAGTTTGCCGCTATCCGCCAGTTTTTGTATTTGGGTGAAATACCGTTTATCTATCATTCCGCTGCGGATGAGATACAGGGAGATATCGCTCAAAGCCGCAAGGATGGCTGTATCTGCCAGTATGCCGTAAGGGGGGGTGTCAATGATGACGGCATCGTATTTTTTTCTGAAACATTCCAATATCTGTGCCAGGAGAGGCTGACTGAGCAGGGTGACGGGATTGGGCGCCGCAGGGCCCGTACCCAGGAAGTCGAATAGGCTGTTGTCTTCTCCGACCTGACGAATGATATGGGAAGGATCGTCCACTTGGTTGAGCAGAATGGAGGTGAGTCCACGCCGGCCATGACCGCCCATCTGGCGGGTGAGGGAGGATTTGCGCAAGTCCCCGTCAATAAGCAGGACTTTTCTTCCGGCTTTGGCAAAGGCTGCGGCCAGGTTGGCAGAGGTGAAGGTTTTGCCTTCCCCGGGGGTGGTGGAAGTGAGCATAATCACATGCCCCCCTTCATCGGGACGGGGAAGAAGGGAATCGACGTTGTTGCGCAAGATATGGAAGCATTCTGCCATCACAGACTGTTCCTCCTTAATGAAGAGCGAGGTGTTTTTGCGCTCTTTTTTGTTCATCCGGGGCAGTTCCGCAATGATGGGCTGCCTGGTTTGGCCTGTCAGGTCATGCTTGTTTTTCACTTTGTTGTTCAGCATGCCCATGCCCAGGAGGGCAAAGAAGCACAGAGCTGCACCGCCGAGGGTGCCGGCCGCGATGTATTGTTCCGTTTTAGGGGCGATGGGAAGATCCGACCCGTGGGCGCTTTCCAGCACTCTGGCGCTGGATTCTGCGGCTGCCAGGGCCATGGCGTTTTCCTGCTCCTTGCTCAGCAGGTTGAGGTAGAGTTCTTCCTTGACCTTGTGTTCCCGGATCAGGGGGGTAAATTCCTGTTCCTTGGTAGCCGTCTTGGTCAGGCGTTCCGAAATGGCCGCGCGTTTTTTCTTGAGTTCTTCAAGTTTAAGGTTTTGGTTGCTGCGGTAATTGGACAGGGCTTTATTGGCGGCAGTGAGGGTGGAATCCATCCGTTCCCGCAGTCCTACGGCGATGGGGTTTTGGGATCCGGCACTCCCCGCTATTTTCTGATATTCCAAAAAGGCTTCGTTGTAGCCTTCTATCTGGCGGGAAATGCCGTTGTCCGCCAGCCCGGTATCCACGGAGATGAGGCCATCGTTGCGGACGGTTTTCTTCAGGTTGTCTGCCAGGACGGCCGCCAGCTTGATCTGGGTTTCCAAATCAAAAATTTCCTTTTCCAGCGCCTGGGCTGAACTGAAGTCCGCGCTTATGGTGGTCTCCGCGTTCCCGGCGATATCGTTTTTGGCTTTAAAATCCGTAAGTTCCTTGCCCGCCTTGTTCAGGCTTTTCTCCAGTTCCTCCAGGCGTCCTTCAATGAATTTCTTCGTCTTTTGGGCAGCCAGTTTTTTTTCATCAATGGAAACCTGGTTATAAACGGCGATCAGCTGGTTGAGGACATCGGCAGCTTTTTGCGGGTTATTTGCCGTAAGCGTCATTTCCAGCAGGCTGGATTCCTTGACATCCGGTCTGGTGACGGAGAAGTCTTTTAAGAGACCATGGGCAGTTTCCAGAACGGTAAGGTGGTTAATGATGATAGGTTTGCCGTCCCATTCCTCGCTCATCAGGGAAGTAGGATGGATGGAGACGGTGGCGAAGGGAAGGGCGATGGATTGTCCGTATGTCCCTTCTAAAGTTGTTGTCTTTTTCTGGCTGGTGGTATAGGCCAGAAGGAAGTTTTGCTCTCCCCGGGGAGTGATGGAGAAGGAGCAGGAGCGCTGTTTTCCAATTTCTTCAAAGACGGCCAGGATGGGGCTGTTGTTGTAAAGCTCTATTTTCCTGAAATCTTGTTGCTGCCAGTAAGAGGTATTAAGTTTGAGGTCTTCCACCACTTTTTTCATGACGGCGGTGGATTTGAGAATGAAACTTTCATTGGCCAGATTGGCGGCTCCGGAATCGATGCCCAGTTCTGACATGATCCGGTCAGAGGAAACATCCGTTCCCGATTTTGCATCCCGCATGATGATACTGGCCGTTTTCTTGTAAATGTAGTTTTGTCTTTCCGCCAAATAAAAGGCCAGCATCCCTCCCGCTACGGCAGTCAAAATGATGATGAACCAGTAGCGGCGCAGGATGGTGAGAGCTAAATCCAGGGAGAGGGTTGATTCCTCCTCCTCCATAATGGGAGGTGGAGGAGTGGAACGGTTTATCATAAGAGAGAGTAAAAATGTTGGGGGAGAATCCCGTAAACTTGGGCATTGGTCCGATTGAACCGGCCTGTTTTCCGTATTTCTATTTCCGGTATGATCGGGGTTAACGAGAGAGCTGGTTGATGTTCTTTATAGGCATAAAGCGATCACGGCCAGGGTGACACCGAGTCCGGAAAGCCCCCAGCCGTACCACTGGGCGGCGTCGCTGCGCGTATTGACCTTGCGTTCCGAAGGCGTTACATAAATGATGTCGTTCTGCTGGATGTAGTAATAGGGAGAGGTGAACAGATCCTTGCTACGCAAGTCAATGCTGGCGATCTGGCGGGTTCCGTTGGTTTCTCGAATCAGCGTAACGTCCCGGTTGCCGTCAATGTTCAAGTCGCCTGCCCGGCTGATGGCCTCCAGAATCGTGAGGCGTTGCCCTTCAATGGTGTAGGTTCCGGGGGAGTTGACTTCTCCCAGCACGGAGAATTTGAAATTCATGATCTGCACGTTGACGGAGGCATCCCGGATGTAGTCGTTATTCTTGAGAGTCGCGGCAATATCGGTTGCCAGCTGGGAGCAGGTCTTGCCCGCGGCCTTTATCTTGCCGATGACGGGCAGAACAATGTAGCCCTGAGCGTCCACCAGGTACCCTTTAGGCTTGTTGTTATTGTTGTTGTTGGTGGCGCCGATCTCAGACATGGCGAAGGGCGCCGTGAGTTCCGGCTGCTTGCTGCTGACTGCGATGTAGAGCTGGTCATCCTTCTGGATGGTCGTTTGGTAGTTTGCCTTGATTCTTTCCCTGGAGTTGTCGGAAACGTCTTGGATGTAAAGGACTTCCTTGGGGCTGACGCAGGAAGGAAGGAGGCTGGCTCCTGCCAGGGCTACGGAACACAGGAGAGCTTTGCTGAAGAGATGGTGTTTGTTCATTAGTTGAAATAATAATAGGAATAATGGAAGGGGGGGGATGTTAGAAGGATCTGGTCGCCTCCGTGGTAGAGGGGAGGGAAAGATCGTTCTGCAGAAGGGTTTTCCCCAGTTTGTTCTGGAAGGCTTCGTTGCATTGCTGGATGCCTTCCCGGACCAGGACTTTCCGGGCTGTCCGGAAGACCAGGGAAATATCCAGCAGGAAGGAAACGCGGCGCACGTAAAGTACGTCGTAGCACAGGCGGCGGCAGAAGGGAATTCCGTTGCGTCCGTGGATCTGAGCCATGCCGGTGATGCCCGGCCGGACGGAATAGCGCTGGCGGCAATAATGAGGAGGAAGGGTTTTCATCTGGGAGGGAATCCAGGGGCGGGGGCCTACGATGACCATGTCTCCTTTCAGGATGTTGATCAGTTGGGGAAGCTCATCCAGCGAATTGGTGCGGAGGAAGTTGCCGAGAGGGAACAGTCTCTGGTTGTCCGGAAGGAGGCGCCCACATTCGTCACGCGCATCCGTCATCGTTTTGAATTTGATGATTTTGAACAATTTTCCCTGATATCCAACGCGCGTTTGAAGAAAGAAGGGGGATTTTCGCGTGAATAAAAGAAGAAGCACAGATATCGTTAGCAGCAGCGGGCTGAGAATGACAAGCGCTATCCCGGCGAACAGGCTACTGATGACAGGTTTGCAGATACGCATGTACATAAAGGCTAGGGCACAAATAGCGGATTGCAAATCCTATCAAAATAATGGGGAACACTAAAATATTATGCAACATGTTATTTATCAATATTTTATTTTAAAAATA